>ERZ857955.898-NODE-898-length-28188-cov-3.670956_pt1 | contig 28188 bp, 23 predicted proteins | sample MGYA00519956_ERZ857955 | MGnify/ENA primary metagenome ERZ857955 (study PRJEB31778, sample SAMEA3449378) | human gut metagenome | biome: human gut; feature: human-associated habitat; material: faeces | place: United Kingdom | collected 2010/2012 ...
CCCTTTTCCTCGGGCACGGCGTCGCAGTACACTACCTCGAAGGGATGCTCATAGACGTTGGCCATATAGTCAAAGTCGAAGGACTGGTTCCCGCTGGCGGAGTAGATCTCCTGCATAGCGGCGCAGATATCTTTGTCGCCGCTGAGATAGACCCGGAAGCCGCCGTACAGCCAGAGCATCGTCTTGATCATACGCTCCACATAGTAGCGGTCGGCCTTAGCCATGTCAGGAGTGCCGTGAATTCTGGTGCGGCAGACCGCAACCTGCCCGCCGGAACGCTCCACGGCGATGTCCAGCGGCTTCTCCGCTCCAGATAGAAACGCAGAATAGAACTTGCCCAGAGGAATATAGCTGGAGTCCAGTTCGGGGAGATGCTTTATGGAAATATCGACGCCCAAAAACTTCATAAAATGCACTCCTTTTTACAATTGTTTTCCTGTTTCAGTTACAGCCTATCAGTTTTTTGAAATCTGTCAAGCAAAATTTCTGAAAAATGAAAATAATTTTCTTTTTCCCCTTGACGATGACGGGGTCAGGCAGGTATGATGGAGGCAAATCAGGGGTGCCCTGCCGCACCCTGAAGGAAAGAAAGGTGGAACCCATTTATGGATACTGCGAGACTGCAGAGCCATCGAGACTGGATTCAGGAGGAGCTCAAGCGCTGCGTCGCTTTCTGGCTGGAGCACGGCATGGACCGCGAGCACGGCGGCGTGTATACCTGCCTGGATCGCAAGGGCGAGATCTACTCCACCGATAAGAGCGTATGGATGCAGGGGCGCTGCGCCTGGACCTTCGCCTATCTGTGCCATGTGTATGGAGTCAGGGACGAGTGGCTTGCCGCCAGTAAGAGCTGCCTGGACTTTATGGAGAAGCACTGCATCAACCGTGAGGCGGGCAGGCGCATGTATTTCACCGTCACTGCGGACGGAAAGCCCCTGCGCCAGCGCCGTTACTGCTTCTCTGAGGGCTTCTATGCCATCGCCAACGCCGAGTACTATGGCGTGACTGGGGACAGGGTGTGCCTGGAGCGGGCGCGGGAGGCCTATGAGCTCATCTACCAGCTCAACAACGGCCTGATCAAGGATCCAGCCGGACTGGGGCCCAAGACGATTCCGGAGACCCGCACCGGCCGTGCGTTGGCCGACCCCATGATCTATCTGAACATCACCGGCGTGATGCGCCGGGTGGATCCTGAGCGCGCCGAGCTCTACGACAGCCGTTCCGCCGCCTGCACCGATGCCATCTTCCGCTACCACCATAAGCCGGAAATGAAGTGCACCCTGGAATCGGTGGCCATGGACGGCACGCCGGAGCTCGACTATACCGCCGGACGTGTGGTCAATCCCGGCCACGACATCGAGTGCTCCTGGTTTGTGATGGAGGAGGCCAACCACCGGGGGGATGCGGAGCTCCATCAAAAGGCGGAGGATGTGTTCAACTTTGCCATTGAGGCGGGCTGGGACAGGAAGTATGGCGGACTGCTCTATTTCATCGACTGTCTGGGCAAACCCACCGAGGCCTATGAGCACGATATGAAGCTCTGGTGGCCCCACGACGAGATCCTCATCGCCTCCATGATGGCCTACCGCGATACCGGCAAGGAGGCCTATCTGGACTGGTTTGAAAAGACACTGGACTACTGCAAGGCCCACTTTGCCGATCCCGAGTACGGCGAGTGGTACGGCTACCTGAGGCGGGACGGACTGCCCACCGAGCCCCCCACCAAGGGGAGTACCTTCAAGGGCCCCTTCCACCTGCCCCGGATGCTGATTATGGTCGATCAGATGTTGGGAGAAATTCTGGCCCGATAAAACTGCGGATTCGTCCGCATGGGAAAGGAGTGCCGCTATGCCCTACGGAAACGTATTCGCCAAAATCAACAACGAGTATTACCAGCTGACTACGTCGGAGAAGAAAGTGGCAGACTATGTGGTCATGCATCAGCAGAAGACCCAATTCATGTCCATCTCGGAGCTGGCCGAGGAGTGCGGTGTAGCTGAGGCCACCATCTCCCGCTTCTGCAGGCGGCTGGACTATAAGGGCTACAACGCCTTCAAGCTGGCTGTGGCCAACTCCACCGCCAGCCACAGCGCCAGCAACCCTCTGACAGGCGAAGTGCTGCCCGACGACACCATCCCCAATATGTGCCAAAAGGTGTTTGCCGCCGATATCGACGCCGCTGCGCAGACGCTGAGCCTCATCCGCCCCGATAAGATATCTGAGGCCGCCGATCTGCTCCAGCAGGCGGGCAGGGTTCTGTGCATGGGGCAGGGGGGGTCTATGATTCTGGCCCAGGAGGCCGCACACCTCTTTTCCACCGCTCTGCCTAATTTTTACGCGGTGTGGGACTCCCATCTCCAAGCCATGTCGGCAGCCCAGCTCAACGAGCGGGATGTGGTGATGCTTTTCTCTTACTCGGGATCCACCAAGGATCTGGTGGACCTGCTGAAAATTGTCCGGGAGCGGGGGGCTAAGTCTATCCTGATTACCCGCTTCCCAAAGTCTCCCGGAGGTATCCATGCCGACGTGGTTCTCCAGTGCGGCTCCCGGGAGGGGCCCCTTCAGCTGGGCTCCATTGCCGCCCGCATCGCACAGCTCTTTCTTCTCGACGTCCTGTTCAGTGAGATTTGCCGCCGGGATATCGAGGGCTGTAAAAATCACCGGGAGCAGGTAGCCGACGTGCTCTCCGACAAACATCTCTGATTGAAAAGCCCCCGCAAAGGATACGTTTGCGGGGGTTTTACGCCTTGTGACAGGGCGGTTCCCACGAAAAATGAAAAAAATTTGCACTAAATTTACAAATTTAAAATTTTTTTCGAAATTGTATTGACAAATGGGAAAAGCAATTATACAATCTGAACAGAATCCGGCGTTTAAAAGCCGAAAAATTCATCGAAAACAAGGAGGGTACTTGCATGAAACTGAAAAGAATTCTTGCCCTTGCACTGGCACTGTGTATGATTCTTGCCCTGGCCGCGTGCGGCAACGGGGGCGAAGGCGGCACCGGTGCCAGCAATCCGCCCGCCTCTCAGCCCGCGCAGAACGAGTCTCAAGCTCCCGGCGGCGAGACCAGCGGGGAACCCGTTACCATTACGCTGTGGACCTATCCCATCGGCTCTTGGGGCGGCCAGACTCCCACTGTCGACGATATGATTGCCAACTTTAACGCAGTCTATCCCGATATTACGGTAAATGTCCAGTATCTGGACTACACCAACGGTGACGACCGCGTTATGTCCGCCATCAACGGCGGCACTACTCCCGATATCATTATGGAGGGCCCCGAGCGCTTGGTTTCCAACTGGGGCGCCGCCGGCAAGATGGTGGATCTGAGCGACCTGTGGGACGAAGCTACCACCGCCGACATTGCCGCTGTGAGCGAAGCTGTGGTCAACGCCTGCAAGAGCCCCGACGGGGCCTACTATGAGTACCCTCTGTGCATGACCACCCACTGCATGGCCATCAACTACGAGGTATTTGAGCAGGCAGACGCCCTCCAGTATATTGATCTGGAGAACCGCACCTGGACGACGGAGAATTTCCTCAAGGCCATTGAGGCTGTGAAGAACTCCGGCGCCGTCAGCACCCCCGGTATTGTCTACTGCGGCGGCCAGGGCGGCGACCAGGGCACCCGCGCGCTTGTGACCAACCTGTACTCCGGCGCCTATACCAACGCGGACCATACTGAGTACACTGTCAACAGCGCTGAGAATGTCCAGGGCCTCCAGCTCCTGGTGGATCAGGTGGCCGCCGGCAACCTGAGCTCCAGTGCCAGCTTCCAGGCCACCGAAGAGCTGCAGGCGTTTGCCAACGGTACCGCCGCCATGACCTTCTGCTGGAACGCCTCCAACAAGGCTCAGTATGCCAGCCAGGTCACCTTCACTCCCTATGCGCTGGCCTTCCCCTCTGACGACGGCGTTCCTGAGCTGTGCGGCGGTATCTGGGGCTTCGGCATTTTTGACAACGGCGATGCTGCCCGGATCGAGGCGGCCAAGACCTTTATCAAGTTTATGTGCGACGACGAGACCCAGGGTCCCGCCAGCGTCCAGGCCACCGGCTTCTTCCCTGTGCGCGAGTCCCAGGGCGACGTGTATGCCGGCACCGACAAGGAGCAGGACATGAGCGAGTTCGCCAGCCTGATGCCCTACCTGGGCGACTACTACAACGTCATCGGCGGCTGGACTGAGCAGCGTACCGCTTGGTGGAACATGCTCCAGCAGATTTTTGCCGGCACGGATGTGCAGAAGGCTGCCGACGAGTTTGTCTCCACCGCCAATGCCGCGATTGGATAATCCGCGCGCGACATCTCCTGACAAGTGATGGAAAGGTGCGCCCGCTTCCTGAAAAGGGGGTGGGCGCGCCTCTGTTTTTTTGGACATATCGGGTAAACTACATATCTGACCGCCTTTTGGCAAACAACAAGAGCAAGTCAACGAAAAGAGGGGAGTCCTTTGGCGAAGACAAAGCAATCTGAGTTCTCCGGCATGAGCCGGGCACTGGTCCGGCGGGAGACGACCTCAGCGTACCTGTTCCTGCTGCCCAGCCTGGTGTTCTTTGTGGGGTTTGTCGTCATCCCCATGTTCATCTGCCTGTTCTCCAGCTTTTTCAGCTATACCCTGGGAGACTTCAAGTTTAACGGACTGGACAACTATATACGCATGTTTACCCAGGACCCCGTGTTCTGGAAGGCCTTTTTGAATACGGTCATTATCGTGGTGGTGTCGGTGCCCTGCGTCACGGCTTTCTCCCTGTGGGTGGCTTCGGCCATTAATCCTATGAAGGCTGTGTCCCGCTCCTTCTTCCGCTGCGTCTTTTATCTGCCGGTGGTTACCGGGTCGGTGGCAGTTTCCGTGGTCTGGAAGTGGATGTTCAACCCCTTCACGGGTCTGCTCAACAGCATTTTCGGCACCCAGGGCTACGACTGGCTGGGAAACTCCAAGACCGCCCTGCTGTGCATCATCATGATTCTGTTTACCACCTCTATCGGCCAGCCCATCGTGCTGTACGTGGCTGCGCTGGGCAATGTGGACCACTCCCTGGTGGAGGCGGCTCAGGTGGACGGCGCCACTAGGCTGCAAGTGTTCTGGAAGATCAAGTGGCCCCAGATGATGCCCACCACCCTGTATATCCTGGTTATTACCACCATCAACTCCTTCCAGTGCTTCGCCCTGATTCAGCTGCTGACCTCGGGTGGACCCAACCACGCAACCGACACCATCATGTATTATATCTACTATCAGGCATACAAGCTGGGCGATTTTGGTTATGGCAACGCCATGGGCGTCGTGCTGGCCATCATCATCGCCATTTTCTCGGCACTCCAGTTCAAGTTTGCCAAGACAGACAACGAATAAGGGGGTGGGACTGTGAATCGAGAAATCGGACGTTCCAAGGGCTACATGGCCTTTGCCATTGTGGTGCTCATTCTGCTGGCTATCTTTTTCATTTTCCCCCTCTACTGGATTATTACGGGGTCTTTTAAGGACGCCATTGCCATCAACGCGCAGACGCCCCAGTGGTTTCCGTTGAACCCCACCATTGACAACTATGTGCGGCTGTTCAAGCAGCCCGCCCTGCGCTGGCTGCTCAACACCGTCATCATGGCGCTGTGCGCCATGATCCTCACCTGTATCACTGCCGCCCTGGCCGGTTATGCGCTGGCCAAGAAGCGCTTCTACGGGCGGAAGATCCTCTTTACCCTCCTGGTGTGCGCCATGGCGCTTCCCAAGCAGGTTATCGTTATCCCGCTGCTGCGCGAGATGAGCTTCCTGGGGCTCCATGACACTCTGCTGGCCGTAATCCTGCCCACCGTAGGCTGGCCCTTCGGCGTCTTTTTGATGAAGCAGTTTTCCGAGACCATCCCCACTGAGATGCTGGAGGCGGCCCGGGTGGACGGCGCCGGGGAGCTGAGGACCTTCTTCAGTATCGTGTTCCCCATGATTAAGCCCGGTATCGGCGCGCTGGCCATCTTCACCTTTGTCAACTCCTGGAACGACTACTTCCTCCAGCTCATTATGCTGCTCGAGCGCACCAATCTGACCATCTCGCTCGGTATCGCCACTCTCCAGGGCGAAATGTCCAGCGACTTCGGTCTCATCATGGCTGGCGCGGCTCTGGCGGCCGTTCCCATCATTGTAGTCTTCCTGGCCTTCCAGAAGTACTTTACCCAGGGCATCACCATGGGCGCCGTCAAGGGATAAGCGCGCGTATGCACGACAATTTATAAAAATGGAGTAATGACCAATGCCTGAATTTCAAAAGTACAGCGGGGTGATTCCCGCCTTTTACGCCTGCTATGACGAGGAGGGGGCCATATCTCCCGAACGGGTGCGGGCGCTGACCCGGTATCTCATCGGCAAGGGGGTTACCGGCCTCTATGTGGGGGGGTCCTCCGGCGAGTGCATCTACCAGCACCGGGCTGAGCGGGAGCTGGTCTTGGAGAACGTGATGGCCGAGGCCAGGGGAAAGGTGACCGTTATCGCCCATGTAGCCTGTAACAACACGGAGGACAGCATGCAGTTGGCCGCCCACGCCGAAAAGCTGGGGGTGGACGCCATCGCCTCCATCCCGCCCATCTACTTCCATCTGCCTGAGCACGGCATTGCCCAGTATTGGAACGATATCTCCTCCGCCGCGCCCAATACCGACTTTATCATTTACAACATCCCACAGCTGGCGGGCGTGGCCCTCACGCCCTCCCTGCTGCGGGAGATGAAGAAGAATCCCCGGGTTGTCGGCGTGAAGAACTCCTCCATGCCCACCCAGGATATTCAGATGTGGCGGGACGAGGGGCTTATCGTATTCAACGGTCCCGACGAGCAGTTTATCTCCGGCCTGGCTATGGGCGCCATCGGAGGCATCGGCGGTACCTACGCCGTCATGCCCGAGCTCTTTCTGCGGGCCCGCAGCCTTTTCCTAGGGGGAGAGGTGGAGAAGGCACGGGAGGTCCAGAACGAGATCTGCCGGATCATCTATGCCATGTGCGCCGCCCACGGCAACCTCTACGCCGTGATGAAGGCCATCCTGAAGAAGACCGGCGTGGAGTGCGGAGGAGTCCGCAAACCCTTGCCCGGCCTGATTGAGAGCGATGCCGCCGTGGTGGACAAGAGCGCCGCCATGATTGACGCGGCCATCGCCAAGTACTGCTAGGAGGCGAAACTCTATGAGAATCTATCAGGCCGAAAGCTACGAGGCTATGAGCCGCCGTGCAGCCAACATCATCTCTGCACAGGTCATTTACAAGCCCGACTGTGTGCTGGGACTGGCCACCGGGGGTACCCCCGTGGGGGCCTACAGGCAGCTCTCCGACTGGTTCCGTAAGGGGGATCTGAGCTTTGCAGAGACCCGCAGCGTCAATCTGGATGAATATGTGGGACTCTCTCCCCACCACGAGCAGAGTTACCGCTATTTTATGCAGGATAACCTCTTTAATCATATTGATATCAAGCCGGAGAACACCCATGTGCTCAACGGTTTGGCCAGGGATTTGGAGGGAGAGTGCACCCGGTACAACCATCTGATCCAGGATCTGGGAGGGATTGATCTCCAGCTGTTGGGAATGGGGCATAACGGCCACATTGCCTTCAACGAGCCGGGCGACGACTTTGGACTGGAGACCCATCTGGTCCACCTGACTGACAGCACCATTCAGGCCAACGCCCGCTTCTTCAGCTCGATAGACGAGGTTCCCCGTCAGGCGCTGAGTATGGGCATCAAAAACATTATGCAGGCCCGCCGTATCCTGATTATTGTCAGCGGTGAGGAGAAGGCGGAGATTGTCTGGAAGGCATTCTGCGGCCGCGTGACCAAGGAGGTGCCGGCCTCTATCCTGCAGCTCCACCCGGATGTGACCCTGGTGGGGGACAGGGCGGCCCTTCACAGGCTGACGGAGGCAGGTGTACAGGTATGCGGATAACCGGAGGTAGGGTATACGACCTTCAGGAGGGCTTTGTAGAGCGGGATCTCTGTACCGACGGGCGGCTGATCGCCCCCGACAGCGGAGACGGCAGCGTGCTGGACGCGGCGGGCTGTTATGTCATTCCCGGCCTTACCGACCTGCACTTCCACGGGTGCAAGGGGTTTGACTTCTCTGACGGAGACGCCGCCGGCCTTGCCGCCATGGCGGAGTATGAGTTGTCCCGGGGTGTAACCCAAATCTGCCCGGCTGGGATGACCCTTCTGGAGGACCAGCTGATAAAAATCTGCGAGACGGCCGCCTCCCACCGGAAGTCGGGCTGCGGCGGGGCTGATCTCTGCGGCATTAATCTGGAGGGGCCCTTCCTCTCCTACGAAAAGAAAGGGGCCCAGAACGGAGATTGGCTGCGCAATCCGGACGCTGAGCTGCTCCGGCGGCTGATAGCCGCCTCCAACGGACTGGTCAAGCTGGTGTCCGTGGCCCCCGAGCTCCCCGGCGCCATCGACTTTATCGAATCGGTGGGGGAGGAGGTTACGGTCTCCCTGGCCCACACCACGGCGGACTACGACACGGCGATGAAGGCCTTCCGGGCGGGGGCCCGGCAGGTTACCCATCTCTTCAATGCCATGCCACCCTTCAGCCACCGCGCCCCCGGCGTGGTGGGGGCGGCTCTGGACACTCCGGGCTGCATGGTGGAACTCATCTGCGACGGAGTCCACATTCACCCGTCAGTAGTACGCGCCGTCTTCCGCATGTTCGGGGCGGAGCGGGTTATTCTGATCTCGGATTCCATGCGGGCGGCCGGCATGCCGGACGGGCAGTACACCCTGGGCGGCCAGGACGTCACCGTCAGGGGCCGCCACGCCACTCTGGCCGACGGTACCCTGGCCGGATCGGTGACCGACCTGATGGGCTGTCTCCAGACTGCCGTATCCATGGGGATTCCGCTGGCCGCGGCCGTGCGGGCTGCGGCGGTCAATCCCGCCCGGGCTATCGGAGCCTACAGCCGGGTAGGCAGCCTGGAAAGCGGCAAGCTGGCCAACCTGGCCATTCTCAACGGGGACTATTCCCTCAGAACCGTCATCTTCCGCGGCGAGGTCGTCGCGGCTAATTGAAAAAAGGCGTCCCGCCTCTACTCCATTCTCATAGGAGCGGGGGAGCCGTAAAAAAGGAGGAGACCACCCCGCCGGCCGGCGGTGCGGCAGTGTGGAGACCTGTCGCAAAGCGGAGCCCGTTCTGCCCGGGCTCTGCGAGGGGGTATTTGCGGAGGCTTTGCCCCTACGGCCAACTGCAATGGCGACTGTAATCCTGAAGAACGTAAAGAAAATTTACGACAACAAGGTAACCGCCGTCCACGACTTCAATCTGGAGATCGCGGATAAAGAATTTATCGTGCTGGTAGGTCCTTCCGGCTGCGGCAAGTCCACTACCCTGCGGATGGTAGCGGGCCTGGAGGAGATCTCCGAGGGGGAGCTCTACATCGGTGATAAGCTGATGAACGACGTGGAGCCCAAGGATCGGGATATCGCCATGGTATTCCAGAACTACGCCCTGTATCCTCATATGACGGTATATGAGAACATGGCCTTTGCGCTCAAGCTGCGCAAGACCCCGGCGGACGAGATCGACCGGAAGGTGCGGGAGGCCGCTGAGATCCTGGATATCACCAGTTATCTGGATCGCAAGCCCAAGGCGCTGTCCGGCGGCCAGCGCCAGCGCGTGGCCATCGGCCGGGCCATTGTCCGCAACCCTCAGGTCTTCCTCATGGACGAGCCGCTCAGCAACCTGGATGCGAAGTTGCGCAATCAGATGCGCGCCGAGATTATCAAGCTGCGTCAGCGTATTGACACTACCTTTATCTATGTCACCCACGATCAGACCGAGGCCATGACTCTGGGCGACCGCATCGTCATCATGCGGGACGGCTTTATCCAGCAGATTGGAACGCCCCAGGAGGTCTTTGACCACCCCGTCAACATCTTTGTCGCCGGCTTTATCGGCTCTCCCCAGATGAACCTGTTTGAGGGTGAGCTCCAAAAGAACGGCGGCAGCTACCAGATCGCCGTGGCGGGCGCCGTCATGCCGCTGGCCGACGAGATCCAGAAGAAGCTCACTGCCGCCAAGACGGAAGGGCAGAAGGTCATCATCGGCATCCGTCCCGAGCACATCACGTTTGAAACCAGCGCCGGCGCACATACGTTGTCTGGCAAGGTGGACGTGTCCGAGATGATGGGCAGCGAGGTGTACCTGCACGTCAACGCCGTGGGCCGCGACGTGGTGCTGCGCATCCCCACCACCGACCTGCCCGCCGAGCACCGGGCCGGTATCCCCTACGGCACGGAGATCAACTTTGCCTTCCGCCCCGACCTCATCCACCTCTTCAATCCTGAGTCGGAGCGCAATCTGATTTAAGCGGCCCGAATCCTCAACGCCCGCTCATCACGATAGATGAGCGGGCGTTATAATCTTTTTGAGTGGGTGAAGCTTTCTGAAGAGGCTGCTGTCACCTGCCCTCGCCTCTGTATTCGGCTGTTGTACCTGTGCGGAAGCAAATGAATCGCTGCCGCATTTAAGAAGGCTGCACAGGCATCTATGTTCAAGAGGCCAATTACAAGTGATATGATGGAACAAAGGCGATTGATACATGGCTGCAAATGAAATGCTGACGAAGAGAAGCGGGGGGATTTGCAGATGGTTCGGCGTGTCCAGCCGGAAGGGGGCGGATATGTTGCGAGGCAGTGCCTAAAATACAATCTTGAAAAGCTGGTGGATGAGCGCTTCCGGCGATGCGGCTAAACATTTGTCCCACCGTAAAATATACAGGTCCGAAAACTGCGAGATTGAAAAAGAAAATGTGGTATAATGGCCATATCAGGGAGGGACACAGCGATGATACAGGAAAACCGGGAAGCGTTATATGCCGCATTCAAATCACGGGATGCCCGCTTTGACGGCCGCTTTTTTGTCGGTGTCCGGTCTACGGGCATTTACTGCAGGCCGGTCTGTCGGGTAAGACTTCCAAAGCCGGAAAACTGTACGTATTTCCGTACGGCGGCGGAAGCGGAGCAGGCGGGATTTCGTCCCTGCCTGCGGTGCCGTCCGGAGCTGGCGCCGGGGCTGGCTCCAATGGATGCTGCGGCATCTCTTGCGAAGAAAGCAGCAAGGCTGATAGAGGAGCAATGCGGAACAGCGGGAAGCCTTGCTGCGATTTCCAAGCGGCTCGGCTGTACCGAACGCCACTTACGCCGGGTATTCTCAGAGGCATACCATGTCCCGCCGGTTCAGTATCTACAGACCTGCCGTCTGCTGCTTGCTAAAAGCCTGCTGACTGACACCGACCTATCTGTCCTGGAGGTTGCAATGGCGGCTGGTTTTGGAAGCTTGCGCCGGTTTAACGATGTGTTTAAAGAGCGATACCGTCTTGCGCCTGCCGCACTTCGCAGACAGGAAGCCGGCAAACAGCGAAGCGGGGACAGGATTACGCTGGCGCTTGGCTATCGGCCGCCCTTCCAATGGGAGCGTTTGCTGGCGTTCTTGAGTCCGCGGGCCATCCCCGGCGTTGAGACCATTCAGGGTAATACCTATTACCGGACGGTCCGGATTGCGTCAGAGGAGAGAGGGTGCCTTTACGGGTGGATCGGTGTAACGCATCAGCCGCACAGCAATAGTGTGTCGGTGACGGTGGCCGCGTCTCTGCTCCCAGTGCTGCCTCAGGTGCTCAGCCGGGTCCGCTGTCTGTTTGATTTGTCCTGTGAGCCAGAGGTGATACAGGAGACGCTCTCTCAATTGGACAGGCTCAAGCCGGGACTGTTTCTCCCTGGCATTCGCGTACCCGGATGCTTTGATCCCTTTGAAATGAGCGTCCGAGCAGTATTGGGACAACAAATTTCCGTCAAGGCCGCGACAACGCTTTCCGGCAGATTTGCACAGCAGTTTGGCGAGCCGGTGGAGACAGAAATCGAGGGACTGTCCCATGTTTTTCCGACACCAGAATCCATATGCTCGCTTGCGAATCCGGCAGAAGACAGATTCTGTCCACTTGGAATAACAGGGCCGCGGGCGCGGACCATACGGGCTTTGGCAGAACTATTTTCCGATCAGGCAGAAGCGCTTGCACTGTGTATCCGGCCGGAAGATGAAGTCAAAAGGCTTATGAGGCTGCCCGGTATCGGTGCATGGACAGCGCAGTATATCGCCATGCGGGCGCTTGGATGGACTGACGCCTTTCCGGATACGGATCTGGGGCTTAAGAAGGCGCTGGCACCGAGGAGTAGGAGAGAAATATTAGAGCTGGCGGAGATGTGGCGGCCTTGGCGTGCCTATGCTGCAATGTGTCTTTGGCAGGTTTTCTGAAGGGGGAGGAACTCTGTGTATTACATTTCACACTATAAATCACCGGTAGGGCTGCTCACATTGGCTGGAGAGGGGGAACATCTGACAGGCCTGTGGCTGGAGGGGCAGAAATACTTTGGCGCAACGCTGCCCCGGCAGTCTTTGGAGCGGGATATTGACCCGGTTTTTATAAAGGCACGGGAGTGGCTTGACCGGTATTTTGCGGGAGAGAGGCCAGGGATCGGCGAGCTGTCGCTGGCACCCAGCGGAGGCGTATTTCGCCAAGAGGTCTGGCGTTTGCTGTGTGAGATTCCCTATGGGGAGGTGACTACTTACGGAGAGATTGCAAGGAGGCTGGCGAAACGTCTGGGGCGTTCAAGCATGTCCGCCCAAGCGATAGGCGGCGCTGTGGGTCATAACCCCATTTCGATCGTGATTCCATGCCATCGGGTCGTAGGCGCGGGAGGGAGCCTGACGGGCTATGCGGGCGGTGTGGAAAAAAAGCGATGGCTGTTGGCCCATGAGGGCGTCGATGTCTCCAGGCTAATGGTGCCCACACGGGGGACTGCTCTATAGCATGTACTATCGATACTGCACCATCATTTTCTTACGCCAAGGGGCTCTTTTTGGGGGGCGTAGTCTCAGAAGCCACATACAGCAATTTTAATTCCGTAGGCAATCAGAATAGCGATGCCTATGACAGTGACAACAGTATAGATTTTACGGGCCTCTGGCTCCTTTTTTCTTTCAGCAGGTAATACAGTCCGCCGACAAAGATCGCAATACCGATGATGATTAAGAAAATGGTCAGAATCATGACTTTTTCCTCCATTTTAATAAAAATGCAGAATGTATAATAACGACAACGGAGCCCGCATTGTGAACCAGTGCGCCGACGACGGGATTGAGGACGCCAGTGATGGCCAGAAGAATAGCGGCGAAGTTCAGGGCCATAGAGAAGGTCAGGTTGCACTTGATGGTCACCATCATCCGGCGGGCCAGGCGGAGCAGGTGGGGAATCTCCCGGATATCGTCGCTGACCAGGGCGATGTCGGCGGCGTCTACCGCGATGTCGCTGCCAACGCCACCCATTGCAATTCCGACGAGGGCCTTCTTCAGGGCCGGGGCGTCGTTGACTCCATCGCCGATCATGCAGACAGGCTGGCCCGCTTTCTGGCTCTCATCGATCCAGTTCAGCTTGTCCTCAGGCAGGCAGCTGGCGCGGATTTCGCTGATAGAGAGTTCTTCTGCAATGCGCCGGGCCGCACTCTCGTGGTCTCCGGTCAGCAAGACAGGGGAGACGCCACAAGCTTTCACCCGTGCGATCATGTCCGCAGCGTCGGAGCGAAGGGTGTCGGCCAGGGCCAGGAGACCGGCCAGCTGCCCGTCTGCCGCCAAATAGATCACCGAACAGCCCTGATCCAGATAATATCGGGCTGCCTCTCTGGCTTCCGGGGAAAGCGGGATCCCTCGATCTGCCAGCAGAGTCTCGTTTCCGGCGAATATCGTGCGGCCGCCGCCGCTGGCCAGCACTCCTCTACCTGGTAACATTTGAAAAGATTCCGGCTCCGGAATTGTGTCCTCTAGTTCGGCCCGACAGTCCCTTACCACTGCTTTGCCCAGTGGGTGCTCGGAGCGCAGCTCGGCAGACGCCGCGAGGAGATAGAGCGCCTCCCTGGAGAGGTCAGGCAAAAAGCTCTGTACTCCCACCACCCGGGGGATACCATAGGTTAGGGTTCCCGTCTTGTCAAAGGCGAAACGGGATGCGCTGGAGAGCCGCTCCAGAGCGTCCCCTTCCCGGACCAGAAAGCCATGCCGCGTGGCATTTCCGATGGCCGCCATAATGGCGGTCGGTGTGGCAAGGACCAGGGCGCAGGGACAGAAGACGACCAAAATCGTAACGGCACGCAGAACCTCTCCTGTAATTAGGCCGGTCAGGCCCGCCGCACTCAGGGCGATCACTACAATCCAGGTGGCCCAGCGGTCGGCCACACCGACAATTTTAGCTTTACCTGCATCGGCGGACTGAACCAGGCGTACCATTCTTTGAATGGAGCTGTCTTCTCCCACCTTGACAGCCTCCATCACAAAAGATCCAAACTGATTGGCCGTGCCGCTGGAGACTTCATCCCCCGGCCCTTTATCCACCGGCAGCGATTCACCGGTCATGACCGCCTGATTGACAGAGGTCTCGCCCGACAGGATGACGCCGTCCACAGGGATGGTCTCTCCAGGCAGCACCCGGAGATGATTTCCCACCTGCACCTCCTCGGCGGGTACCACAGTCTCTTGGCCGCCGTTCACCACCCGGGCGGTGCGGGGTGTCAGGTGGACCAGCTTTTCAATACCTGCACGGGCCCGGGCTACCGTCAGATCTTCCAGAAGAGCACCCAGCTGCATGATGAAGGCCACCTCGCCGGCGGCAAAATCCTCACCGATGATCACCGAGGCTACCAGAGCAATGGAGACCAGTACATCGGCCTTGATGTCAAAGGCGGTGACCAGGCCAATAAAGGCCTCCAAAAGAATGGGGACACCGCACAGGAGAATGGCAATCCATGCCGCGTCAAACGGGAGAGGGAGATCTAAAAGGCTGACCAGCAGCGATGCCCCTGCGATGACCAGAAAGGCAACGTCCTTTTTTATGCCGCCCCACTCCAACAGAGCTTCCAATGTTTTCATAAAACGCCTCCTATACCTATGGGGGTATATGTATAGTGGCATTATACATGTGTGGGTATGGAATTGTCAAGAACAAATAACAGGGACTGGTGATAAGGGCGGCACAGAAGGCGCCGCAGCCCTTCCCCATCCAGCGCCTCATGGCTCTATTCCAGAGGATGAACATCTGTTCCAGGTTGCAGTCCGCTGGCCCCGCTTTTTGTCCGGCCTTCCCTGGCGGTAAGCATGGCAGCTGCAAGGACGGCGGTAAGTCCTTCGCTGAAGGAGTGACAGAGCCAGAGTATTTCTCTGCCGAAGAACAGCGGCAGGAGGGCAATCAGGATGGGCGGCCAGATGACGCTGCGGGACAGGGAGATCGCCAGGGCTTTATTGGTGCGGCGGGTGGACTGCCAGAAGGAGATCATCAGGATGTTATAGCCTGCCAGGAAGAAGCCGCAGAAATAGGGCAGGCTTTTGCTTTCCATAAAGTTGATTAGTTCGATGTCTCCCGGATTGAAAATAGAGAAAAAGCCGCGAGAGAAGAAAATAATCAAGATATAGCACAAAATACCTATCGCTAAAAATACTTTCACGGAAAAGCCGAGTAAAGCTTTGTTCCTCTTTTCTTCACCCGTACCCATGAAATAGCTAAACACGGGTTGCAGCCCCTGCGCCATACCAAGAAACAGTGTCAAGATAATCAACATTAAATAACCGATCACAAGGTAAGCTGCAAGGCCGATTTCCTCAAAGCCATAATGCACAATGGCAAAGTTATACACAAAGGTAATAATGCCAATGGTAAACTCCATGATAAAGGACGGGAAGCCGAGTACATAGACCGAGCGAAGGTTGCGCCATTTCAGTTTGAATGTTGTTAAGTACAGATCTCCGCGTTTGAATATAAAATGCGGCAGCATAATTAAAACGCTGAAAATAGGGCCGAGCGCGGTAGCCAACGCTGCACCGGCAATGCCCATGTTCAATGGGTACATAAACACATAGTCCAAGACGATGTTTGATACAGAGCCAAACATTAGGGCAAACATGGCGAGTTTTGGACGATTATCGTTACGCACCAGACCGCTGAACAAAAAACTGAAAAGCAGGAACGGAGAAAAGGTAATAATGTACCACATATAACTGATTGCTTCATCGTGAATAACCGGAGTTGACCCTAAAAGTTCAGCAAGTGGGTGTATAAAAATAGTTCCAAATACGCTGATCAACAGTCCCATGACAGCGGTACATAGGGCGGCAAGGCTGAACATATGACGCGCTCTTTCTTTTTGGCCTTGACCGAGATGTGCGGAAATCATAACACCCGCACCTGTGGACACCGCCATAGACAACGCAATCAGTATCTCGACAAGCGGGACAGAAACGGCGGCGGCAGCCATGGCGTCGCGGCCAAGCCGATTGCCAATGAATACGCCGTCAACAATCATATAGACCGAGTTAAACAACAGTCCAATCATTTGCGGTACGGCATATTTGGCAAATAAAGCGTGTGATTTGCCTTCATACATGAGAATCGATCCTCCTAACAAATAAAAAAAGGCCAGCGTTTGTGTAACGCTGGCCTACTACACAAGAAAAAACCCCGGCGGGTTGGTGCGATCAGTTTCGTATTCGGTTATTTCTCTTGCTTTTGCTTAACCAGTTCCATTGCCTCTTTTCCGCTCATATGGTCGATACACATTTCAAGCATACAAAGGGGCGCCCACTCCTGCTCAATGGCGGTTTGACGTCCCGAGGCAGTATCCTCCGGCGCATATTTGACGGCCAATTTCTCAATGGCCGCCCGCTTTTTCTGCTCGTCCTCCAACACGCGGATCCGGCCAAAAAGGATCACGCTTCTGAAATAGGTGGTATATTCCTCCGGGACAATTTGGTCCTGGTCAACTACACAGAAGGACGCCTTGCAGTTGCGCTGAATTGCGTCCAGCTTGTGACCAGACCGGGCACAGTGGAAATAGATGTGATTGCCGTCATATACATAGCTGATAGGGAGAGCGTATGGGTAATTATCATCACCTGACAGGGCCAGTACCCCGGAGCGTCCTCGATACAGGACAGCAGTGATTTCTTCCGCAGGCAGCGCCTGCCCTTTTCTGCGCATTTCTCGAAACATGAAAGCACCTCATTACCGTAAAATAAAAACGTCTTGTCTCCACTCCTTCTATGGCCTAACGGAGTGAGGATAAGACGCAAACCCGGCGGTTACAGATTTTTTCCCATTATAATAGGACTATCCTAAAAAGTCAAGCCCATAAAAGCCCATTCCCAGCGCAGGAAACGTATTGTTTTATGCCCATTCAATAGGAGCATTTTTTGATTGGCATTTATGTTAAGTGTTGCTGCTGTTCCGTGTAGGTTCATTCATTATGCTTGCCCTTGCAATAACGAACCAGCACAACAGCAAAAGCCACCCACCATAGAATTGCACAGATAATATCAAGAACCAGTGTAATCTCAGGTGTTTCATTCCCCCTTGTATATAATACAAGAACAACACAATTGATGGTCCAGACAATTGCCGCAGCTGCGTTTAAAAGCACATTCAATAGACCCACTGGCTTCTTGTTCATATTTTGTACCTAAAATTCACATCTTCCTCTTGTTGAAATAGACAGACTTGTCTCCATACACACTTATTTTGAATCCGGACGAAGCCCGCATACTTCTTAGAGCGGAAACAAAAAGGCAGGGCGGCATGGCCTTTGGCTATGCCGCCCTATCGTAATGGTGCGATTGCTTTTCAGCAGGGCAGTGCACGTTCTAGGAGCGGCTGTTGCTGTGCGATCTAGGTCATATTGGCGAAACGCTCCACCGCCTTGGTAAAGCTGGCGATGGTCTGGTCAGCGTCTCCATGTTCGATGCCGTCGCGCACACAGTGCTGAATATGCCCCTCAAGCACGACCTGCCCGACTTTATGCAGGGCCGATTTGGCTGCGTTAATCTGAGCGAGGACATCCTCGCAGGGGACGTCCTCGTCTACCATCCGGTCGATAGCCTGAACCTGACCGATGATTTTCCGCAGGCGGCGGTGGAGATTGTCGGCATCCATACACTGTCTCATGCGCATTCCTCCGATACGAATAGGGAGATATATTTTATTATGAGCTGCCGCAGCCATTTTGTCAAGCGCCCATTAGACCAGCCGAACCTGATACCGCTCCAGCCAATTGTTAATCTGGAGGAAATAGGCGATGGTCTGCGGAATAGCCATGAGCTGTCCGTACCAGGGAGAGCCGGCGGAGTTTTCCGGCAGGGCTGCCAGGGCCGAGCGCTCGACAATCTGAAATACTGGAGCGTCAGGCTGGGAGAGAATTTTCTGCAGCATGCGGGATACAGCGGAGAGATAGTCGGGGTGATGCGTTTTGGGATAGGGGCTCTTTTTTCGCCAGAGAACTTCCTCGGGCAGCAATCCCCTCATGGCATGGCGCAGAAGTCCCTTTTCATGGCCGCGGTAGTCCTTGAAAGACCAGGGAACGGCATAGAGGTATTCGGCAATCCGCCAGTCACAGAAGGGAACCCGCACCTCCAGTCCACTGTACATACTCATGCGATCCTTTCGCTCCAAAAGGGTCTGCATGAACCAGGCAAAGTTGAGAAGCGTCATCTCACGCATCCGCCGTTCAGCGGGCGGGCTGCCCGGCAATACGTCGGCGGCAGACACGGTAGCCCGGTATCGGGCGTCCACGTAGGAAAAGCCGTCGATATTCCGCCAGTCCCCCGCCAGAAAGGATGCGCGCCAGGCGGTGGACTGGGCCCAGGGAAAGCCCTCATGTGCCCGAATTTCCGGATCCCGGTACCAGGGATAGCCCCCAAAAATCTCGTCAGCGCATTCCCCGGATAGGGCTACTGTGACATGAGGCTTGATGGCACGGCAGAAGAGCAGCAGAGAGGAGTCCACGTCGGCCATCCCGGGCAGATCCCGGGCCACGACCGCCTCACCAAGGGCTTGGGCCACATCAATACTGTCCAGCACCACCCGGTGGTTTTCTGCCTGAAGAAAGGCGTTCATCTGCTTAATAAAAGCAGCGTCGCTGTTGGGCTGGAATTTGCTGGCCCTAAAATATCGGTCGTTCTCCCGGTAATCTACTGAGAAGGTCTGCAGCCTCTCACCCCGTTCTGTCAGACAGCGGTCCGCCACCGCCGAGATGAGACTGGAGTCCAGTCCGCCGGAGAGAAAGGTCCCCACCGGTACATCGGAAACCAATTGTCGCTTGATGGCATCGGTGACCAGAAAACGTACGTGCTCCGCCGTCTGCTCGAAGTTCTCGGTGTGTTCGCGGTCGGTGAGTCTCCAGTACCGCCGCAGGCGCAGCCCGCCGGCACCGTAATAGCCGCAGGTGGCGGGGGGAATCTCCCGAATCTGCCGGAAAGGGGTATAACCCGGCGTCCGTCCCGGGCCGATGAAGATCAGCTCTGCCACCCCGTCGGCGTCTACCTCTGGCTCTACCAGCGGGTGGGCCAGCAGAGCTTTTATCTCAGAGGCGAAGAGCAGTCCGCCTGCTGAGGGCAGGGCATAAAAGAGCGGTTTAACTCCAATCCGATCCCGGGCCAGGAAAAGCTGCCGTCTATCCCGCTCCCACACTGCAAATGCAAAAATGCCGTTGAAGCGCTCTACACAGCCGTCTCCCCACTGAAGGTAGGCGTGAAGGAGAACCTCAGTGTCCGAGTGCCCCGAAAAGGTGTGACCCAGTCCCTCCAGTTCGGCCCGGAGTTCGGGGGTATTGTAGAGCTCTCCGTTATAGACCAAGGCGTACTCCCGCTCCCCCTGCTGCAGTGTCATGGGCTGCCGGCCGCCCTCCAGATCCACCACCGAGAGCCGGGTATGAACCAGAGCCGCGTCCTCTGTGAGCCAGAGCCCATTTTGTTCAGGGCCTCTGCGGACCAGCGCGCGCTGCATCCTTTCATAGACCTCTCTATGAGAGGCAAGGTTGTGAGTCTGTTCCAAGTCAATTTGTCCCGCAATACCGCACATGGCAGTTCCCTCCTCTAAAAAAGGCGTTCGCTTCTACCCTGAAGCGAACGCCCTTGCTCACCCATAGTATATGCATTTGGAAACCGGATGTTGCATTTGATGATTTTGGACGTAGAAAAAGGAAAAAAGCGCGCGAAATTGCCCATTGCAAACAGGGGAACCTCTGTGATACCATAACAAAAAGAGCCGTTCTCCCCCGGAGAAGGGCGGGAACAGTGAAAAAAGATCGGTGCAGTGTCGCGCAGGCGGGGTGCCTTAATGTCATCCCGTTACCCGAAGGTGGGGAGCTCTATACAGAAGTGGTATGGAGCTTGTGGACAGTGTGCCCTTTTTTATTTGAAAAAATGGAGGATTGACCATGTCCATTCATGAGGAATGCGGGGTCTTCGGTATCTACAATCCGGCGGGGGACTGCGCCCGCACCACTTACTATGGGCTCTATGCTCTTCAGCACCGGGGACAAGAGGCCTGCGGTATCGCCACGATGAACGGCCTGGAACTCTCCTACCATAAGGATCTGGGGCTGGTGGGAGATGTCTTTGACGATAAGACGCTGGACGATCTTAACGGAACCATTGCCGTGGGGCACGTCCGTTATTCCACCACTGGGGGCGGTCGGCGAGAAAATGCCCAGCCCTTGACGCTGAAATATGTCAAGGGTACCCTGGCGGTCGCCCACAACGGCAACCTGGTAAATACCCGGGACCTCCGCACGTCCTTTGAATACCGGGGGGCGATCTTTCAGACAACAACCGATTCAGAGCTGATTGCCTATGCCATCGCCCAAGAGCGGCTGCGCTGCGGCTCAGCAGAGGAGGCGGTATGCCAGGCTATGAAGGGACTGCGGGGGGCTTATTCCCTTATCGTCATGTCGGCCCGAAAGCTCATTGCTGCCCGGGATCCCTGGGGATTCAGACCTCTGTGCATGGGAAGGAGAGGGGAGGCAGTGGTCTTTGCCTCTGAATCCTGCGCCCTGGATGCGGTGGGAGCGTCCTACGAGCGGGAAATTGAGCCCGGCGAGATTATGGTGGTGGAGGAGGGACATATCCGCTCCATCCGGGAAAACTGTTCTCGGGCTACCTCCCATATGTGTATGTTTGAGTATATTTACTTTGCCCGTCCCGACTCTGTAATCTGCGGGCAGAGTGTTCATGATGCCCGGCTGGAGGCCGGACGAATCCTTGCCCGGGAACATCCGGTGGAGGCCGACATTGTGGTGGGGGTTCCGGACTCAGGGCTGGACGCCGCTATGGGCTATGCGGAAGAATCCGGCATCCCATATGGCCAGGGCTTCGTCAAGAACCGCTATATCGGCCGCACCTTTATTACGCCCGACCAGGGGACACGGGAGCAAGCGGTACGCATCAAGCTGGGAGCTCTGAAGAGTCAGGTGGAGGGCCGCCGGGTGGTGATGATTGACGACTCTATCGTCCGGGGCACCACCTCCCGGCAGATCGTCTCTCTCCTGCGGGAGGCCGGGGCCAGAGAGGTCCATATGCGGTCCTCCGCGCCGCCCTTTATCGCCCCCTGCTACTTCGGCACCGACATCCCGGACAAGGAAAACCTCATTGCCTGCAGGCACAGTGTGGAGGAAATCCGCACACTCATCGGTGCGGACAGTTTGGGCTTCCTCAGCAGGGAGGGACTGCGCCACATTGCCCCCAAGGCCTCCTGCGGCTTCTGCGACGGCTGTTTTACAGAGGTGTATCCCATCGAAGTATAACAGAAGCCGCCGCGCCGGGCATGGGAGTCGTATGGGAAGTGTCCAGTGGTTCATGTGTGGATGACGGCATTCCTGCGTTTGCAGTCATACAATACAAAAGTTGCATAAATAACCGGGGCTAACGGGGCTTGCTCGGTGATATTTGCAACAAAGATTGAAAACTGTTCCAAAACCTCTTGACACCGGACGTTAAAATCCGTATACTCAAAGCATCAGTTGAGAACGAAGGCGTTCCGACCCCAAGGGCGGAGCGCCTTCCTTTTTTACAACCCAACCCAAATAGTTCAATGATGAAAGGGGACACCTGAAATGGCGTATACCAAGGAAGATATTATGCGCATTGTGAAAGAGGAGGATATTGAATTTGTCCGCCTCCAGTTTACCGATATCTTCGGTCAGCTTAAAAATGTTGCAATCACTGCCTCGCAGGTTGAAAAGGCGCTGGACAACAAGATGATGTTTGACGGCTCCTCCATCGAGGGCTTCGTCCGCATTGATGAGTCCGACCAGTACCTGTATCCCGACCTGAATTCCTTTGTCATCTTTCCTTGGCGTCCCCAGCACGGTAAGGTGGCCCGCCTGATCTGCGACGTATATAATCCTGACGGTACCCCCTTTGTGGGCGACCCCCGAGGCGTGCTCAAACGCGTGCTGAAGAAGGCCGCCGAAATGGGCTACGACGCTTTCAACGTGGGCCCGGAGGCCGAATTTTTCCTGTTCCAGACCGATGATGAGGGCAAGCCCACCACCAAGACCAATGACGAGGCAGGATATTTCGATCTGGGACCTCTGGATCACGGTGAAGGGACCCGCCGTGAAATCTGTATGGCGCTGGAGCAGATGGGGTTTGAGATTGAGGCATCTCATCATGAAGTTGCCGAGGGACAGCACGAGATCGACTTCAAATACGAGGATGCGCTCCATACTGCGGATAACATCATGACCTTCAAGCTGGCGGTAAAGACACTGGCCCAGAAGAACGGGCTCCATGCCACCTTTATGCCCAAGCCCATCTTCGGCATCAATGGATCCGGTATGCACACCAATATGTCTCTGTTCAGGAACGGTAAGAATGTCTTCTACGATCCCAACGGAGAAAAGGAACTCTCTAAAGAGGCCTACTCCTTTATTGCCGGCATTCTGGCCCATGTAAAGGGAATGGCCGCCATTACCAATCCTCTGGTTAACTCCTATAAGCGCCTGGTTCCCGGTTACGAGGCCCCTTGCTATCTGGCTTGGTCGGCCTCCAACCGCTCCGCCCTGATCCGTATCCCGGCCTCCCGGGGGCAGGCTACCCGCGTGGAGCTGCGCAGCCCGGATCCCTGCTGCAACCCCTATCTGGAGCTGGCCGTCTGTCTGGCCGCCGGACTGGACGGCATCGAAAAGGGGATGACCCCGCCTCCCGAGATTACGGAAAATATCTTCGAAATGGACGCCGCCGCCCGGAGCGACAGAGGCATTGACAGCCTGCCCGGATCCCTGGAAGAGGCGATTAAGGCCATGCAGGCGGATCAGCTGGTTATGGATACGCTGGGGACTCACGTGGCGGAAAACTACATTGAAGGTAAGATGAAGGAGTGGGACGAGTACCGCACCCGCGTCAGCTCCTGGGAGCGGGAGAAATATATCATCAACTATTAATTGGTGAGGCGTTTCGCGTACTCCTTACTGAGAAGGAGTTGATAGAGTGTGATGGACAAGGTGATCGTAGCCTTTGAAAGCGACAAGAGCTGCTGGCGTGTCAAGGAGATTCTGGAGACCTCTGGTACAGCGGCCTGTATCGTCTGCAAGTCCGCCGATCAGGTCAAGCGGGCGGTAAACAAGCAGCACATCACCACAGTAGTCTGCGGCTACAAGTTTTCCGACGAGTCGGCCGAGGGCCTCTTTGAAGATCTGCCGCCCACCTGCGCCATGCTGATGGTAGCGGTCCAGGGGATGCTGGACCTGTGTCAGAGCGACGATATATTCAAGCTGGCCTCCCCTGTCTCCAAAGGGGATCTCATCGCCTCGGTGCGGATGCTCCTCCAAGTGGGGCACCGGTTGGAGAAATTTGTTAAGCCGCGCCGCAGCGCTGAGGAAAAGGCGGTCATCGATCAGGCCAAGCAGCTGTTGATGGAGCGCCATGGAATGACGGAGGAACAGGCCCACCGCTTCCTCCAGAAGCGGAGCATGGACAGCGGAGCCAAGATGATCCAGACGGCCCAGTTGGTTTTAGAAGGCATGTAGGCCACATACATTGAAACAGCGGGAAAGACAACGCAGAAGCTGTCTTGCGGCGGCAGTCTGGTGACTGCCGCGGCCGCTGTCTATGGAGGTGGCTGAAATGAAATTTACCAAGATGCACGGCCTGGGGAACGACTACATCTATCTCAACTGTATGGAGGGGGAGCCGGAGGGATTGCCGGCTCTGGCCCGGCGGCTGTCCGACCGCCACTTTGGAGTAGGGGGAGACGGCCTAATCTGTATCGGGCCGTCAGAGACGGCTGATTTTAAAATGCGGATGTTCAATGCCGACGGTTCTGAGGGAGCGATGTGCGGCAACGGTATCCGCTGCTTGGGTAAATTTGTATACGACCAGGGCCTGACGAAAAAGACGGCCTTGAGCGTGGAGACTGCGTCCGGGGTAAAATTCCTCGCCCTGCGCCCAAAGGAGGGCCAGGTGGAGGAGGTGACGGTGGACATGGGAATACCCGTTTTGGATCACGTCAGAATCCTGCCCATACTGGGTATGAACTACACCGTATATCCGGTATCTATGGGCAACCCCCACGCGGTGGTCTTTCTGGATGGCATCGGCGAATTGAAGCTGGAGGAGCTGGGGCCGCGCTTCGAATGTCATTCCAGTTTCCCCGGACGCACCAACGCCGAGTTTGTTGAGGTCCTCTCCCGTGACAGCCTGAACATGCGGGTTTGGGAGCGGGGGAGCGGGGAGACCCTGGCCTGCGGCACAGGGGCCTGCGCCGCGCTGGCCGCCGCCGTATCGGCCGGCCTGGCAGACAGGGACGCCGCCGTCCGGCTCCGGGGAGGAGTACTTCAAATCCGCTGGTCGGAGAACCAGCACATTTATATGACCGGTCCTGCCGTGACCGTATTCAAAGGAGAGTTCGAGAATGGCACAGATTAATATCAATTACCAGAAGCTGCCCGGGGGCTACCTGTTCCCTGAAATTGGCCGGCGTACCAGGGCCTTTGCCGCCCAAAATCCTCCCATGCCGCTGATCCGGCTGGGGATTGGGGATGTGACGCTGCCGCTGGCGCCTGCCGTGATTGAGGCGATGCATAAGGCCACGGAGGAGATGGGGCGCAAGGATACGTTCCGGGGCTACTGCGAGGAGACCAACTGCACCTATGATTTCCTGCGCTTCGCCATCCGGGATTCCTACAGAGCCTCCGGCGTGCATCTGGAGGATACGGAGATCTTTGTCTCCGACGGGGCGAAGAGCGACTGCGGCAACATCGGCGATATCTTCTCGGTGGACAATGTGGTGGCGGTGTGCGATCCGGTCTATCCCGTTTATGTGGACACCAACGCCATGGCAGGCCGGGCCGGCGACTACGATGCCGCTCTGGGCTGCTGGAATAAGCTGGTCTATATGCCCTGTACAGCGGAAAACGCTTTTTCCCCGGCATTGCCCAAGTGTAAAGTGGATTTGATTTATCTCTGTTTCCCCAACAATCCGACCGGCGCCGTGGCCACCAGGGAGCAGCTCAAGGCATGGGTGGACTACGCCAATGCCAATGACAGCGTCATTCTCTTCGACAGTGCCTACGAGGCATTTATTACCGATCCGGAGATCCCGCACTCCATCTTTGAGATTGAGGGAGCCAAGACATGCGCCATTGAGTTCCGCTCCTTTTCCAAAACGGCCGGATTTACCGGCAACCGCTGCGCCTATACGGTGGTACCCAAGGCGCTGGAGCGGGGGGGAGCCAGCCTGAACGCCATGTGGGCCCGCCGTCAGAGTACCAAGTTCAACGGCGTACCCTATGTGATTCAGCGGGCGGCGGAGGCCACCTTCACGCCCGAGGGACAAAAGCAGATTCGCGAGGCAATCGGCTACTATCTGAACAATGCCAGAATGATCCGGGAGGGGCTGAGTGCCGCCGGCCTGACGGTGTACGGCGGAATCAATGCCCCCTATATCTGGTGCCGGACGCCGGAGAGCCTGGGATCGTGGGACTTTTTCGACAAGCTGCTCCGCGAGGCCTGTGTGGTGACCACGCCCGGTGCAGGCTTCGGTCCCAGCGGAGAGGGATACATCCGCCTCACCGCCTTTGGAGACGCGGCAGCCACGGAGGAGGCTGTGGAGCGGATCAAGGCAATTCTGTAGCAGCGGGCGGGGGGCCGCCCGTATTCCACCCGGAAAGGGGTTTACATCATGGAAAACGAGAGAAACGAGGGATTTCGGCAGCGGGGCCTGTACGATCCTGCCTTTGAGCACGATGCCTGCGGTATCGGAGCCGTGGTGGACATCAAGGGCAGGAAGAGCCACCAGACGGTGGATGACGCCCTGAAGATCGTGGAGAAGCTGGAGCACCGGGCCGGAAAGGACGCCGAGGGCAAAACCGGCGACGGCGTGGGTATTTTGCTCCAGATCTCCCATAAATTCTTTGCCAAAGCTGTAAAGAAGTTAGACTTTACCCTTGGCGGGGAGCGGGACTACGGCGTTGGTATGTTCTTCTTTCCCCAGGATACCCTCAGGCGCAGCCAGGCCAAGAAGATGTTTGAAATCATTGTGGAGAAGGAGGGCATGGAGTTCCTGGGCTGGCGTACGGTGCCCGTCTGTCCGGAGATCCTGGGCCACAAGGCTCTGGCCAAGATGCCTTATATTGAGCAGGGGTTTGTGAAGCGCCCGGACGGGGTGGAGCGGGGCCTGCCCTTTGACCGGAAGCTCTATGTGGCCCGCCGCGTCTTTGAGCAGTCCAACGACAACACCTATGTGGTCTCTCTTTCCAGCCGCACCATCGTATACAAGGGCATGTTCCTGGTGGGACAGCTGCGCAGATTCTATCCGGATCTCCGGGACAGTGACTATGAGAGCGCCATCGCTCTGGTCCACTCCCGCTTTTCCACCAACACGAACCCCTCCTGGGAGCGGGCGCACCCCAACCGCTTTATTCTCCACAATGGTGAAATTAACACCATCCGGGGCAACGTCGACCGGATGCTGGCCCGGGAGGAGACCATGTCGGCCCCCGTGCTGGACAGGGATATGGACAAAATCCTGCCGGTAGTCAATGTGGCGGGCTCCGACTCAGCCATGCTGGACAACACCCTGGAGTTCCTGGTTATGAGCGGTATGGACCTGCCTCTGGCGGTGATGATTACCATCCCGGAGCCCTGGTCCAACGATAAGACCATCTCACGCTCCAAGAGAGACCTCTACCAGTACTATGCCATTCTGATGGAGCCATGGGACGGACCGGCCTCCATCCTCTTCTCTGACGGCGATATCGTGGGAGCAGTATTGGACCGCAACGGCCTGCGCCCCTCCCGTTACTATGTCACTGCCGATGACAAGCTCATCCTCTCCTCCGAGGTAGGCGTACTGGATATCGAGCCCGGGCGTATTGTCCGGAAATCCCGGCTGGAGCCCGGCCGGATGCTGCTGGTGGATACCGCTGCCGGACGGGTGATCAGCGACGACGAGGTGAAGGAGCGCTATGCTGCCCGCCAGCCCTATGGCGAGTGGCTGGATCGCAACCTTGTCAAGCTCAAGGAGCTGCCCATCCCCAATCACCGGGTGGAGCGCGCCTCCAAAGAACAGCGCGCCCGGCTTCAGAAGGCCTTTGGATATACCTATGAGGATGTGCGAAATACAATCCTGCCTATGGCCCGTACTGGAGCGGAGCCCACAGCGGCCATGGGAGTAGACATTCCTTTGGCCGTCCTCTCCGACCATGACCAGCCCCTGTTCAGCTACTTCAAGCAGATGTTTGCCCAGGTGACCAACCCGCCTATCGATGCCATCCGGGAGGAGGTTGTCACCGACACCACCGTATACATCGGCGATGATGGCAACCTCCTTCAGGAAAAGGCTGAGAACTGCAAAGTTCTTCAGGTGAAGAACCCCATACTAACCTCCACTGATCTGCTGAAGATCAAGGCCATGAAGCAGCCCGGCTTCCATGTGGAGACGGTCTCTATTCTCTATTACAAGAACACGCCTCTGAAACGGGCGCTGGATCAGCTGTTTGTAGCGGTAGATCGCGCCTACCGAAATGGGGCCAATATTGTTATCCTGTCCGACCGGGGGGTGGACGAAAACCATGTGGCCATTCCATCCCTGCTGGCAGTATCCGCCATTGAACGGTACCTGGTACGCACCAAGAAGCGCACGGCGATCTCCATCATTTTGGAGTCGGCCGAGCCCCGGGAGGTGCACCACTTCGCCGCTCTGCTGGGCTACGGCGCAAGGGCCATCAACCCCTATCTGGCCCAGGAGACCATTGTGGAGCTCATTGAGGATGGCCTGCTGGATAAGGAGTTCCATGCCGCTGTGGCCGACTATAATGCAGCCGTTCTCCACGGCATCGTGAAGATCGCCTCCAAAATGGGTATCT
>ERZ857955.899-NODE-899-length-28163-cov-31.126405_pt1 | contig 28163 bp, 26 predicted proteins | sample MGYA00519956_ERZ857955 | MGnify/ENA primary metagenome ERZ857955 (study PRJEB31778, sample SAMEA3449378) | human gut metagenome | biome: human gut; feature: human-associated habitat; material: faeces | place: United Kingdom | collected 2010/2012 ...
CCAGCAGCTGCTGATACAGCTCAGCCTGATCGGAGGTGTTCTCGCTGATGACCTTAGCGCAGGCCTCCTGCCAGGGTGTCTTGTCGTCAACATCCACAACGTTGCAGCCGGAGCTTCTCAGCTCCTCCAGAACCTTGTTCTCAGCGGTCTCGGACAGGTCTGCGTTGAAGGCCTGCGTATCAGCACCGGCCTCCATGATGGCAGCCTGCTGGTTCTCGGTCAGCTTGCTCCATGCGTTATCGGTGATAACAGCCTGAATAGCGCCCAGAGTGTGGCCGTCCAGGATCAGGTTGTTGGCAACCTCGGGGAATGCATTGGACTTGTAGTTTGCGATGGGCTGCTCAGCACCATCCACAACGCCGGTCTGCAGTGCGCTGTACAGCTCACCGAAGGAAACGACGGTGGGGTTAGCGCCCAGACCCTCGACCATGCCGTTCATAACGGGGTCGTTGGACACGCGCAGCTTCAGGCCCTTGAAATCATCGATGCCGGAAACCGGGTTGACCGTGAAGAAGTGACGGAAGCCCTCTTCGCCGTAGAAGACGCCACGAACGGGCAGGCCCAGCTCCTGAGGCTCGTTCAGGAACTCAGGTGCCAGATCGCTGTTGGCGAAGTTCCAAAAGTGTGCGCGGTTCTCGAAGGTGAAGGGGATGGACAGCAGCTTGGACTTGTTGCAGCCGTAGCTGGTCAGTGCGAAAGCGGAGATACGGCTCATATCGATGGAGGTAGAACCGCCCAGAATTGCGTCCAGAACGTCGTTCTCAGAACCCAGAACGCCGGAAGCCTGCACGTCGATGACGACGGAACCGCCGGTCAGCTCCTCGACCTTCTCCTTGAAGTGGGTAGCGGTCTGGCCAACGATGGTATCCAGCGGGTTGACCTCGGCGTAGACCAGAGTCACCTTGGGATCGTTTGCAGCAGCAGTAGCATCACCAGCAGCAGAAGCTGCGGTGGAAGAAGCTGCGGTAGAGGTGGAAGCAGCAGAATTGCTGGAACCACCACATGCGGTCAGAGCCAGAGCAGCGGCGGAAACACCGGCTGCTGCCAGAAAGCTGCGACGAGTGATCTTTTTCATAAGTAAATCCTCCTTAAATCTCCCGAACGGCCCGGTCTGCACAGGACCCGCATACCGTTCATTTACTGTACACACTTTAGCAAATTTTTTTAAACGAAACAAGGGCTTTCAAAAAATGTCCTGCTTTTTGAAAGAATGTCAGAATTTCTTTTGTGAAAAATGCCAAGTGATTTACTTTTTGTTTGTGCACCTTCGCCTAACAGATGGATACATTTCTGTATTCCAGATAGAAGCAAAGCGCTGGATGCCCTTCCCTTTGGGGTTCAGAGCACACAGCGCTTTGCCGGTTCTTTATTCTGTTTTCCTGATTTCTTTGCCCATCTTTTCCGGGCTTTTCTGTGGGGCTTATGCCTGCCGGATGCGGGCGATCAATTCGCCCTGCTGGGCAAACCGATCATACATCGGCTGCACAGCAGCACGGAACCTTGCCTTTTCTTCTTCGTCCAGCTCTGTCACCTCAATGCCTGCTGCACGCAGATCACTTTCCGATTCCGCCTCCTGCTGCGCCCAGAGCCTGCGCTCCACCTTGGCGCTCTCCCGGGCACACAGGCGGATGATCTCCGGGTAGCGCTCGTCCAGTGCGGCCAGCTTTTCCATCACAGCAGGGCTTGCAAGCTGCACCTCCGGCACGCGGGTATGCTCATCCTTTAAAAAGTAAGGTGCCACCTCGTAGTGACCCATGGCTTCGTAGCTGGGCCAGTTGTTCTCTGCGCCATCGATCTCACCGTTGTGCAGGGCGGCATACACCTTGCTGTACACTACCTTTACCGGCTTTGCGCCGAGGTCGGTGATCATTTCGCTCATCATGTCCGATTCCTGCACGCGGATGGTCAGGCCCTGCAGATCTGCAAGGCCTGTCACCTTCTGCCGGGTGTAGATGCTGCGCACACCGGCATCGAACCAGGAAAGGCCGGTCAGCTCCAGCGACTCCAGCGTGGAGAGGAACTCGTCGCCGATGGTCCCATCCAGCACGCGCCACATCTGGTCGGCGTCGGTGTAAAGGTACGGCAGCTGCAATACGCTCAGCGCCGGCTCGTACTCTGCCAGCTGGCTGAGGGACACGCGGGAGAAGTCAATGCCGCCAAACTGCATCTGCTGGATCACGCTCTGCTCCGCGCCCAGCTCTCCCCCGCTGTACACCAGCACTTTCACGCGGCCATCGGTGCGCTGAGCCACAAGATCCGCAAAGGCCAGCGCCGCCTGCGTAGTAGGATAATCCTCCGGCTGGTTCTCCGCATAGCGCAGGATCAGTTCCGCCCCCTGTTGCTCCTGCACCGGCTGATGGCCGCAGCCCGCCACCGGCAGTGCCAGCACGGCTGCGCCGAACAGGGCGGTGAGCAGCTGACGGCGGGTCACAGGCGGGCCTCCCGTGCAGCCTTGGCCGCTTCCCTGCGGTACTGGGTGGGGGTCATGCCGGTGCGTTTTTTAAAGGTGCGGGCAAAATAGCTGGAATCCTCGTAGCCCACCATGGAAGCTACCTCTGCTGCCGAACGGAACGGGTCGGTGAGCAGCTCCTTGGCAGCGTTGATCCGCAGCTCGGTCAGGCAGTCCAGAAAGTTCATCTTCTGATACTTCTTGAACTGTGCCGAGAGATACGCCGGGCTGATATGCAGGATCTCGCTCACACTGTCCAGCGAGAGGTCGAACATATAGTTATCCTCCATATACTTGCGCACATGGGCCATGACCAGTGCATTGCGGTCGTTCTCCCCTGCTTCGGCGGCTTCATCCTCCGGGTCAGCTTCCGGCTCCGGTTCCACCGGAGCCAGCTCTGCAAGGCGGCGGCCCGCCTCGATCTGACGGATGGCCTTGCGGATGGAAGCTTCCACTTCGTCCGGGTTCACCGGCTTGAGCAGATAATCGCAGGCACCCAGATGCATGGCCTCGTGGGCGTACTGGAACAGACTGTAGGCCGTAACAAAGATCACCTTGCACTCCGGGCGCTGTTCCAGCACGGCGCGGGCTGCATCCAGACCGTTCATACCGGGCATCTCAATGTCCATCAGGATCAGGTCTGCGCCCCACAGCACCGCCGTATCCGCTGCCTTGCGGCCGTTCTCGGCAGTCTCGATGGTCACTTCGTGCTCAAAGCGGCGGGCCACGATGTCCGCCAGCGTTTCCCGTTCCAGTGCTTCATCATCCGCGATCAACAGACGAATCATTCCTCAAACTCCTCCTCATTCTCCACCAATGGCAGATACAGCACCACCGCCGTACCGCGTCCCGGATGGGACCGTATCACAAAGCGGCTGTTCCGGTCCAGCAGACGCAGGCGGGCCGCAACATTATAAATGCCGATATGCTCCCAGCGCTCACCGGGCTGGCTGAGCGCCCTGCGCAGCTGTCGTAATTGATCCAGCTGGATGCCCACGCCGTTATCCACCACGCGGATGCACAGCAGTCCCTTCTCCCGCAGAGGGTTCACGCGGATGCGCACCACACCGCCCTCCTCTTTGGGGCAGATGCCGTGCTTGAAGGCATTTTCCACGATGGGCTGTAAAATAAAGGACGGCACCATGGTCTCGGTAAGATCCAGCGAATCGGAAATGCGCCACTCCATACGCACCCGCTCACCAAAGCGGACATGGTAGATGGAGTAATATTCATCCACGATGCGCACCTCACGGGAGAGCGGCACCTGTTCATCGTTGCTCATCAGGCTGTAGCGCAGCAGGTGCGAAAGCGCCATGATGAGCGCCTGCGTACGGTAGGCCGTCTCGGTGCCGGCGGTCTGCTGGATCACATTCAGGGTGTTGAACAGAAAGTGCGGGTCGATCTGGCTGCGCAGCTGCTGCAGCCGGCTGCGCTCCATGCGGTTCTGCAGCTCCAGTGCTTCGGTCTTCTGGCGGTGCAGCTCCCGCTCGATCTCGTTTTTCTCCTGCAGGGTGGTCACCTGCTGGGCCATGGAGTGCTTCATGATGTTGAAGGACTCGGCCAGCTGAGCGATCTCCGGCTGCTTGGGCAGCGGGATGTCCGGGGTGTCGAACTCACTTTTGCCAATGGCGCGGGAGGCTGCGATCATCTGCTGCACCGGCGTGAGCAGACGCATGACCATCAAACCGGTAACGCAGCCCAGCGCCACGCACAGCGCCACCACCACCGTCTGCAGCATGGTGATGCGCTCGTTCAGGGCCGAGATGGTGGTGTAGGTGGTCTGGGAATCCTGAATGGCGGTTTCCAGCAATTGCAGGGTGTACTGGCTCAGGTAATCGCCGCAGGGCACCACCTTTGCATAATACAGCTGGGAAGCTGCGGCATCGTTGCCGCTGAGCAGGTCGTTTTCCAGCTCATCCAGCAGGCCGGTGTAGGTCTGATAGACCGTATCCACTGCGCTGTAGAGCACCCGCTGCTCATCGCTGACGCTTTCCAGACTGTTCAGGCTGGTACCGATGCGCCAGAGCCATGCGTTGCAGGTGGAAGATGCCGACTGCAGCCGGTCAATGATCTCCTCCGGCTCGCTGTTCTCCCAGCGGTAGTTCTCCAGCACGGAAATAGAGCTTTCCACACCGCCCTGAAAGCGGCTGATGGCGTTGAAGCAGCCCATCTGCGCGTCCTGTACCGCCTGCACTGCTCTGGACTGGTAGCCATTGAGCGTGAGCTGCATGGCAAAGGCCGCAAAAAATGCTGCCAGACACAAGCCCATGCGCTGCTTGAGGGTGATCTGCCGCTTGCGGTGCTGCAAAGCCTGCCGCCTCCTTTCGTTTGGTAACGATTTATTGTACCACGCTTTGGGCCGGATTGGCAAGGTTTGCATGTTTTTCTCTTGCCTAAACCGCGCAATTGTGGTACGATGCCTGTAAATACAAAGGAGGCGACTTTATGTCCCAGACCATCTCCGTTTCCACCACCATGGGTGAGCAGGGCTTCCGCGATTTTGCCGTGTTCGATGCATTCCATCACCGCAAAGCATGGCTGCGTCCCGCTGTTTTTGCCGCCATCATGCTGGCTTTTGCCGCCGTCTGCCTTTCGCAGCTGGGCAAGCGCCCGGGTGCCGGGCTGCTGGCTGCTGTGCTTGCCATTGTGGGCATCGGCCTGCCGGTGAGCTACTTTTACTCGTTCTTCCGCAGCGTTTCCCGGCAGATCAAACAGATGCACCTGCCGCGTGCCTTCTACCGTGTGGAGCTGGCCGACACCGGCATTGCTGTGTGGATGTACGGCCAGCAAGACAAGCCCGAACCCACCAGCCGCCACGCATGGGACAGCTTTTACTGCGCCTACCGCACGGACAATGCGGTATACCTCTACGTAGAGAAAGAGAAAGCTTACTTACTGAACGACCGCATGGAAGTGGTGTGGAAGTTTTTGGCCGGCATCCTGCCCAAAGAAAAGCTGCACGACTGCAGAAAAGGGTAAACCCAAAAAACATGCACACGCAAAAAAGAACTGCCGACATTTCGTTCAGCAGTTCTTTTCTTTTATAAAGACCCACGCTGCGGCAAAGCAAAGCGCAGCGCGGGTGCGAAGATAGCTTATGTTATTGCGTCAGCCGATCAGCGGGCAAGCGTATACTTGTGCAGGGTCTTGCGCACAGCGCCGGGGCCTGCAAACAGCTCCTTGGCCATTGCCTCGATCTTCTCGCCCAGACCAACGGCATACAGATCCACGCCGAACACGTCAACACGGCTGTACAGCTTCTTCAGGCAGCTGAAGTCCTGCTCGCCTTCCTTGACCTCCAGCGGAGCCACAATGGCCTGCAGCTCAGCCAGCAGCGGATCGGTGGAAGGCTCAAAGGCCTGACCATTGTCATCGATGCCCTTCAGGTAGCGGGCGTAGCCTGCCAGCACCAGCGGGATCAGGATCAGGTTGCTCTTGTCCAGACCGCGTGCCTCGTAGGCCTTGATGGTCTCACCAAAGCGGATGGCCAGCTTCTGGGAGGTATCGGTTGCGATACGCTGGGGAGCATCCGGCATGAAGGGGTTGGGCAGGCGGCGGTTGATGACAGCGCCGATGAACTCGTAGGGGTTCAGCACGCCGGGATCAACGACCACAGGCATGGCCTCGATATAGCCGATCTTCTGGATGAAGGCACGCAGGTCTTCATCGGCCATCTCGGCGGAGATGAGGGTGTAACCCAGCATGCAGCCATAGATGGACATGGCAGTGTGCAGCGGGTTCAGGCAGGTGCAGACCTTCATCTTCTCGATCTTGTCCACGGTCTCGCGGTCGCAGTACAGCACACCGCCCAGCTCCAGCGGAGGACGGCCATTGGTGTAGTGATCCTCGATGCACAGGTACTGGGTCTCCTCGGCGTTGACGAAGGGAGCGGTGAAGGTGTGCTTCTCGGTGACGATGGTGTAGTTGTCCTCAAAGCCGTCGTCGGCCAGCATCTGCTGGACCTTGGCATCCGGGCGCGGGGTGATCTTGTCGATCATGCTCCAGGGGAAGGTGATCTTGGTCTCGTCCTGCACATAGGCAAGGAACTCGGCGGGCACCAGACCCTGCTCCACCCACTTGGCAGCATAGGCGTGGACAGCGTTCTTGACCTTATCGCCGTTGTGGGAGCAGTTATCCATGCTCTGAACGGTCAGGGGCAGCTTGCCGGCCTTGAAGCGCTCGTACAGCAGAGCAGTGACCTTGCCCATGGCCAGCACGGGGGTCAGGCCGCGCTCCAGATCAGCAGGAGCAACGCCGTAGCCCTTCTCGGTGATGGTGAAGGAGATCATCTGCAGGCTGGGGTTCTGGAAGATCTCCACCAGACGTGCCCAGTCCTCGCCGAAGGAGTAGTCAGCCTTCAGGCTCTCGGTAACGGAAGCCACCACCTTCTTCTCGATCTCGCCGGTGGACTTCAGGCAGACCAGCAGGCTCATATTGTCGTAGGGACGATAAGCCTTGTCGATGATCTCGTAGTCAAAGCTCTCGGCCACGATGACACCGCGGTCATACTTGCCGGTGTTCAGCGCATCGTTCAGGATGGCAGCCGGGAATGCACGGAAGATATTGCCTGCGCCGAAGTGCACCCAGGTGGGTTCGGCGTGGGTCTTGGCCTTGACGGCCTCGATATCGAATTTGGGCAGCTCATAGCCCTTCTCTGCCCACTCGGCGGACAGATTGCCGTTTTTGATCTCAGACAGCTTCATATTTATCAGCCCTTCTTTTTCTCTTCATCCAGACGATCCAGCAGATCCCAGACACCCAGCATGTACTGAACGCCCAGAGCACGGTCATACTTGCCGTAACCGGGGCGGCAGTTGCCGGGGCCTTCCTCCCACAGCTGACGGCCGTGGTCGGGACGGATGTAGCCCTCAAAGCCGCAGTCATGGTAAGCACGCAGCACCTCGATGATGCCGGTCTCGCCGCAGCAGTCGCGGTGAGCAGCCTCGGAGAAGTCGCCGTTGGGGAAGTGGTGGATGTTGCGGATGTGACCAAAGGCAATGCGGTCGCAGTGCTTGCGCACGATCTCGGCACAGTTGTTGTTGGGGTTTGCGTTCAGGCTGCCGGTGCACAGGGTCAGGCAGTTGTACGGATCATCCACCATGCTCAGGAAGCGGTCGATGCTCTGGGCATCCACCAGCAGACGGGGCAGGCCGAAGATATCCCAAGGGGGATCATCCTGATGGATAGCCATTTTGATGCCGCACTCATGGCAGGTGGGCATCAGTGCTTCCAGGAAGTACTTCAGGTTTTCCCACAGCTTTTCCTTGGTGACAGGGGCGTAAGCCTTGAACAGCTCGTCCAGCTTTGCCATGCGCTCCGGCTCCCAGCCGGGGAAGGTCATGTTATACTTCTCAGTGAAGGACATGATGTACTCAGCCATAGCCTTGTAATCGCCCTTGATCTTGTCCTTCTCATAGAACAGTGCAGTGGAGCCGTCGCCCACGGGGTGGAACAGATCGGTACGGGTCCAGTCGAACACCGGCATGAAGTTGTAGCAGATGACCTTGACACCGAACTTGGACAGATTGCGGATGCACTGCTTGTAGTTCTCGATGTACTTGTCGCGGGTGGGCAGGCCGATCTTGATGTCATCGTGGACATTGACCGACTCGACCACGTCCATGTCAAAGCCGTAGGCGTGGATCTGATCGGCTACCTTCTGGATCTCGTCGATCTCCCAGATCTCGCCGGGCATCTTGTCGTGCAACGCCCAGACGATGCTGGTCACGCCGGGGATCTGCTTGATGTCGCTCAGGCTGATGGGATCGTTGCCCTCGCCATACCAGCGCCAACCCATTTTCATAGGCATAGGAAAATCCTCCTGTTTTATATTTTCTGCTTTGCATTTTCCGCGCAGCCGTGTGCCGCGCTCTTGTACTTATATTCTAGTATATCAGTTGCGTTTTTTCAATGGTCGCTTTGCCGGTTTTTAATGTTTCTTCTTGTATACTTTAGACAAAAAGAACAAAAATCCGTCGGACATCACCCGCCCGACGGATTTTTACACGATTCAAAATGCCGGTTTCAGCGTTTCAGCTTCTGCCGGATGGACGGAGCCAGCACATCCTTGAAATATTCAAAGGTGTCCAATTCCAGAATGGCAGAGCCTGTCAGATAAATGCCCAGACCAACCACCACCTGAATGATCACCGTCAGCAGATCCGGCAGGTGCAGGAAAATGACCAGATACATGCACAGGCCCGCGCCCACTGCCAGCAGCAGGGTCGGCAGGATATCACGCATCTGTTCCAGATAGCCATAGCCGATCAGCTTTTTGTTGAGCTGTGCATCCAGGATCTGGGTCACAATATTCGTGATCAGCATACCATATGCAATGGCCTCGACGCTGACACGGAATGTTGCCAGCAGAAGAAGGATGCACACCCCTTCGTTCAAAAGCTGACATTTCAGGTAAAGATCGCTGCGGCCCACCGCCTTGGCTGCATTCAGGTTTGCCGTGATGATCGGCCAGCACACATACCCCAGACAGAACACCCTGAGGAACAGCACACAGGGCAGCCACTTCTCGGTGAGGATCAGGCGCACCAGCGGTTCGGCACAGAACGCAGTGCTCATCATCACCGGCGCAATAATATAGGTACAGGTCTTGATGGAGCGGCGGGTCATGTTCTTGACCTGCGCACGGTCATCCTGCAGTGAGGACATGACCGGGAACAAAACGCTCTCAATGGAAGTATCCACGCTTGACGCGATATTATAAGTCAGGTTATCGCCCTGATTGTAATACGCCAGATCCGCCGAGGTGTACATCTTGCCGATGATCAGGCTGCGCAGGTTGTTGTAGATGACGCTGCTCAGCGACGAGGCCAGCAGCTTCCAGCCATAAGAGAGCAGCCCTTTCAGGTGCTGCCACGAAAACTCCATCTTAGGCCGCCAGGAGGACAGCTTCCACAACACCAGCGTGTCCACCGTGATATTGGATACCTGCTGCACCACCAGCGCCCAGACTCCAAAGCCCATATAGGCAAGGCCCAGGCCCAGGACCGTGGACACGATCGCGCCCGCAAAGGCGGAATAGAAAAAATACTGGAACTTCATGTTCCGGGTCACATGCGCCTGCTGGATCGTTTTGATGCCGCAGACCGCCACTGTCAGGCTGATGCCGCGAAAGATCGGGGTCATGCTGGGGTCATTGTAGAAAGCAGCCAGATACGGTGCCGCCACGAACATTCCCCCATACAGCACAAAGCTGATCACAATGCTGAAAAAGAACGCCGACGAGTAATCCAGCTCGTCCACTTCCTTCTTCTGCACCAGCGCGGTGCCAATGCCGCAGTCCAGCAGGACATACATGATATTGTTGAACACCGTCACCAGTGCCACCTTGCCGTAATCATCGGGTGTAAGGATGCGCGCCAGAAGGATGGACACCACCGCTGAGATCAGCTGCACACCGCACCGCTCTGCAAAGCGCCAGAAAAAACCGTTTACAATAACATTTTCTTTTTTCTCGTTCATTCCTGCGTCCACTCAAATTCCTTTCAAAAAACCGGTCGGTCTGCACCCTGCGCAGAAATGCATTTCCGCCGTATCGCCGTATCCTTATCATCTTCTTCTCTGCTGCCAAAACAACTGAGCAGAGATAGTTAGTTCTATAATATCACACCCATCCATGCATTTCAACCAACATATTCTTAAGAAATGACGGCCCGAAAATTTCATTTAAAAAGAGAAAAAGCGCTTGACTATCTGCCGGGAACGTGGTAATATATTCAAGCAGTCCGCATCACGGTCTTTCACCTCAGAGATTTCAGGGCTGCGAAAACAATACGGTATGCGAGGGTGGCGGAACTGGCAGACGCGCACGTTTGAGGTGCGTGTGGTTTATCCTTGGGGGTTCGAGTCCCCTCCCTCGCACCAAAAACCAGTACACATTGTGTGCTGGTTTTTCTTTTTGTGCGAGGGAGGGGGCTCGAACAAGGCGGCGGCATTTATGCCGCAAGCAATCAGCCCAGTGCAACAACGACGACCGCAGCCTGCGGCTGAAACAGGGAGGAGTTGTTGGGGCCGCGTTCTGATTTTTCAAAGCCCTGCCAAGGGGCTGCGGAAAAATCAGCTAACGCAACCCGTTGCTGTTGCTTAGCCTGCGGGTCCCAACCCGTAGGAATGTCTATCAGGGGTGTACCCATTTTGTACCGGTTTCTTTTTGTGCGAGGGAGCAGACCTCGAACAACACTATTTATTATATAAAAGATAGCGCGATGAATTCTGAGAACTCATCGCGCTTTTTCTCTTATGCGGGTAGTGGGGGTCGAACAACAAAAAATGATTGAGTAACGTCAAAAGCATATCTGCAACGCGCCTAAGTACTTGCTAAAAGGGTAGTGTGGTTGGCTTGTAGTCCATGTATTTTGCTACGTTTACAAAAAAGAGTGTTACCAAATGTGTTACCAAAATCACCCTTGAGCCTTCCTGAATGCCGCGGTGGTAGCGGCAGCAAGATCTTCCCTCTGACCGTCAAGCTCGTGCCGATACACTCCGGCAGTGTCCATGTTCTTGCTGTGACCGACCAGCATCTTCAGCTGGCTGTCGGTCAATACGCCGGATTCAATGCTGACGAAAGTGTGCCTCATCTCATACAGCGTGACCTGAGGCTCAATGCCATTGTCACGCTGGTACTTCTTCCAGCGCTTGAATAAAGCTCTCTGGTTCGGGATCTGGAACAAAGGGGTGGTATAGTTCAGCGGGATATCGGAAGCCTTCAGCAAGGCTACCTGCGCTTCGTAGGCCTCATGGGCTTCCTCGCCCATGTCAAATGAGCGAATGGCGTTTTCGTTCTTGCCGGTGGTTTCCTCATCCAACCGGTTGATGCTGCGGCGCAGATTGACCGTGTTCCCTTTGACGTCACCATACCAGAGCCCTACAAGTTCACCGGGGCGTACACCTGTAGCAACTGCAAACCGGTAGGCATAGATATACTCGTCAAAGACCAGCTTGCCATAGTAAAGGCGAGTGTCCACATCAAACAGAACTTTCAAAGCGGTCGGCTGTAAAATCTTTTTCTTCCCCATGCGGGCATTCTTCGGGATAGACAGCTCAGGGAACATCGTACTGTACCTGTTCCGGCGGCACCATTTCAAAAAGCTGATCTCCGTTGAGCGGATCGTCATAATGGTCTTGCGGCTCAAAGGCTTGTCGCTTGACCTACGCTGACGCTCCTTTTTAAGGCATCGCTTTTTGAAAGACATATTGATGGCTTTTTGCAGATCGCCTTCGGTCAGCTCGTCAATGCGGATGTCCCCACAGACAGGCAGAATATAGTAATCTCCGTATTTCTTGCACTGCTCAACATAGGATGTGCCGCAGGTGAGCTTCAGTTCTTCTACCCACTGGGCATAGAGGGCAGCTACCTTCTTCTTGCCGTCCCGGATGCTATCGTCAAGCCAGGCATCGGCCTTTGCGTTGGCTTCCCGCTGGCCGGTGCGGCCAGGCGTGCTGCTGTAAAACCGTTTGCGGGTGCCGTTCTTCTGCACCGCGATACACCAGCGGTTTTCCTTCTCGACCCAAAACGCCGTGTTGACCCGTTTTTTCATAAAATCCACCTCCATACACAAGGGTACACTTTGACAAGCCTGCCCGGAGGTGGTACAATACAAGTGTTCATGTTGGATTGTACCCTCTGGGGCAAGCCACTCTGCAAACGCTCTCGGTGTTGGTAGCACCGGGGGCGTTTTTTGTTTTTATTGAGCTGTTGCAGATTTTGCAACGGCTGGAAGCAATGTGCAAAATTTGCACATTGTTTGGCCTTACTTCTTCGCTTCAGCTTTTTCGCTGCGCTTACGCCACTGGCTCTTCAGGCCGTCAATATGCTCAAACAGATCAGGCTTGATATCAGCCCACATCGGGTCAAGGATAAAGTCCACGCCCTCCCGTCGGGCAAGCTTGGCAGCGGGGACAAAATCACTGTCACCGGCAATCAGAATGATCTGATCAACCTGCTTCTTATACGCGAGTGACGCAATATCAACACCAACACGCATGTCCACGCCCTTTTGCTGAGCCACAAAAACGAAATCGTCCTCGGTCAGCTCTTCCAGCTGCTTTGTGCCAGCAAGAAGCTTGCGGGTCACATCCGGGCGCAGATTGTAGGCCATTTGGTTGGACAATGTACCAAGGCGGAGTGCAAATTTTCTGCGCTTCCGCAATTCTTCCAAAAAGGTCTGCGTCCATGTATAAGTATCAGATTTGTCCAAATCCACATTCTTCTTTGTCAGCGGGTGGTACACGCTGCGGCGGCCTACTGGCTCACAATCGTAATAGAAAATGCGGTACAGCTGACGCTCCTCGTTGCCGTCCTTATCGTGAAGGTGAGCCATACAGTAAGCATTCAGTTCCTTCGCACGTTCCTCGGCGGTCTTTTTGCCCCACAAGTGGGCTGCACGTTTGCGGTAAAAGCCGCCATCAACCAGAATTGCTGTCTTTGCCATTTGTGTTACACTTCCTTTGGTAAAAAATAAGACCCCAGGATTCAGCCTTCCCCATATCGGCGGGGGGCTTACTACCAGGGGTCTGTTAAGCATTTTGAAACATCATGTTTCTGATGGCATCCTGTAAAGATGCACCCCCATTATATGCGTTTTTGTTGATTTTGTCAACTCATTTTGCAAAATAATCAATTATTGGTTATTTTTCGCAAATTTTAGTGAAATATCGCTTTTCACCCCACCCAGTGCGTCCAGCCTACGGCCTTGCCCTCAATGTGCACCTCTTCCAGTTGGGAGCCGGTATAGACCATGGGCGCATAGGCCGGGTTTGCGGGCATCAGGGTCAGCGTGCCGGGGTTGTAATATACCCGCTTGAGGGTAGCTTCGCCGTCAATGCGCACTGCGGCGATCTCTCCGTTCTCCACCTCCGGCTGGATGCGGATATACACCACGTCTTTATCGTGAATGCCGGCATCCACCATGCTGTCACCGTGGCAGGTCAGGGAAAAATCGCACCGGATGTTCTCCGGAACGTCCACCATTTTTTCAATGTTCTGCTCTGCCGTGATGGGTTCCCCGCAGGCAATGCTGCCGATCAGCGGGATCTTCTTCATCTTTGGCATTGGTTCAAAGCCCGGCGGGATGGTGGGCTTCTTGGGCGCTAGTACAATCGGGTCAGCAATCTTAATATCTGTACGTCCGTACAGATAATTCATATCCACATTAAACAGGTCAGCGATTGCTTCCATGGTTTCAAACCCCGGCTCCCGCTCCCCACGTTCATACATGTTTACACTACTCTTAGACAAATCCAGCTCATCCGCAAGCCGTTGCTGTGACCAGCCTTTTTCACGGCGCAGCGATTTTAGCCGCTCTGCAAAAGTTGCCATCAGGCCACCTCCCTATATTATTACAATCAAATAATAGCACATATCGTGCACAAGTTCAAGCACAAAAAGTGTACTATTCTTTTGCGCACATTTTGTGCACTCTGCGAATAGATTTATTTTCTGGTTTTGAGTACAATAGGTGCACGGAAAGGAGGTGACCCAATCAGATGGACGGTAAGACCATCGGCCACAAGCTGCGCGCATTGCGCGGCGAAATGGACGCAAAAACCGTTGCTGATGCGCTTGGAATCAGCACTTCGGCGCTTTTTATGTATGAGCGCGGCGAACGCATTCCCCGCGACCAGATCAAAAAGCGCATTGCTCAGTATTTCGGCCAGAGTGTCGAAGAAATTTTTTTCGCAGAATGAGCACATATTGTGCGCAATTCAAAAGGAGGTGAAAAGCATGAAAATCAAAATCATTGGTGAACCCAAAGAAATTGCCGCCCTTGTATTAGCGGTACAAGGGCGGCAAAATCGCGAGGTGTTAGCCATTGGTGTGATCAGTGCCAAGGGTCACAGCAATGATCTGGTCACAAAAGACAGTCAGAACAGGGAAATTCACAACGGGACTTGTGGTTTCCAGACGAGCATCCTTTAGCAGAATAAACTCACAGCTTTCACCCGTCTGCGGACTTTCTTCTTCAGCAGAAGCAGCTTTGGAAACGGCCTTGAGAGCTGAGGAGTTAACTGTCTGCGCAACGGCAATGTTCGGATTGCTATTTTCCTCATCAAATACGGGGATACCGCTGATCATGCCAGCAGGTGTCACCAGAAATAAACGGTTCTTTGCAAATTCTTTGAGGGAAATGGTATTTGCATATCCAGTAAGAACAGCCATTTTAGTCAATGACAAGCTCATGTTTTTTCACCTCCTTCCGTTTTGGGGTGTCTTTATGATAGCACATCCATAGTGAAAAATACATACTTGCCCGCCATCCAAAGGAGGTGAAGAAGATGAGCAACAGCAAAAGGCCCCACGCTCCTAAGGAAGAGAAGCGCGGGGCGCAAGAGATTCAGCTGTCGCACTTGGACAATCGTTTTAGCTGCCAGATAGACGGAACGGTTATCCAGAACGTGAAGGATTATTCGTTGGTTCAGTCCAGCAATGGAAAAGCATTGTTAAACTTGACCATCGAGATCAGTGCGGAAGTTGTGTCAACCACGATACAAGCGCAGATGCAACAGCACTTGTAATCCACGAGTGACGTTCCATCGTTTCGGAAAACTTGGACAACAATCCCTTCTGCGGAGGAATCTGGTCATTTACGATCATCTCAACAAGATCAACTAACTTCTGGACTTGCTCTTTGTCCGGTGCATCTTCAGCTTCTGCCCTTTCCCGCAGTTCCTGAAAATTCGTCTGGTAGTTGATGGTCGCTGTATTGGCTGTTCCAATTACAGAACCGTAAGCTGTACCGATATTATAAATATTACTCTGACGCTGTTCGGTTTCTTTTCGCTTTTTCTCGACTTCGGTCATATAGAACGCTTTTATTTCTTCCTGCTGCTTTTGGAAGAACGATGCCTGCGTTTCCGTTACATAAAGCCGTTCATTGGCCGGAGTGATAATAACATCGTCTATTTTAATATCGGTTTTTGGGCGAAATCCAACGTACTGACGGTTCGTTGCCGTTTCTCGGTTTGGCAAACCTGGAACGGTTGCAATAATTTCACCATCTCGCTCAATTTGCATATTCAGACCATGCATTCTTAAAAAATTTTCAAAAATCATTTTTCCATTCACCTCCTTTCCGTCTTTTTATTTTACAGCGAAAGTGAAGTGAATACAAGGAGGTACAAATCCACATGAACAACAGCAAAAAGCCCAGCGAACCTGTGGAAGAGGAACGCTGGGTGAAGATAGAAAAGGAAGTTCAGGAGCTTAAACGGAGCAGGTCAATCCTCAGCATCGGCTTGTTCCTGCTGAGCGGCCTGTATGGAATCTTGATCCTCTGCATCATCTTGAGAATCATCCGAATCGAGGACACTTTGACCTCGATCATCCAATTCAACGCTCTGGTTGGCGAGCATCTCCAAAGCCTCGGCGATTCGCTCATTCGTATCCTCAACGATTTTGAAATGCTCCTCCGTGCGCTGTCTGAAGTTTTCTGACCTTTCTGCTTCCTCTCGCTGTATTTCGAGCATTTCCTGTTGATATTCTGCCGTTGCAGACCATGAAGATTCTTCCTTTTTGTCATGTTCGCTGGACAATGCCTGACCTGCCAAAAACAGAAGAATTGTAACGATGATGCTGATAATTCCAACCCAGTCTTTTTGGGGGATTGCATTATCCGGAGTTTTTACTTCGGCGATTTTGGCGTTGATAGTTTCAACCGCCTCTGTAGGTAGAAGTGGTTCGACTTCATCCAGAACAGCTTGAGTACTTGCCAGCGGCACGGTTTCGGATTCTTTTTCGCTGTAAGTACTTTCGCTCCATATCGAGTCTAACTGATCCGCAAAAGCCGCAGCATTTGAGTAAAGATTTGTAATGTTGCTTGTTCGGAGTGCGGTGGTGAGATTTAGCACATTGGAATTCAGCATTTCTGTCGATAACCGGAAAGCGGGACTTTCCATTGCCGATCCGTAGAGCGCCGAAATCTGATTGGTGAAATTGAGATCTGCTCTGGCCTGACCAGCCAGATTCTTGGCGAGATTGGATAGTTGATACTCTGGCACACATAATCTGGCATCTTTCGCTAAGCGGTACGCCATGTTGTTCCATTCTGCGGTTTGGTAAATCGATTTCATCTGGTTGCTCACCATGCGAACAGAATCCGCCATTTTCGCTGCTTCGGACACATAATTGCTGAGTTCTGACAGCTGGTATGCTGCCGTCTGAGCTGCAGAGCTCAACTCGTAAAAATTTTGCATTTTATCACCTCCCTTCTGCCCTATTCTACCGCAGAAGGGAGTCACCCACAAGGAGGTACATATTCACCATGAACGAAATTATCTTATCCACCCAGAACGGCGAACCGGTGGCATCCAGCCGGGACGTTGCCGAACGATTCGGAAAAGAGCATAAAGATGTGCTCCGCTCCATCAAAAATCTGACGGCGCAAAATTGCGCTCTCCTCAAAATGTTCCACAAGACCGAGTACACCACTGCTCAAAACAAAAAGGCCACCATGTACCTGATGAACCGCGACGGCTTTTCCCTGCTGGCCATGGGCTTTACCGGCAAGGAAGCCGTGCAGTGGAAGCTCAAGTACATCGAGGCCTTCAACCAGATGGAGAAGCAGCTGGCCGCGCAGCACAAAGAGCAGCAGGCCGTGCAGGACGCCAACATCCAGAGCGCCATCGACCGGGTGATCGAAGCCCGGAAGAAACTGGACGAGAACACCGCTTTTCTGGATGAGTGCCGCAAGAACCGCGAGGACAGCAAGGCCAAGTATATGCAGGTCAAGGCCCTGTGCGGCGAGTTCAAGGCCATTTACGGCCAGCATTGCGACACGGTGCGCACCATGGAGAACGTGGTGCGCGGCTCCCAGAGCTTCCTTACCAACGCCATTGACAGCCTGACCATCGTTGCCAAAGGCTATCCGTTCTACGCCGCCCTGATGGACAGCCTGCTGGATGGGCTGCCGACCGCCAAGAAGGAGGAATAAAATGTTGAACACATCAACCATTCGCGGCACTTTCAAGCAGATCCCATACTGGAAGCTGCGGGGCCGGTTCCACAGCTGCGGATTCCGGGATCAGGAAGTGGCTGAGTACATCGGCATTGGCCGTGACACCATGAGCGGCAGGATGCACGGGAACCAGCCGTGGACGAGCGCAGAGATCGCGGCAATGTGTGAACTGCTGGACATTCAGCAGGACGAGATTGGGAAGTTCTTCTTCCCGGAAATGAGCAGGGAGGATGAATCTGCATGAAGATTAAATCCTTTGTCTGGTACTGGCTGGCAATGGCCTGCTTTGTGGTAGGCCTGCTGTACGGCATGGGCGTTGAGGGCACTGCCCAGACACTGGGCACCGTCTCGGACGGTGCGTTCATTACGGCCATGGTTCTGATCCTGCTGGCAATCTTCTTCATGCTGCAGGGCTTTGCAGCCGAAGCGCGTGAGAAGCGGCCCCGCAAGATTCACCATCAGCCCCGCAACACCGTGAAGAGCGGAAGGAAGGCGGGCTGACACCACCCATGAATAAAGGAAAGCACTTTACCCGCGTTTGTTTGGACTGCGGCAAGGTGATGGGAAATGTTGCTGGCAACCTGCGCTTTTGCGCTTCCTGCCGCAGAGAGCGCCACAACCAATATTGCAGGGATTACAGGGCGCATAATGAAAAACCTGCCCACGTCATGTGGTACACCGTCTGGGACGCAAAGACCGGCGATCTACTGGCATCCGGCACGTCTGAGATGTGTGCCCGGCGGCTGGGCTACAAGAGCGCGAACAGTTTTGCGTCTGCCGTCAGCCATGGGCTCAGCGGCAGCCATCGAACTTACAAGTACACATTTGCGCGGGAACGTATCGACCGCAGCGAGGTGGACAGCCTGCCGCCGGTACGCACTATACGAAAAAAGCCCGCCGGTGCGCCAACACCGACGAGCTGCAAGGGATGATGAGTTTGAACGACTTCATCACCCCGATGATATCACAAAATCGGAGGTTTTACAATGAAAGGAATTTTGATCGAACCGGGCAAAGAACCGGTAGTCACCACCCTGCCGGACACGCTGCAGGGCATCGAAGCACTGCTGCGGTGCCCCTGTGAGCAGAAAGTCCTGCCACGCACCCCGGCAGTGCTGGTGTACGGCATCATGGGCAGAGACCTGAACCGTATCTATCGCGGCCAGCATATCTACGGCCCTATCCTCTGCTATGGCTGGAAGGGCAACGACATCCAGCCCATGAGCAAGGATGTGCAGGCCGAGATGCTGGACCGCCTCAAGGACACGGAGGTAAGGGTATGACTACCTATATCTGCAAATGCGGACGGCGAGTGAAGAAATCCACCGATACCAGTACCACTGGCAACCGTCTGTCTGGCTATGCACCCGGCCATGAGTGCTGGGGATGCCCCTACGCCATGCCATACGGAGACTTTCAATGGGATGAAAGTGCTAGAACTGTCAGCCGGGAGACTCGGGGCTACGAGTGCCGGATGAGCAAGACCCTCACTTATGCGTCAGAGTTCGCTGGCTCTATCAAGGATAAATGCACCTGTCGAGTGCACAGTTTGGACTTCGACTTTTTGTCTCAGGTCTCCGCATGGATCAAAGATACTTATCCAGACAGAGAGATTTTTGGCTCGTTTTCCAAAGATATTCGTGCATCGGACTATGGATCTGATGGCCGTTACTGCCTGACTATCACCTGCGCTCAGAATCTGAAAGGTGTTGCCGCAAAAAGAGAGCTGCTTGGTCAGTTTTTTACTCCGAATGGCAGCCGCAAGGACATGACACCGCAGCAGGAAATGGAAAAGATTCTTGCCGACATTAAAAAAGCAAAGGAGGTTTTCGCATGTGCACCTGCCCAGAATGCGGATACTGCTGTGACTACGGCAGAGAATGCTGTCCCGACTGCCACAGCGGCAACGCCGACCACCTCGGAGAGCGGGGCTGATGCAAGCGCATCGACCCCCGCGACATCCCTGCAGAACTGCGAATCGGTCCCTGCCGCATCGGCGGGCGGTTCTTCTGCACCACTTCTCTCAATGACTGGTGGTGCCCCGCAGGAGAAGCCCCTGACTTTCATTCGGAAGGACAAGTGCCCGGAGTTTGATTATTCCGGCCTGCCTGAACAGACCGTGGCGACCCTGCATCTTGCAGAAAACGGATATCTTCACGGCAAGAAACTGGCCGAAAAGGGTCTTGTTTACATGGGTGACAACATTGCACTGGCACACGATGAGCTGTGCGGAGTTGTCGCACAATGCGACAACTCGAAGCACGGCAACCGTGGAGAGGACAGTCTCCGTGCATGGTGCCTGCACATTGGCATCACCAAAGACAGCGCCTACCGGCTGCTGCAAGTCTCCGCACTGCTGGCTGACAGCAGCCCCCGGCAGCAGGCCATTCTGGAAAGCTTGCCGCCCACCCTGCTGTACGCCGTGGCAAAACCCAGCGCCCCGCCGGAGCTGGTGGAGAAGGTCAAGAACGGTGAGGTCACCACGAACAAAGCCTATCAGGATCTGCTCAAGGAAAACCAGCAGCTCCGCACCGACCGGGTGGAGGCCATGAACCAGGCAGACCGGGAACGAGCCCGTGCCGACCGGGCCGAAACCGAACGGGACAAGGCCCGTGCTGACCAGCTGAGCACCGCCAAGGATTGCAACCGGCTGGGTCTGAAGGTCTCACAGGAAAAAGACCGTGCCGACAAGGCCGAAGCCCGGGCCAAGAACGCAGAGAACCAGCTTTCCGGCTCCCGGCAGGTGGCCGAAGCGGCAAAGCTCCGGGCGGATAAGCTGCAGGAAGAAAATGCGGCCCTGAAAAAGCAGCCCATCGCTGCCGTGGTGGATGAGGAAGAGGTAGACCGGCGGGCAGGCGAAAAAGCTTACGAGATTGCGGCCGGAATGACTGCGGACTATAAGGCACAGCAGGAACAGGATGCCCGCGATGCCTACGACAGCATCATTCTGGCCGGGCGCTCCATCACAAGCATCGTCCAGTCCGCTAAAATGCAGTTCCGCAAATTGCCGGATGACCAGAGGGAGACCGCAATCAACCAGTTCGTGCACACACTCGCATCCGCTCAAGGGGAGGTATCCGCATGTCTGTAAAGATCATGGCCTTAGAGGCCGAAAACGTCAAACGCATCAAGGCCGTTGCACTCACGCCGTCGCCCACCGGGCTCACCCTCGTGGGCGGCAACAACAATCAGGGCAAGACCAGTGTACTGGATGCTCTGGCATGGGCACTGGGCGGCGACCGTTTCCGCCCGGACGCTGCCCAGCGGGACGGCGCAGTGGCTCCGGCGCATCTGAAGGTCAAGCTTTCCAACGGTGTGGTGGTGGAACGCAAGGGCAAGAATGCCAGTCTGACCGTCACTGACCCCACCGGGCGGCGCAGCGGGCAGCAGCTGCTGAACGCCTTTGTGGAGCCGCTGGCACTGGACTTGCCCCGCTTCATGGAAGCATCCGACAAGGAGAAAGCAGACATCCTGCTCCGGATCATCGGCATCGGCACCGAGCTGCACACCCGTGACATGGAGATCAAGGCCCTGTACGACAAGCGCACCTTCACCGGCCAGCTGGCCCAGCAGAAAAAGCACTTTGCCGAGGAGCTGATCTCCTACCCGGATGCGCCGGATGAGCCGGTCAGCGCGTCCGACCTCATCCGCCAGCAGCAGGAAATTCTGGCCCGCAACGGCGAGAACCAGCGCAAGCGCCAGCAGTTCCATGAGCTGGCCCGCCAGCGGGATGCGGCGCTGGAAGAAATGCACCGTCTGGATGAGCGCATCGCCGAATTGACTGCACAGAGGGAAGAAGTGAGCAAGAAGCACACGCTGCTGTTCACGCAGGCCATGGATGCCAGCAAAACGGCGGAACAGCTTCAGGACGAATCCACTGCCGAACTGGAAGCATCCATCCGGGATATTGAGGAGATCAACCGCAAAGTCCGCGCCAACCTCGAAAAATCCCGCGCCGAGGACGAGGCTGCCCAGTATGACAGTGAATATAAGCGCCTGACTGAAGCCATCACGCAGAAGCGTGCCGACCGTATGGCCCTGCTGAACGGTGCCGACCTGCCCCTGCCGGAGCTGAGCGTGGAGGACGGCGCCCTTACCTATAAAGGCAAGCACTGGCGGGATATGTCTGGCAGCGACCAGCTGCGGGTGGCCGCCGCCATCGTCCGCCGCCTGAACCCGGGCTGCGGTTTCGTGCTGCTGGACAAGCTGGAACAGATGGACATGACCACCCTGCAGGAGTTTTCCGCATGGCTGGAAACAGAACACCTGCAGGCCATTGCCACCCGGGTCTCCACCGGCAGCGAGTGCCAGGTCATCATTGAGGACGGCATGGTGAAGGATGCCGAAACCACCCTGCCGCCCGTCACCGAAAAGCCCCAGCAGAAGAGCTGGACGAAAGGAGCGTTCTAAATGAGCAAATATGCAGTTACCACCGGCATCCAGAATGCGCCGGTCAAGACCGTGCTGTACGGCCCGGAGGGCATCGGCAAAAGCACCTTTGCCTCTTACTTTCCGGACCCCGTATTCATCGACACCGAGGGCGGCACCAAGCGGCTGAACGTCAAGCGCCTGCCCCAGCCCACCAGCTGGGCCATGCTGCTGGATGAGGTGGCCGAGGTACGCAAGGGCAGTGTCCCCTGCGGCACGCTGGTCATTGATACCGCCGACTGGGCTGAACGCCTGTGCATTCAGGCCGTGTGTGCCAAAGCCAAGGTGAACGGCATCGAAGATTTCGGCTACGGCAAGGGCTACACCTATGTTAAGGAAGAGTTCGGCAAGCTGCTGGACGCTTTGGAAGAGGTGCTGCAGGCCGGGCACAACGTGGTGGTGCTGGCCCATGCTGCTATTACCAAATTTGAGCAGCCGGATGCCGTGGGCAACTACGACCGCTGGAGCATGAAAACTTCCAAACAGGTGGCCCCGCTGCTGCGCGAGTGGTGCGATATGCTGCTGTTTGCCAACTACAAGACCGTTGTGGAAAAGGTGGGCGACGGCAAGAACGCCAAAAGCAAGGCCAGCGGCGGCAGGCGTGTACTGTACACCGCGCATCACCCCTGCTGGGATGCCAAAAACCGCTTTGACCTGCCGGAGGAAGTACCCTTTGACTATGCCAGCATTGCCGCCTGCATCCCCGGCGCTATGTCTGCACAGGCACCGAAACCGGAACCGCAGCCGCGTTCCCAGCCGGAAGCCGACATCCTGCCCAGCCCGCAGCAGGAAGCAAAGCCGGTGGCTCAGCCGCAGCCCGCACCGCTGCAGGAAAGCTCCGAGAAAAATGTTCTGCTCAGTCTGGGCGTGCCCGAAAAGCTGGCCGCTCTGATGAGCGCCAACAAGGTCAGCTGTGAAGAGCTGCAGGGCGTTGTGGGCAAACGGGGCTATTTCCCGGAGGATATGCCCATCAAGGACTACCCCGCTGACTTTGTGGAGGGCTGTCTGATCGCCGCATGGCCGCAGGTGTTCCAGATGGTGCTGGATAACCGTGATATCCCGTTTTAACAGGCTCCCTCACGGAGGGAGCTGGCACGTGTAAGCGTGACTGAAGGAGTTTTATAATAAAGGAGATATATTATGAACGACATGAACACCACCGACCGCGCCCTGGGCTGGGACGACGAATTTACCAACGAACAGCAGGAGTTCGTGCTCCTGCCCGAGGGCGATTATGCCTTTGAAGTCACCGGCATGGAGCGTGCCCGCTTTGAGGGCAGCGCAAAGCTCCCGCCCTGCTCCATGGCAAAGCTGACCCTGAAGATCTTCGGCGGGGCCAAGGGTGATACCACCGTGACCCACCGCCTGTACCTGCACACCAAGACCCAGGGCCTGCTGGGCGCTTTCTTCGAGAGCATCGGCCAGTGCAAGCGCGGCGAGACCTTCCGCCCCCGCTGGAACGAGGTCGTGGGTGCCAAAGGCATCTGCAAGCTGGGTATCCACGAGTACACCAAGCAGAGCGGTCCTCATGCAGGCGAGACCGGCCAGAGCAACGAAGTGCAGCGCTTCCTGCCGCCGCCCGAACCCAAAGCTGCACCCACTCAGGGCTGGACACAGGGGGCGTTCTAAATGGCCGAGACACAAACCCTGCGCCCCTACCAGCAGCAGGCCCGTGAACGCATCCACGCCGAGTGGGAGAACGGCCACACCCGCACCCTGTTGGTGCTGCCTACCGGCACCGGCAAGACCATTGTGTTTGCATCGGTAGCTGCCGATCAGGTGCGCGCCGGTGACCGGGTGCTCATTCTGGCGCATCGCGGTGAGCTGCTGGAGCAGGCAGCGGACAAGCTGCAGCGCTCCACCGGCCTTGTCAGCGCGGTGGAAAAGGCAGATGCCACCTGTCTGAATACATGGTTCCGTGTGGTGGTGGGCAGCGTGCAGACCTTGCAGCGCACCGCCCGGCTGGAACGCTTTTCTCATGATTACTTTGGCACTATCATCATTGACGAGGCCCACCACGCCATCACCGACGGATACCGCCGCATCCTCGACTACTTCGGCAGCGCCAAGGTGCTGGGCGTGACCGCCACGCCGGATCGCGGCGACATGCGCAATCTGGGCGAGGTGTTCGACAGCCTTGCCTTTGAGTATAAGCTGACCGATGCCATCAAAGAGGGCTATCTGTGCCGCATCATGGCCCAGACCATTCCGCTGAAGCTGGACATTTCTTCTGTCACCATGAGCGGCGGGGACTACGCCGTGGGAGACCTCGGCACTGCGCTTGACCCCTATCTGGAACAGATTGCCGCCGAGATGGCCCAGCGCTGCAAAGGCCGTAAAACGGTGGTGTTCCTGCCCCTCATCAAGACCAGCCAGAAGTTCCGCGACCTGCTGAACTCCCATGGATTCCGTGCCGCCGAGGTCAACGGCCAGAGCACCGACCGCAAGGAAGTGCTGGCGGATTTCGATGCAGGCAAATACAACGTGCTGTGCAACTCCATGCTGCTCACCGAGGGCTGGGACTGCCCGTCTGTTGACTGCGTGGTGGTGCTGCGGCCCACCAAGGTACGCAGCCTGTACAGCCAGATGGTAGGGCGCGGCACCCGGCTCTCCCCGGGCAAGAGCGATCTGCTTTTGCTGGATTTTTTGTGGATGACCGACAAGCACGAGCTGTGCCGCCCGGCTGATCTGGTTTGTGAGGACCGCGCCGTGGCCCGGCAGATGACCGAAAATCTGGCCCAGACCGGATGCCCGGAGGACATCGAGAAAGCAGCCGTGCAGGCCAGCGAGGACGTGGTGGCCCAGCGGGAAGAAGCACTTGCAAAACAGCTGGAAGAACAGCGCCGCAAAAAAGCCCGTCTCGTGGACCCGCTGCAGTACGAGATGAGTATTCAGGCCGAGGACCTTGCCGGATATGTGCCGGCCTTTGGCTGGGAAGCAGGCCCGCCCAGCGCTGAACAGACTGCTGCTCTTGAGAAAATGGGCATCCTGCCGGACGCTGTAGAATCTGCTGGTAAGGCTTCCCTGCTGCTGGACCGGTTGAACAAACGCCGCGCTGAAGGCTTGACCACACCCAAGCAGATCCGCGTGCTGGAACGTTACGGTTTCCAGAGCGTGGGCACGTGGAGCTTCGATGCAGCCAAACACATGATCGACCGCATTGCGGTGCAGGGCTGGCGCGGTGTGCCCAAGGGCGTGAATCCCAGAACCTATATCCCGCCTGCGGAACCGCCCGCTGCGCCGGACAGTCCTTTTAACTTTGGATGGTAACGCGAATGGAACATGAAAATGAACTCAAGGAAGCATTGGACTTCGTATCCCCGTCCGCCCTGACCTATGACGAATGGCTCATGGTGGGCATGGCCCTGAAGGATTCCGGCCTGCCCGTCACCGTCTGGGAACAGTGGAGCGCCCGGGACGGGGGCCGTTACCACAAGGGCGAGTGCGCCAAAAAGTGGGAGAGCTTCCACGGCAGCACAAAGCCTGTCACCGAGAGCAGCATTTTTCAGCTGGCCTATTCCCACGGTTGGAGCGGCCCGGCGGGCCATGCGCTGGACTGGGGCGACGAGCTCTCTGTCGGGCCCGGTGCCCAGGCCGAGGGCCGCGTGGTAGATCCCCGGTGGGTGGAAGCCCACGAGCTGGATCTGCCCGCAGAGTGGCACCCGGCAGAGCAGATCAAGCGGTATCTGCAGGCACTTTTTGAGCCGGAGGAATACGTTGCCTACGTCACCGAGAGCTACCGGAAGGAAGACGGGCGCTTTGCCCCCAACGGCTGCTCCTGTCAGCTGACCGCCGGGCAGCTCATCATGGAGCTGGATCATTACGGCGATGATATCGGTGCTGCCCTTGGCGACTACAACCCCGAAGCCGGTGCGTGGATCTGCTTCAACCCCATGGACGGCGGAGGCCGCCGCAACGAGAACGTGACCGACTTCCGCTACGCCCTCGTGGAGTGCGACAACATGGAGCTGGGCAAGCAGCAGGCCATCATCCGGCAGCTGGAACTGCCCTGTGCCGCGCTGGTCTACTCCGGCGGCAAGAGCGTCCACGCCATCGTCAGGGTGGATGCCCCGGACTATGCCGAGTACCGCAGGCGGGTGGATTATCTCTACGCCGCCTGCCAGAAAAACGGCCTGACCATCGACCAACAGAACCGCAACCCTTCCCGCCTTTCCCGGATGCCCGGCATCCTGCGCGGTGACAAACGGCAGACCCTGCTGGAGACCAACATCGGGAAATCCTGCTGGGATGAGTGGCGGAACTGGCTGGAAGCGGAGACCGACGAGCTGCCCGAGACCGAGAGTCTGGCCGACGACTGGGAGAGCCTGCCCCCGCTGGCCGATGCCCTCATCACCGGGGTGCTGCGCAAGGGTCATAAGATGCTGCTGGCAGGCCCCAGCAAGGCGGGCAAGAGCTTTGCCCTCATCGAGCTGTGCATCGCCATCGCCGAAGGCAGGCCGTGGCTGGGCCGGTTCTCCTGCGCACAGGGCAAGGTACTGTACATCAATCTGGAGCTGGACCGGGCCTCCTGCCTGCACCGCTTCAAGGACGTGTACACCGCCCTCGATCTGCCCCCGCAGAACCTGCGGAACATCGACATCTGGAATCTGCGCGGCGCGTCCGTGCCCATGGACAAGCTGGCCCCAAAGCTCATCCGCCGGGCCCAGAAAAAAGGCTACACCGCCGTGATCCTCGACCCCATTTATAAGGTCATCACCGGCGACGAGAACTCTGCCGACCAGATGGCAAAGTTCTGCAACCAGTTCGACCTTGTCTGCCGTGCGCTGGACTGCGCTGTGATCTACTGCCACCACCACTCAAAAGGTGCCCAGGGCGGCAAGCGCAGCATGGACCGCGCATCCGGCTCCGGCGTGTTCGCCCGCGACCCGGATGCCATGCTGGACATGACCGAGCTCACCCCCACCGATGCCATCCGGGAGCAGCTGCATAACAAAGCCGCCTGCCGCGTGATCAAGGCCATGCTGGACAAGCGCGGCCATGCCGATGCCTACGGCCCGGACGATGCCCTGAGCCGCAGCCGGATGCTGACCATTGCCAAAGAACACCTTGGCATGGCCGACCTGCGGGCCATCGATGCCGAAGTGGCCGCCGCTCAGAAGCAGGCCGACAGCATGACCGCATGGCGCATCGAGGGCACCCTGCGCGAGTTCGCCCGCTTCGACCCGGTGAACCTCTGGTTCGACTACCCCGTGCACAAGCCGGACACCGGCCTGCTGGAGGACCTGCAGCCGGACAGCGATTTCAAAACGCTGGGTAGCCGCGGTGCCGCCAAGCGCTGGGGCGATAAAGGCAAGGTGACCAAGGACAAAAAGGCCGAGCTGGATACTGCCTTTGAAGCCTGCATGATGGACGGCGAAGTTACCGTCTATGCGCTGGCTGAATACATGGATCTGAAGCCCCGCACCATCAAGACGCGGCTGAAAGATGACGGACGCTTCTGGATCGATGGCGAGAAAGTGGGCCGCAAGGAGCCTGGCAGCGCAGGTTAAACAATCCGTAATAAGTCCGATTACAATTTGTTGTGAAAATGCAGAAATAGCCGCTATTTTGCACGACACGAAAAACTGCAATTTTGCAGTTATAGCCGCTATGACTGCAGATTTTGCAGTGCAAAATAGCCTATATATAATAGCTAAAACTGCAACTGCAATTGTGATGGGGTCTCCCGAAGGATGGGGCGACCACAGCCCCCATCCATTCGGGGAACCCTCCCCATCACGTTGGCGCTAAAACCTAAAAAAAAGAAAAACGAGGTGAACCCCATGTACATGCAATTCTTTCTCCCCATGCAGCCGCCCACCACCACCCACAACGCAAAGCAGCTGCACGCTTACATAAAGGGCGGGCAGCCGCACGCGGTGCTCCACGACAGCCCGGAACTGAAACAGACCCGTGCCAAGCTCCACGCCCATCTGGCACCCCACGCGCCGGAAAAACCCATCCCCGCAGGCCGTCCGGTACGGCTGCTGGTCAAGTGGTGCTTCCCTGCCGAGGGCCGCAAAAGCGGCAGCTGGCGCACCGCAAAGCCGGACACCGACAATCTGGAAAAGGCCCTCAAGGACGAAATGACCCGCCTGCACTTCTGGGCCGATGACGCGCAGGTGTGCAGCGAGATCGTGGAGAAATTCTGGTCGGACCCCTGCGGCGTGTTCGTCCGGGTGGAGGAACTGTAATGACCTACGAAGAGAAAAAGGCATGGCTCTGGCGGTACCGGACAGCCAAGCGGTTCGAGCTGCTCAAGCTGGACGAGCTGGCCACGCTGCAGACCGATGCCACCCACACCACCCAGCGCTTTT
>ERZ857955.900-NODE-900-length-28150-cov-3.276740_pt1 | contig 28150 bp, 28 predicted proteins | sample MGYA00519956_ERZ857955 | MGnify/ENA primary metagenome ERZ857955 (study PRJEB31778, sample SAMEA3449378) | human gut metagenome | biome: human gut; feature: human-associated habitat; material: faeces | place: United Kingdom | collected 2010/2012 ...
ACTTCACGCCGTGATAGCTGGGGTTGGGCTCGGAGATCCAGGGATATCTGCCGGATGCAGCCCAGCCAAAGGTGCCGCCATCTACAATCACGCCGCCCAAGGTAGTGCCGTGACCGCCGATGAACTTGGTTGCGGAATGAACCACCACGTCAGCCCCGTGCTCAATGGGACGAATCAGATAGGGGGTGCCGAAGGTGTTGTCGATAACCAGAGGCAGACCGTGCTTGTGCGCAATGGCTGCGATGGCATCGATATCGGGAATGTCGGAGTTGGGGTTGCCCAGGGTTTCGATGTACACTGCCTTGGTGTTGTCCTGAATGGCGCCCTCAACCTCCTCCAGGTTATGCGCATCCACGAAGGTTGCCTCAATGCCATACAGGGGCAGGGTATGTGCCAGCAGGTTGGAGGTGCCGCCATAAATGGTCTTCTGGGCAACAATATGCTCGCCCTGCTTTGCCAGCGCCTGAATGGTGTAGGTGATGGCTGCTGCACCGGATGCAACTGCCAAACCGGCTACGCCGCCCTCCAGAGCTGCAATCCGCTTTTCAAACACATCCTGGGTGGAGTTGGTGAGACGACCATAGATGTTGCCGGCGTCAGCCAGACCAAAGCGGTCTGCGGCATGCTGAGAGTTGTGGAACACATAAGAAGTGGTGGCATAGATGGGAACGGCACGGGCATCGGTGACGGGATCGGCCTGCTCCTGACCAACATGGAGCTGCAGGGTTTCAAATTTATATTCAGACATAATAATAACCTCTTTCTATTTCATAAAATCTTGTTTGAATTTCATTTTAGGGTGCAAAAAAGCCCGGACATAAATCTGCCCGGACAGCAACCGCATGATATGGCGCTTTACACTGCCATTTGGGTACAGGAAAGCAGCCCACACGCAAATTGCGTCCGGTGCCCAAGCATTCGCCCACAGCGGAAATTGCTGCGGAGGAGAGACTGAAACTGAATTCTCATGCTGCTGACCTCCTGGTTAAATAGTTTTCCTATCGGATTGATATGATATTAGCACAGCTTTCCAGGTCTGTCAATAGGGAATTATCATTTTTCTATTTTTTCGCAGGAATTTGTCATCTCTCTTTCAATTCGCCCTGCAAATTGACTCAATTGTTGGTGCTTTTCCCCTATTTTCCCTTTTTTCTGCATGATTTATCAGTTTAGTTGTATTTCCCTATTGACATTACTGAATAATAATGTTAATCTCTCTAATGAACGAAAGAATAATGGGAGGAAAATCTCCATGGCACAGTACCTCGTAAGCGCAAACGTGCATATGATGTGTTGTTGTTGTCTGCTTGGTTACGCAGGCGGGCTTTGCCATGGGCATTTTCGATGACTCTCGAGGTGGAGTTACACGGATGCACAGGCATCCGTGTTTTTTTCGCCCGAAAGGAGGATATCATCATTGGATTGGAGTTTCATCCAGGAATATGCGCCCATGTATGTGGAAGCTGCCGGTCTAACGCTGCGGATTGGTGTGATTGGCATTCTGCTCAGCTGTGTACTTGGGCTTCTTTGTGCTGCGGTGCAGTATGAAAAGGTCCCGGTGCTGCGGCGTGTGGTTTCTGTTTATGTGGAGCTTTCCCGAAATACGCCGCTGCTGGTGCAGCTGTTTTTCCTGTACTTCGGACTGCCAAAGCTGGGCATCCGCATCAGTCCCGAGGGCTGCGCCATCATTGGTCTGACGTTTTTGGGGGGCAGTTATATGTCAGAGGCATTCCGTAGCGGACTGGAATCCGTAGAAACCATTCAGTGGGAGTCGGCTCAGTCCTTGGGGCTTACCCGCCGGCAGACCATGGGCTATGTGATTCTGCCCCAAGCCCTGGCTACCTCCGTGCCGCCACTGTGTGCCAATGTGATCTTTTTAATTAAGGAGACTTCGGTGTTCAGCGCCATTGCACTGGCGGACCTTATGTATGTGGCAAAGGACCTCATTGGGCTCTACTACAAAACCACAGAATCCCTGGGCATGCTGGTGGTTAGCTACCTGGTGATTCTACTGCCCATTTCCATTGTGGCAAGTATTCTGGAAAGGAGGCTTCGCTATGCAGGATTTGGGGATTAGCGTTCTGTTTCAGGGCACCAACTTTCTTCGTCTTCTGGGCGGACTCTGGATCACCATTCGGATCAGCCTGATTTCCGCCGGACTTTCCATTGTATTTGGTGTGATATTGGGCATGATTATGACCATGAAGAATCCGGTGGTCAAGGCAATCTGCCGGGTTTATCTGGAGTTTATTCGGATTATGCCCCAGCTGGTGCTGCTGTTTCTGGTCTATTTCGGACTGACCCGCGCCTTTGGCTGGAATCTGTCCGGCACTGCCAGCGCAATTCTGGTCTTTACCCTGTGGGGTACCGCGGAGCTGGGCGATCTGGTGCGCGGCGCACTGCAAAGCATTCCGAAGCATCAGTACGACAGCGCTGAAGCTCTGGGCATGACCAAGCTGCAAACCTACCTCTATGTGGTCATTCCGCAGGCACTGCGCCGGCTGATTCCTCTTGCCATCAACCTGATTACCCGCATGGTGAAAACCACCAGCCTTGTGGTCATCATTGGCGTGGTGGAGGTGCTGAAGGTCGGACAGCAGGTCATCGACGCCAATCGCTATGCCTATCCCACCGCAGCATTGTGGATTTACGGGGTCATCTTCTTCCTGTATTTCTTCACCTGCTGGCCCATCTCCCTGGTGGCAAAATATCTGGAGAAGAAATGGAGTGATCGCGATGAATGAACTGAAAATTTCGGGACTGGTCAAGTCCTATGGGGATAATACCATTCTAAACGGGCTGGATCTCACCATCCAAAAGGGCGAGGTTGTGGTAATCCTGGGTCCCTCCGGCTGCGGAAAGAGTACGCTGCTCCGCTGCATCAACGGTCTGGAAACCATCAACGCCGGAGAGATCACCCTGGACGGCGTAAAGATTTCCGATAATCCCAAGGAGCTGCCAAAGATTCGTCAGCGCATCGGCATGGTGTTCCAGAGCTATGATCTGTTCCCCCACAAGACCATTTTGGACAACATCACCCTAGCGCCCATGAAGGTCCAGAAGCGGGACCGGAAAGAGGTGGAAGCCGAGGCGGAATCCTTGCTGCAGCGGGTGGGACTGCTGGAGAAAAAGGATGCCTATCCCCGGCAGCTGTCCGGTGGTCAGAAGCAGCGCGTTGCCATTGTTCGCTCTCTGTGCATGCATCCGGAGATCATGCTGTTTGATGAAGTAACTGCTGCCCTGGACCCGGAGATGGTCCGGGAGGTACTGGACGTCATGCTGGAGCTGGCACAGCAGGGGCTGACCATGGTGATCGTCACCCATGAGATGCAGTTTGCAAAGGCAGTGGCAGACCGAATCATCTTCATTGACGGCGGAAAGATCGTGGAAGAAGCGCCGCCGGAGCAGTTCTTTACCGCGCCCAAGACCCAGCGTGCTCAGGCATTCCTAAACACCTTCACCTTTGATGCACCAAAGCAGAATCATGAAGAAAATGGTTAATTCCCTATTTACACAGCAGGATTTGTGTGCTATAATTCCAATCACATATTAAACATACCTTCTAAATATGTTATAGAAAGGAGCCCGATCTCATGTATTCCCATCCATCCGCAGCGCCGGGGTTTCGAATGCCGGTGCATTCTGGCATACGATGTTGTCGTGAGTCAGAATCCGCTATCGCTTGATTACAATCTTTAAAATACTTGAAAGAAGGAATGATTCCCATGAAACGTACTATTTTAAAAATTACCGCTGCATTTATCGCGCTGCTGATGCTGTTTTCCGGCTGCGGCAGCAATTCCGCATCCTCCGTTGCTGATTCCGGCGCTGCATCCGCTGCCGCTTCCACTGCTGGCACCGCTGATACCTCCTCCGACGGCGCATTCCGCACCCTGGACGAGATCAAGGAGAGCGGCAAGATCATCATCGGCGTATTCTCTGACAAGGCTCCCTTTGGCTACGTGGATGAAAACGGCGCTTATCAGGGCTACGACGTCTACTTTGCTGAGCGGATTGGCAAGGACCTGGGCGTGGATGTAGAATACGTATCTCTGGACCCCGCAAGTCGCGTGGAATTCGTCCAGACCGGCAAGGTTGACGTGGTGCTGGCAAACTTCACCGTCACCGACGAGCGGGCACAGCAGGTTGACTTTGCGCTGCCCTATATGAAGGTTTCCCTGGGCGTGGTTTCCCCGGACAGCAATGTGATTACCGATGTCAAGGATCTGGAAGGCAAGACTCTGATCGTCTGCAAGGGCACCACCGCTGAAACCTATTTCTCCGAGAACTATCCCGACATTACCCTCCAGAAGTATGACCAGTATGCCGATGCTTACAATGCACTGCTGGATGGTCGCGGCGACGCTTTCTCCACCGATAACACCGAGGTGCTGGCATGGGCGCTGTCCAATCCCGGCTTCACCGTTGGCATTGACTCTCTGGGCGATGTAGACACCATTGCCCCCGCCGTCCACAAGGGCAACAGCACCCTGCTGGATTGGCTGAACCAGGAGATTGAGGGACTGGCAGATGAACAGTTCTTCCATGCCGATTATGAGGCAACCCTGGCGCCCGTCTACGGCGAGGCTGCTGATCCCGAGGCTCTGGTAGTCGAGGGCGGCAAGGTAGAATAAGAATCCCTTTATAACGACAAACCCCGGAAAACGAGTACCGTTTTCCGGGGTATTTTTATGTTGTGTCACAGGGTTTCCAACAGCTTTGGCAGCTCCATCAGGTCCGAGATCTCATAGTCCACATGGATATCCGTCCGCCGGGGCTTGTGCTTGGGATTATACCAGCAGGTTTGAATACCCGCATTGTTGCCCCCTCGGATATCCGAGGTCAGACTGTCGCCAATAATCATTGCCTGACTGGGGTTAAAATCCGGAATGACAGCAAAGCTCCGGTCGAAAAACTCCTTCTGGGGCTTATCCACGCCGATTCGCTCGGAAATGAAAATCCCCTGAAAATAGTTTTCAACGCCAGAATCCCGCAAACGGCAATCCTGCACCATCGCGGTGCCGTTGGACACCAGATACAGCTGGTAGTGCCCCTTCAGCAGCTCCAGCAGCTCCGGTGCACCCGGCATAAAGTCATGCCCCTTTGCCAGCATATTCTCATAGCAGTGCTGTGTTTCCTCACAGGAGGCGTGGACCCCCAGCTCCTGAAACAACAGCTGGAAGCGCCGGATCAGTACCTGCTCCCGGGTGAGCTTCTTTTCCTCCAGCAGCTCCCACTGGCTCTGGTTGATCTCGCTGTATCGCGCCGCGATGGCATCGGTGGGTGCAATGCCGGAATGGCTGAGCGCCTGCCTAAGCGCCCAAGCCTCCGCCTTGTGAAAATCCAGCAGCGTGTCGTCCAAGTCAAAAAACAGAAATTTCATGTTGCTTCCTCCGTGTCCCCATAGGTTCGGCTTTGCTTTTCAATGCACCGCCGGAGCCAGCCGCCGTGGAAATAATAGATCAGATACATCACCGAGGTCAGCGACCAAGTGATGGGATAGCTCCACTCCACCATAACCACCGTTCGATGCAGGGGCACCGCCACCAGAATCCACAGCACCCGCAGAATGCAAACGCCAAAGCAGGTCATCAGCGTCGGGGCTACCACATCCCCGGCGCCGCGTACTGCACCGGAGAAAATCTCCACACATATGTAGGTCAAATAGGTGGGTACCAGGAAATGCATCATTTCCAGCGTGATTTGCATCACCTCTTTGTCCGCGGTAAACAGTCCCAGCAGCGGACGGGCAAGCAGCAGCATAATACTGCTGATGATAACCGTTAATACCGCCAGAATGCCCAGCCCCATAAGGGTGCCTTTTTTTATCCGGTCATATTTTTTCGCGCCGAAATTCTGCCCCGCAAAGGTGGTCACCGAAAGCCCCATGGCATTGACGGTCATCCAGTATACAAAGTCCACCTTGCCATAAACCGTCCAGCTTGCCACCGTAGCAGTGCCAAAGCTGTTGATGCTGGCTTGAATTACCATATTGCTGACGGTATACAGAATAGATTGCAGTCCCGCCGGCAGTCCCAGCCGCAGCATTTCTCTGAGCTGCATGGGACTCACCCGCAGGCTTTTCAGCCGCAGCTGCCAGGACTCACCGTCTGCTTTCGTCAAACACAGCAGCGTCAGTCCGCAGGCAAACGCCTCAGACAGCACCGTTGCCAATGCCGCTCCGGTCACGCCCATGGGAATTACGGCAACAAACAGCAGATCCAACAGAATATTGGCAATTGCCGAGGCAATCAGAAAATACAGCGGTCTTCTGGAATCGCCGATTGCCCGGAGAATCGAGGTGCCCATATCGTAGAGCATCAGCGGGATCATGCCCAGATAGTACACCCGAATATATGCCATGGCATCGTCCATAATGTCCTGAGGGGTATTCATTACTCCAAGAATCAGTCTTGCGGTTCCGATGCCCAAAATCATAAAGAACAGTCCCGACACCAGCGCCAAAATCACCGCTGTATGGACGCTGGCAGACACCCGCTCCCGATCTTTTGCACCATAGTATTGGGCAATCACCACCGACGCTCCGCTGGCAAGCCCCACGAAGAATCCCACCAGCAGCGACACAATGCTGGAGGTCGCGCCTACCGCAGCCAGCGCCGAGGTGCCCAGGAAACGACCGACAATCATCGCGTCGGCAGTATTATAAAATTGCTGAAAAAAAGTTCCCATCCAAATGGGAAAGAAAAAGCCCAGCAGCGGCTTCCAGATGGAACCCTCGGTAATGCCGTTGTGGTTGATCGCGCCAACGCGCATAGTCTTACCCCCAAGCCATTTTTTCGCGCAATTTCGCGCAAATCTATTATATCGGCAGTCCGGATAAAATGCAACAGTATGAATTTTTCCACAGGGAATGGATGCATGCTTTTCTCCCTGCATACAGTATTTTGAGGTGATGGTGATGGAGCACAAAATTGATGAAGCAGCAGTATGGCAGCGGGTCACCGGCGGAGCAAATCACACAGCCGGTGAGGCTGCCCGCCCGGTAACCATTGCGCCGGTGCTGCAGGAGCTATGGGTGCAGATGGAATGCTGCTGCCGGCTGTTTTCCCAGCTTGCCCGCAGCGGCAGCCGGGGGTATGCGTCCATTCAGCAAGCCCAGCGCCAGCAGACCGCACAGCTAGGGGCGCTCATCTGTCTGCTGACCGAAAATCCGCCCACAGCGTCCAGGGAAAATCCCCCCACCGGCTCCAGAAGTCAGCAGCTTACCTGGAGTCTTAACACCATAGAGCGCTGCGGAAGCCGATTGGACGAGATTGCCGCACAAGCCTCCGGAATGCCCAAGGAAACCCTAAAGGAGCTTGCCCTGCAGCAGCGTCAGCTATGGAGCCGCTGTCTTTCCATGCTGGGCGCCACCGTGATGCCCTAGCGCAAAATGCGCCTTTCCATTCTCTTTGTGCCCTTTCGCAGAAAATCTTTTGCTTTCTAAGAGTTTTAGTGGTACATTGGATGCAGGAAGAACCCTTATTTCCATGGAAAGCGAGGAATGAATCATGGACCCCTTTGTGAAAAAGCCCGACCCCATTGCGCCGGAGCCGGAAGTCGAAGCCAGAATGGCAGATCTCTCCGCCTACACCGTCATTGGGGAGGAAACCACTGACCGCCGCACCGACAAGCTGACCTTTACCTCCACCGGTGAGGCAGGTTCCTCTGCCATCTATCTGCGGGATGGCGGCACTCTGTATCTCAAAAATCCGGAGATTCACGGCTACGGCGAAATGAACGAGGCTGATCTCCGCAACGAGCTGGGCAGCAAGTATGGCTTCTGTGCCGCTGTGCTGTCCAACCAGAAAACCAGCCATGTAACCCTGGTGGATCCCAAAATTGTCTGCCATGAGCAGTCTACCGCCAACGGCGCTTATGCCATTTTCGGCGGCGCTGTGGTGATTGAGGGCGGCACCATCGACACCTGCAACCGTCAAGGTCACGGTGTCGATGCATCCTATGGCGGCCATGTCTACTGCAACGGCACCGTCATCCACACCGGCGGCAGAAACTCCGGCGCGCTGGCAACCGACTTTCAGGGCGGCTACATCACCGTTCGGGATATCGACGCCACCACTGAAATCGCAGGCTCTCCCGGCATCTACACCGCCGGTAAGTCCATTATCACCGCCTACAATTCCAAGTTTCTGTCCAAGGGCTGCGAAGCGGTGATGGTTGCCCATTCTCTGGGTCACACCTATCTCTACGACTGCGAGCTCACCGGCACTGTTGCCCTGAACACCCATAACTCCATGAGCCCCGAATACTCCTATATTCATATGTTCGGCGGCAAGCTGAATTCCGCCGCGGCTTCCATTCTCTGCGCAGAGGACGGCAAGGCTGTGATGAATCTGGACCATGTTGTCATTGGTGATATTGCCGACGGCAACCTTGCCTATGCCCACAGCGGCGGACGGCTGGTGGCAAATCTGGCGGAGATGACCGTTTCCGGCAATCTGGATCGGGAGGAAAAGTCCTATCTGGAGGTCAATCTCAAGGAAACCTCCCTCACCGGCAGCGCAAATGCCACCGTTCTTAGCCTGGATGCTGCTTCCGTCTGGAATATCACCGGCAATAGCCGCATTGCAGCACTGTCCATCGCACCCGGCGCTGTGATTGCTGCCGATCATCCCGTTACCGTGACCTACGGAGCACTGGAGGGCACGCTCCCCACTGCCGAAAATGTCACCTTTGTGCAGGACGATCAGGTAAAGGACGACTTTGAGGCAAAGATGATGATGCCGCCTCCCGGCGGTCCTGGTGGCTCCGGCGGTCCCGGTATGCCGCCTCCGCCGCCTCCCATGGACTAAGTCATAAAACGAAATTTGCAGCCCCGTTTCTGTAGAAACGGGGCTGCAAATTATTATTTACACAGTTTTTACAAGCAGAATGAATAAAACTTTACATTTCTCCACTATGATATAAGAAAATAAAAAAGGGTAATACCACTTAAATGTGTTGCCCCAAAGGAAATGAGGGATGCAATGAATGGAAAAATTGCTCGAGAAAAAAGGCTTTATTTGTGATATGGACGGCGTGATCTACCACGGCAACCGTCTTCTGCCCGGCGTAAAGGAATTCCTGGACTGGCTGAAACGGAACGACAAAAGCTTCCTGTTTCTTACCAACTCCGGTCAATATACGCCCAAGGAGCTCCAGCAAAAGCTATGGCGTATGGAGCTGGATGTGGACGAATCCCACTTTTACACCAGTGCATTGGCAACCGCACACTTCCTCAGCAGTCAGGCGCCGGGATGCAGCGCTTATGTAATGGGGGAGCATGGAATTCTTAACGCCCTCTACGATGCAGGCATTACCTATAACGATGTCAATCCCGACTACGTGGTGGTGGGGGAGGCCAGCGGCTATAATCTGGAGATGATTACAAAAGCCATTCGTCTGGTCAACGCCGGTGCTAAGCTCATCGGTACCAACTATGACCTCACCGGTCCCACGGAAACGGGAATTGCACCGGCTTGCCGCGCCTTGCTGGCACCCATTGAGCTTGCCACCGGAAAAAAGGCGTATTATGTGGGAAAGCCAAATCCGCTGATGATGCGCACGGGGCTCAAGCTGCTGGGGGTCCATTCTGAGGATGCCGCCATTATCGGAGATCGGATGGACACAGATATTGTTGCAGGCATCGAATCCGGACTGGATACGGTCCTGGTGCTCTCCGGCGTTACCACCCGGGAAAATATGCTGGAATTTCCCTATCGCCCCCGTCTGATTCTCGACGGTGTTGGTGACATTCCTGCAGCGGTACAAATGCTGTAATTGAAGCGGACAAACCTCTCACAGCTGTGTGAGGTATTTTTCGTCCGTTTTTCCATATAGTTTTCACAAAATCTTCACATTTCCCTTGCGTGATGGTGAATTTTAGGATATAATAGAGAGTAAATGCATCATTTGCTGCACGGCAGCGTACCTTTTCTCGGTTAGGAGTAGTCAACATGAACGATAAGCAGCAAGCTCTCTATGAGTCGAAATTTATTAACATTGACCAGGCACTGGACCTGATTCAGTCCGGCGACACCATCACCCTTGGTTTCTATGGCTGTGAACCCAGAAATATGCTGCGGAAGCTGCATACCATTGCGGATCGGGTACACGATGTCACCGTATGGTGCACCAATCCCGCAGAGGAGTACCCCTTCCTGATGGACGATTCTATGGCAGGAAAGATTGATATCCTTACGGTGTTCTACGGTCCCATTCTTCGGAAGGTGCATCCCAGCCGCCGGGTTCACTATGCCCCCCACAACATCCACATGGCAGCGGATTGCCTGAAGGAAGCAAAAAAGCCCAACGTATTCCTGGCTTCCGTCACCCCGCCGGATGAATACGGCTATGTGTATATGTCCATGAGCCAGCAGACGGAATATGAGATGTTTGACTGCTGCGATCTTCATATCTTTGAGATCAACGAAAATCTTCCCCATACCTATGGCTCCACCCGGATTCCCATTGAAAAGGTGGAATACTTCATCAAGGCAGACAGCCCTGTGGCAGCGCCGCCCATTCCTCCCATCTCCCAGGAGCTGAGAACCATCGCCAGTAACATTGCCGACCTGATTCAGGATGGCGACACCATTCAGCTGGGCTTCGGCGGCTTGCCCCATGCGGTGGCAGAGAACCTGATGAGCAAAAAGGATCTGGGCGTTCATACGGAGATGTTCTCCACCTCCCTCTATCATCTGATGGATGCAGGTGTGGTCACCAACGACAGGAAGTCCATCAACCGAGGCAAATCCATCTGCGCCTTCTGTTGGGGCGACGATGAATTCAACCGGTATATTGACTTTAACCCGGGCATTCAGGTGCTGCCCTTGACTTATGTAAACAACCCCAACACCATTATGGCAAACGACAACATGGTTTCCATCAACTCCGCGTTGGAAATTGACCTGACCGGTCAGATTTGCTCAGAGTCTTTGGGCTGCACCCAGTTCTCCGGCACCGGCGGCGCAACGGACTATGCTTATGGCGCGTTCCATTCCAAGGGCGGCAAGGGCATTGTGGCACTCACCTCCACCGCAAAGCACGGCACCGTCTCCCGGATTGTGCCCACGCTGACTCCCGGCGCAGTGGTTTCCATTCAGCGGAACATTGCCGATTTCATTGTCACGGAATACGGTGCAGTCCGGCTTCGTCATCTGCCCCTGGATCAGCGGGTAAAAGCTATGATTTCCATTGCCCATCCGGATTTCCGAGAAGAGCTCCAGAAGGAAGCGGACCGGCTGATGATCTGGTAATCCCATCAATACAGCAATCCCGACTCTATGCGTTTTGCAAAGAGCCGGGATTTTTTCGTTATTCCAAGGTCCAGTCCATGGGCTCCTGACCGTTTTCCACAAAAAACTCGTTGATTTTAGAAAACGGACGGCTGCCCAAGAAGCCGCGATAGGCGGACAGGGGACTGGGATGCGCTGAGGTCAGCACCAATCGCGGAGCATTCGTCTGAATCAGCGGCGCTTTTTTGATGGCAAAGTTGCCCCAGAGCACAAACGCAATGGGCTGGGGCAGGGAATTGGTCGCCTGAATCACCTGATCTGTAAACTGCTCCCAGTGAAGCTTCCGATGAGAGCCCGCCTTATGCGCTTCCACCGTCAAGACAGCATTCAGCAGCAGCACCCCATGGTTTGCCCAGGGCAGCAGACAGCCGGTCTTCGGAATCTCCAGTCCCAAATCCGACTCCATCTCCTTATATATATTCCCCAGAGATTTGGGAATCGCCACCCCCGGCTCCACGGAAAAGCTCAGTCCGTGGGCTTGCCCCGGCTCGTGATAGGGGTCCTGCCCCAAGATCACCACCCGCACCTGCTCCGGCGGTGTGGCGTTCAGCGCCGCAAAAAGCTTTTCCCGCGGCGGATATACTTCCGTACTCTCATAGGCACGTTCCACCTGTTCCGACAGTGCATCCCATTTCGCCCGTGGAAAATCAATCAGGTTTCCCCAAGCGCCAAGCTCGTTCCATTCCATTATTTCTCCTCCTTACGGGTGCCGCAGACTGGGCGCTTTCTCCATCCAGCTGTCATAGGAATCCCGCATCACCGTAACGCCGTAATACTCCAGAATCCGGAAGGAGAACATCAGATGAAACACCGTCTCCGCGTCCCCAAGGTCTACACTGATGAGATCATTGATCCGGTCAATGCGCTTGGACAGGGTATTTCGGTGAATATACAGTGCTGCCGCTGCCTCGCTAATGTTCTGATTACAGGAAAGATAGGCATGCAGGGTGCCCATAAGCTCCGTGCCGTTCTTCCGGTCATAGGATTCCAGCTTCAGCACCGCAGAATGACACAGCTGGAGCAGGCTCACCTGCGGAGCGCACAGCTCCAGGCAATGATAGATGGAATAGGCGTCATAGTGAAACAGCGGACCGGTTCCCTCCAACAGCAGCCCCATTTGCAGCGCTTTCATCGCCTGCTGGTGCCGTCCGGAGAGATTGCGCAGATGATACGCCGTCTGACTGACTCCCGCCACCATTCGGTTCTTTCGTAAAAACTCCGCCACATCCCCCAGCACCAGAGCGTCCTGGGTGGTCTGGTCATATACATGGATCACCAGCTTAATCTGACTGCCATAGAGAAACGCCGTGGCATCCGGGAACTGCCGCTGCAATGCCAGCCGCTTTTTCTCCAGCACCAGATAATCGCCGCCATCCTCCGCCTCATTTCGTCCGCCGGTACGAATTGTCAGCACCCGATAGGGCATTTTCAGGTTCCACTTGAAAAACCGGCAGCGATCCAGAATCATCTGCTCCTCCCGAATGGTGCCGTTGAGCAGGTCGGAGATGAAAAACTCCAGCATATCCTCCGGGTACTCGGCATAGTGGAGGTCCTTCTGCATTTTCAGACTGCAAAGGTCGCTTAGAATCGCCACAAGATCCAGCTCCTCCTGAGAGGGAGGACCGCCATAGCCCGGAGACAGCAAATAGCCAATGAGCTTATCCTCCTGGGCAACGGCACAGCGGACAATGGGAAGACCCGTAGAATCCGTGGACAATATCGGGCTGCCTGACCGCAGCGCAGACTGATACAGCCCCAGGTTGACAATATTCAGGGGCAGACTCTGCTCCTGATTGATTTGAATCCACCGGGGGTCGTCGATGGTGTTGTCCGGGGTAATGGCAAGCACATGATAGGTTAGATCCGCCAGAATCAGCGGACTTTTCAGGGATCGCCGTGCCGTGTCCAGCAGCTCCTGCAGGCTGCGGCACCGAACCAGGGCATGAATGCTGCTATGGATTGGTTCTCTGGGCATGGTCAGATGGCTCCTTTCGTTCTCGGTGTGCATAGTATAACAAATTGCAGACTGGTTGTCAGCAGGATTGCTGAAAAAAGTGCAGATTTGTATACACAGCAGGAAAAAGAGTGTGCAAACTGTACTTTACCGTCGGTGTGCAAAAACGCTACAATATGGTCAAGAAATGCATCGAACCGATGAATTTATATTAGAAATGAGGAATATTTCATGGCATACACCTACGAAGACTACAAGAAGATGTACGCTGAGAAAAAGCGTACCCTTCAGGAGTGCCTGGACATGATCCAGTCCGGGGACCACATTTGCTTTGGCAAGGACTGCAACGAACCGCTGCTGTTCTGCCAGCAGCTCCACACGATTGCTCCCCGGGTTGAGGGCGTTACCGTACTCAAGGGTCGTTCTTCTGACTTTGGCTTCCTTCAGAACGAGGATGTAGCAGGTCATATTCTCACCCAGTCCGCATTCTTCTCCAAGGGCTGGCAGCGTCCGCTGGAGCTTGGCACTTGCACCTTTGTTCCCAACGATCTCCGGGATCAGCCCATTTGGTACAACGGCGCCAATCCCCGGAACACCTATATTGCAGCCGTCACCCCCATGGACGAAAACGGCAACTTCCAGGTCAACCTCTCCCAGATGTGGGAGCGCGACATTGATCCCCTTTCCTGTAAGAAGATCATTCTGGAGGTCAACAAGAACCTGAAAACCATCAACGGCGGCGTGGACATTAACATCAAGGACGTAGACGCCTTCTATGAGGCAGAGTATCCCATCTATGAGATTCAGGATGCTCCCTCCTCCGATATCGACAACGTCATCGGTCAGTATGTTGCCGAGCTGGTTCACGACGGCGATACCATTCAGCTGGGCATCGGCAGCCTTCCCAATGCCTGCGCCCGGAACCTGATGGACAAGAAGGATCTGGGTATTCACAGTGAAATGTTCACCAACCTCATGGGCACCATGGTGGAAAAGGGCGTTATCACCGGCGCACGGAAGAATCTGAACCCCGGAAAGCACATCTTCTGCTTTGCCGGCGGCACTAGCCACCTGTTTGACATGCTCCACGAAAACCCCGACTGCATCATTCGTCCCGCTTCTTACGTCACCGATCCCATGATTATCAAGCAGAACGACAACATGGTTTCCATCAACGCCATTATGGAGATCGACCTCACCGGTCAGGTATGCTCCGAGTCCATCGGCACCCGTCAGTATTCCGGTCCGGGCGGCGCATTTGACTTTGCTTATGGCGCAGCCCATAGTAACGGCGGTCGGAGCATTCTGATTATGCACTCCACCACCAACAAGGGCGAATCCAAGATTAAGCCCATTCTGACCCCCGGCGCCGTGGTTACCATTCCCCGTCCCTATGTGGACATTGTGGTCACTGAGTACGGCATTGCACATATGCGCGGTCAGACCGTGCAGAACCGCGTGAAGAACCTGATTGCCATTGCGCATCCCGACTATCGGGAAGAATTGACCCGCGAGGCGCAGAAGCTGTTCTATATCTGATTTTCCAATTCATTACCTCCAGTCGTAAGACTGATAGCCAAGAACCCCCGTGCAGAGATGGTCACTGCATGGGGGTTCTATTTATGGTTGCCAGTTGATGTCCGCGTCCTGCCGCAGGGGCAGCTCCCGGAAAATCCGCGTGGTAATGGCGTGATATTCGGTGAGGGAAGTGGTTTTTCGCAGCTGCTTTTGGTACTTCTCCCGCCGGTCAAACAGCAAAATGAGATAGCTCCATACCTCTTTCATGCGAAACATGGTATTCCGTGGACTGCCTACCTTTGCCGCAGTGGCGTCAAAGAGCTCGCCGTGGAAGCTTTCAATTGCTTCTATGGTAGGACCGCCGGTTCCCTTCAGCTGCTGCACCAGCGCCGGATTTGCCACCAGACCTCTGCCCAGCATCATGCCGGACATGGTGGGATATGCCGCTTCGATTCGCTTTGCATCCCCTGCAGCTCCAACGCCGCCGCTGAGTGCCACCGGAAACGGGCACTCTGCCAGCGCCTGTTCAAAATACTCCATACGCACCGGACTGCGATACAAATCCGCCCGAATTCTGGGATGCACCGTCAGTTCTCCTATGGGATAGCGCCGATAAAGCTCCAGCAGCGGCTGGAATTCCTCCGGACTGTTCATGCCCAAGCGGGTTTTAATGGAGATCGTAATCGGTGTTTTCTCAAATACCTCGTCCAAAAATTCCCGGAGCTTGTCCGGATGTGCCAAAAAACCGGAGCCCTTTCCCTTTGCCGTTACAGTACCGGAGGGACAGCCCAAATTCAGGTTCACCTCCCGATAGCCCAGCTCCTTCAGCTTCTCTGCCGCTGCCAAAAACGGTCCCGGCTGATTGGTTAATAGCTGCGGCACCAGCTCGAAGCCCTTATTGTGTTCCGGCAAAATCTGCATCAAATCCTTTTTCGTAATTGCAGGACCGTCGGCGGTAGGGGAGAGGAAGGGGGTATAATACCGGTCCACACCAGGGAAGTACCGGTGATGGAGCGTCCGAAACACATAGTCTGTAATTCCCTCCAGGGGAGCAAAATAGTATCGCATATGGTTCATCCAATCTAAATTGTTTTTGTTTATCATACCCGATGAAGAAAGTTCCCGTCAAGGGTATCATTTTACTTGACATTCCAATTGTTCCGCCTTATAATACCAAAAGTCCGAAATCAGACAAATTGATAACAGGAGGGCTGTCTATGGAATCCACACTGGCATCGCGTCTTGGGCGATATAACCAGCTCTGCCGGGGCTATGACGATATTTACCGTCAGGCGGCACTGGAGGCTGGTATTTCTTTTGTGCCCTATTATATTTTATTGATGCTTTGCAGCGCTGACCAACCTCAGACCCAGAGCGACATTCAAAAAAACTCCTTTTATCCCAAGCAGACCATCCACTCCGCGGTACAGCGTCTACAGGAATTGGGATATCTCACGCTGCTGCCCCAGGGGCGCAGAAAAATTCTAGCCATCACAGAGATAGGAAAGGCATTTTGCGCGCAGCGGGTTCTGCCGGTGCTGTCCGCGGAGCAGGAAGCCTTTCTGGAGCTGAGTCCTCAGGAACAGGAGCGGCTGCTCTTGACCACAGAAAAGCATTTAAAACTGTTCCGCCAGCGGTTTGCCGCAAAGTCGGAACCGTCCGGTGAATGATAGGAGGTTTATATGAGTCAAAATGATATTGCAAAGGATATGACACAGGGTCCGGTGCTTCGGCAGCTTGCGATCTTTGCCATTCCGGTTGCCCTTGCCAATGCCCTCCAGGCGATCTACAGCATGGTAGACATGGTGGTAGTCGGTCAGGTCGTGGGTTCCTCGGGACTATCTGCCGTGGGAATTGGCGGTCAGCTGCTGAATATGTTTTTGTGCATCGGCATGGGCTTCGGCTTTGGTGCGCAAATTCTGCTCAGCCAGCAGGTTGGCGCAAAGGACCATGATCTTCAGCCCACCATTGGCACGCTGTTTACCACGGAGCTGATTGCCAGCATTGTATTCGGCATTCTGGGCATTGTGTTCTGTAATCCGCTTCTCAGCATCATGAACACGCCAGATGCAGTCTGGGCAGACGCTCGGAGCTATACCATCATCTGCTGCTGCGGCATGGTGTTTATCTATGGGTATAACGCCGTCTGTGCTATTCTCCGGGGCATGGGCGAAAGTAAGCTGCCCATGATTTTCATTGCCATTGCATCGGTGGTCAATCTGGTGCTGGATCTTCTGTTTGTGGCGGTATTCCATATGCGTGCTGCCGGCGCCGCCTTGGCAACGGTCATTGCCCAGGGTGTCAGCTTTGTGATTTCTCTGGTTTATCTCTTCAAAAACCGCGCACGCTTTGGCTTTGACTTCAAGCTCCAGAGTTTTCAGCCCAGCCGGGAGCGTCTGATTCCTATCTGCAAGCTGGGCATTCCCTATATCGCCCAGTGGCTGCTGATTACCTGCTCTATGATGTATGTCAACGCCCGGGTTAATGTATTCGGCGTCACGGCATCGGCGGTGGACTCCATTGGAAACAAGCTCAATTCCATTGTCAACATTGTGGTCGGCGCCATCTCCGTTGCCAGCGCTACGATGATTGGTCAGTGCTTCGGCGCCAGAAAAATGGACCGGATCAAGCATTGCTACCGTGCGTGCCTTGCCATCTGCATGATCTCCTGTGCCGTGCTCTGCGCCGCCTACCTGCTGTTTCCCAAGCAGATCTTCCGGCTGTTCAGCTCCGAAGCAGACGTGATTGCCATGGCTCCCCAATACATGGTCATTGCGGCAGTCTGGGTGCTGTCCATCTGCACCATGACCGCGCCCTATTCCGTGGTCGACGGTGTAGGAAACGCCATGCTGGGTCTGGTAATCTCCGTATTGGACGGCGTCGTGGCTCGTATTGGGCTCTGCATCATTCTGGGCAACACCATGGGGCTTTCCGGCTTCTGGCTGGGCAATGCACTGGCTGGATTCGTGACTACCATTATGGCAGGCGTCTATTATTACTCCGGCGCCTGGAAAAAACGGCAGCTCCTTTTGAAGCGAGACGAAGCCCCACAATAATTTGCAAAGATATGCAAATCCCTGCTTCCAGCCGGAAGCAGGGATTCTTTTTTTTACTTGCTCTCACGCTTGGCAATGGTTCTTGCCACATGGACGCCGGATGCGCCAGCCTGGGCAAGTCCGCGGGTGATACCTGCGCCGTCGCCAATGGCAAACATATTCTCAAGAGGAGTTTCCAGTTCACCGGACAGCTGGAGCCGTGCGGAATAGAACTTGACCTCCACGCCATAGAGCAGAGTATCCTGGTTTGCGGTGCCGGGCGCCAGCTTGTCCAGAGCATAGATCATCTCAATGATGTTGTCCATATGCCGCTTGGGCAGTACCAGACTCAGATCACCGGGGGTTGCATTCAGGGTAGGCTTGGTAAAGCTCTTGCCCAGACGATGCTCATTGGTACGAACGCCCTTAATCAGGTCACCAAACCGCTGGACCAGTACGCCGCCGCCCAGCATATTGCTGAGAGATGCAATGTGCTTGCCATAGGTATAGGGCTCCTTAAAGGGAGAGGTAAAGCGGTTGGAAACCAGCAGTGCAAAGTTGGTGTTTTCGCTGCGCAGAGCGGGATCGGAGTAGGAATGACCGTTGACCGTAATCAGACCGTCTACATTCTCGGATACCACATGACCATAGGGATTCATGCAGAAGGTACGCACCTGGTCGTTATACTGCTTGGTCCGATAAACCAGCTTGGACTCATAGACAACGCTGGTGATATGCTCAAACACCTTTGCAGGAAGCTCTACCCGAACGCCCAAATCCACCTGGTTGTTAATGAGCGGCAGCTTCAGCTTTTTGCACTCCTCGCAGAACCACTCTGCGCCGCTGCGGCCGGGTGCTGCCACCAGGTATTTGCAGGTGATGGTGTCATCGTCCAAAGTCAGGGTATATTCGCCGTTGTCGTCCCGGGCAATGGTGCGAACGGGAGCGTGGAAACGGAACTCCACATGGTCCTTCATGTGCTCATAGATACACTGGAGGATTTTCAGGTTGTTCTCAGTGCCAAGGTGCTTGCAGCGAGCCCCCAGCAGATGCAGGTCATGGTGCAGTGCCTGAACCTCAATGGCACGCGCTTCGGGGGTTTCGGTGGAGAACACATCCTTGGTGGCGCCGTGCTCCACATTGATGGAATCCACATAGTCAATGAGGTCCATCAGTTCTTTCCCGTCCATATAGTCCGTGAGCCAGCCGCCAAACTGGGTGGTAAAGTTGTACTTACCGTCAGAAAATGCACCGGCGCCGCCAAAGCCTGCCATAATGGCGCAGGGCTTGCAGCCAATGCAGGACTTCACCTTTCCGGTGACAATGGGACACTGGCGGGAATAAATATCGGCGCCCTGCTCCAAAACCAGAACGCTCAGCTCCGGGCGCAGCTTCATCAGCTCATATCCAGCAAATACGCCTGCCTCGCCGGCGCCAATAATCGCTACATCATAATGCATAGTCGTTTCTCCTTCCATGGTGTGGTGGATAACTGGCAAACCAGTTTATTTTATCAGAGACTTTTAAAAAAATCAAGCATTTTTTCTTTTTCCATAAAAAACGTCCTTCCAATTCGGAAGGACGTTTTCAACACTTATTTATGATACCGGCTTCCGGCAAGAATGCTTTCCGCCCGATACAGCTGCTCCAATACCATCACCCGACAGAGATGATGGGGGAACGTCATGGGGCTGATGCTCAGCCGAAAATCCCCCTGGGCTTTCAGACTGCTGTCAATACCAAAGGAGGAGCCCATCAGGAATACCAGCTCGGATTTTCCGCCCAATCGCACCTGATCCAGCTTCTCCGCCAGCTGCTCGGAGGATAAGAGCTTCCCCTCCGGGGTAAAAATGCACAGCCAGGCATTTTTCGGCAGCTTTTGCCGCACTGCATCCGCTTCCTTTTTCAGCGCTGCGTCAATCTGTGCCCGGGACGGGTTGTCCGGCAGATGGACCTCCGGAAGCTCAATGATCTGGATGCCACCATATGCCTTCAGCCGCTTTTCATATTCCGCGCATGCCTGCCGGTAAAATGGCTCCTTCAGCTTTCCGGTGACAATTAAGGTCAGCATGACTGTTTTCTCTGCTCCAGTGCCGCAACAATCTGGTCCACCATGTTTTCAATGTCGTTGCGATTGGGATCCGCTTCAATGGTGATCTCCGCCCAGCTTTCATAAATGGGCACCCGCTGCGCATAAAGGGTATCCAGACTCTCGCCGGGACCGAACGCAATGCCACGGGTTTTGATGTTGCTGAGCCGCGCCCGCAGCTCTTCCAACTCCACCTTTAAGTAGATCACCGTGCCGATGTCCTTCATATGCCCCATGGCTTCCGGCTCCAGCGGAACCGAGCCGCCGGTTGCCACCACGGTATGGTGGGGATGGAGCCCGCAAATCACGCGGTTTTCAATGTCCAGGAAGGCTTCCTTGCCCTCATTGTCCAAAATCTCCTGTAGGGTTTTCCCGGTGGCCTTGCAAATCTCCAGATCGCCGTCTACAAAGTCCATGGCAAGGGTCTTTGCCAGAATGACGCCGATGGTGCTTTTGCCTGCTCCGGGCATACCAATGAGAATCAAATTGTCCTTCACGTCAGTCCTCCAAATAGTAGGTGATATACCACATGCCCTGCTCTCCCGCCTTGTTCTTGGTCAGGGCCACGGTGGAATTCTTCTGGTCTGTCAATACCGTCTCCGTATCGTCATAGGCAATGCCCACATAGCCTGCCTCATCGTAATACAGGTAATAGTATACCACATTGTCCTCCACGGCGATATTCCACAGCCGCAAATCCGTAATCGCAGCGCCGCCGGAGGTTTCCACGCCATAGAGCGCGTCCGAAGTGTTCATCAGCTGAATCAGAGAACGCTGAATTTCCGTGTCATCTGCAAACAGCTCCGAAATATCCTGGTATCTACCGTCGTACCATGCCAGTATCTTGTCGCCATTCTTGCTGCCGTAGAGCCGAAGCCCGTTCATGTTGCGAAGATCCAGTGCGGTGTCCATATAGGAATCCAGCTGATTGACATCGGTGAACACGGTTTTTGCCGCACTCATATAGTCCGTGTAGGTGGTGGTGTTGATGACAGATTCATCGGTTCCAAACAGCGCGCCCAGTGCATTGCCCAGAAACATGCCGATTAAAAACGCAACAATCACCGCAAACACCGCCACCGCCATGGTTCTGGGAAACGGGTTTTCTTCCTTGGGGAATTTAATATCCATAGATTACTTTTCCTTTAACAGGTCCCGGATTTCGATGAGCAGCTCTTCCGTGGTGGGCCCTTTGGGCTCCTCCGGCACTTCCTCTTTCTTGGGTGCCAGCCGGTTGACTACCTTTACAATCCAGAACACCACAAATGCAGTAATCAGGAAGGTGACAATGGCGTTGATGACCGCGCCAATGCCAAAGGGCCCCACGACAATTCCAGAAAAATCCGTTTTGCCCAAAATCAGTGCAATAATAGGGGTCAGCAGATTTTCTACCACGGAGGTGACGATTGCAGTGAATGCAGAACCGATGACTACGCCAACTGCCATGTCCAGCACGTTGCCGCGCATAATAAAGGTTTTAAACTCAGAGATCCATCCAGACTTTTTCATGGGGATTTTCCTCCTGTTTTTTACTTCTTCTTGGGTACCAGCATTTCCTTGCCGCCCATGTAGGGACGAATGACCTCAGGAATCAGCACCGTGCCATCCTCCTGAAGGTTGTTCTCCAGGAATGCAATGAGCATTCTGGGAGGCGCCACGCAGGTGTTGTTCAGAGTATGCGCCAGCTGCATCTTGCCGTTTTCGTCCTTATAACGGATCTTCAGACGGCGCGCCTGTGCATCGCCCAGATTGGAGCAGGAGCAAACCTCAAAATACTTCTGCTGACGGGGGCTCCACGCCTCGATATCGCAGGACTTCACCTTCAAATCCGCCAGATCGCCGGAGCAGCATTCCAGCTGACGAACAGGAATATCCATGGACCGGAACAGCTCAACAGACAGCTTCCACAGCTTTTCGTACCAATCCTTGCTGTCCTCGGGCTTGCAGACCACGATCATCTCCTGCTTTTCAAACTGATGAATCCGGTAAATGCCGCGCTCCTCAATGCCGTGGGAGCCCTTCTCCTTTCGGAAGCAGGGGGAATAGGAGGTCAGGGTCAGAGGCAGCTGCTCTGCGGGAAGAATCTGGTCAATAAAGCGGCCAATCATGGAATGCTCGGAGGTACCGATCAGGTACAGGTCCTCGCCCTCGATCTTATACATCATGGCATCCATATCGGTCTGGCTCATAACGCCCTCTACCACGTTGCCGTGGATCATAAAGGGAGGAATCACATAGGTAAAGCCCTTGTCAATCATGAAATCACGGGCATACGCCAGCACAGCCTCATGGAGCCGCGCAATATCGCCCAGCAGGTAATAGAAGCCGCTGCCGGAAACGCGACCTGCGGAATCCAGATCAATGCCGTCAAAGCTCTCCATAATCTCAGTATGGTAGGGAACGGGGTAATCGGGTACCTTGGGCTCACCAAACCGCTGAACCTCAACGTTATAGCTATCGTCGGGACCAATGGGCACGGAAGGATCGATGATATTGGGAATCACCAGCATAATCTTGTGAATTTCCGCTGCCAGCTCGTCCTCTTTCTTTTCCAGTTCTGCCAAACGATCTGCGTCAGCCTTAACCTGTGCCTTGACTGCTTCGGCTTCCTCCAGCTTGCTGGGATCCTTCTTTGCCATGCCCATGAGCTTGCCAATCTGCTTAGACAGGGTGTTCCGGGCAGTCCGCAGCTCCTGTGCCTCGGAAATGGCAGCGCGGTTCTCGGCGTCCAGCTCAATGACCTTGTCCACCAGGGGCAGCTTCTCGTCCTGGAACTTCTTTTTGATATTTTCCTTTACAACGTCGGGATTCTCCCGGATAAATTTAATGTCAAGCATGTCTTTCCACCTCGTAATTTATTTGTCTCTTAAGTGCTCCAGCGCTTCCATGAGCTGCTGGAGATCGTCTTCACCGTAGTATTCCAGCTGAAAAACGCCTTTTTTCTTGCCCGGGTGAATTTTTACCCCGCGACCAAGGGATTTACTCAGCGTTTTCTCGCATTCCCGATAATAATCTACCTTTAATACATTTTCCGGCTCTGGTTCCTCCTGGGGCTTCATCAGCCGTTTGACCATGGCTTCCGTCTGACGAACGGATAGCTGCTGGTCCAGGATTCGCTGTGCCGCTTCCTTCTGCATGGTTTCTGAGGGAAGAGGAAGCAGCGCCCGGGCATGACCTGCTGACAGGCTGCCGTCCTCCACCAGAGATACAATGGACTTTGGAAGATTGAGCAGGCGCAGTGCATTGGTCACGGTGGTTCTCGCTTTTCCAACGCTTTTTGCCGTCTCCTCCTGACTCATGCCAAAGTCGGAGATCAATGCCGCATAGCCCCTTGCTTCTTCCATGGGGTTCAGGTCTTCCCGCTGAAGGTTTTCAATGAGCGTCAGCTCTGCTGCGGTCTGATCGTCCGCCTCCAGAATGGTCACCGGCACCTCTTTCAGTCCAGCCAATCGGGATGCCCGCCACCGCCGTTCTCCGGCAATGATCTGATAATATCCGTTTGACAGGGGACGAACCGCTATGGGCTGAATCAGTCCATGGTCGGCAATGGAGGCAGCCAATGCTCCAAGTGCTTCCTCGTCAAAGTCTTGCCGGGGCTGTGATCGATTGGGCTCCAGCCTTTGAATGGGCAGCACATTGGACTGCTTCTGAGGCTCCTCCGCAATTGCCGGCTCTGCAAACAGGGCGCCAAGCCCTTTTCCAAGTCCTTTTTGGCTTGATTTTGCCATAGAACCGCTCCTTTATCTTATGAATCGCATTTTCGGACGTTTCACGTGAAACATTTCTGTTCTGTCCGTCTATGCTCTGTTTCAAACTGATTTCTGAATGATTTCCTTTGCAAGGCTCTGATAGCTTTCCGCACCGCGGCTAAACTTATCATATGACGTAATGGGCATGCCATGGCTGGGTGCTTCACTAAGCCGAACATTTCTGGGAATTACCGATGCGAACACCTTGCCCGGAAAATGCCGCCGTACCTCCTGTGCCACCTGCATACTAAGATTGGTTCGGCCATCGTACATGGTCAGCACCAAGCCAAAAATGCCGATATTCGGCTGATAGGTGCGTTTGACGGCACGCAGGGTACCCATCAAATCGCTGAGTCCCTCCAGCGCATAGTATTCACACTGTACCGGAACAATCACCTGATCCGCCGCGCACAGGGCATTGAGGGTTAACAGCTCCAAGGAGGGGGGGCAATCAATGAAGATATAGTCATACTCCTTCTTCAGCGGCTCCAACGCATCTCTCAGGCGGAACTCCCGGCGATCCAGGCTCACCAGTTCAATGCCTGCACCAGCCAATGCAGCGCCGGATGGAATTAAATCACCGTACTCGGTGGTAATCACCGCATCCTTTGCAGGGACGCCATTGATAATGACATCATAGATGGAGCTGGCAACATCCGTTTTTTCCACGCCAAGCCCAGAGGTGGCATTTGCCTGGGGATCAAAATCACACAACAGCACCCGTTTTCCCAGGGCATGCATTGCCGCAGTCAGGCTCACTGCCGTTGTTGTTTTGCCTACGCCGCCTTTTTGGTTGACCAGTGACAAAACCATGCTTCCAGTCTCCTCTCTCCAGCTGTGGATTTTCTCTAAAATATCGGTACTCATTATTATAACAACTAGCGTATCACAATGCAAGAAGTTTCACGTGAAACATCCATTCAAATGCCACAAGGTTTCACGTGAAACATATCCGGTCATATTCTTGACCCGGTGCATATCTTTTGGTAAAATAGCAGGGCAAGGCCACACAAATCAGCAAGCGAGTCCGGCGAAAATGATCCGTCAGATACCGCAGACACATTTGTGCTGGGTTACCCAAAGAAAGGAGGGATGGACCTTGGAGCTGTCCTTACTATACTACTTCAAAACCGTAGCGGAGCAGGAAAACATCACAAAGGCGGCGGAGCTGCTCTACATTTCCCAGCCGGCACTGAGCAAAGCCATTGCAAAGCTGGAGAAAAGCCTGGACGTTACCCTGTTTGAGCGCAGAAAAGGTCGCATCAGCCTTTCTTCCATGGGCCGAGTTTACTATGAATATGTGTCCTCGGCGTTTCAGGTGCTGGAATCCGGAGAAAAGAAGCTGGAGGAGCTGAAAGAGTCCTCTGGCGAAATGGTTTCCATTGCTTCGCCTGTTGCAGGGGTATTACAGGAGCTCATTTACAACTTTCTGCTTTCCGGCGACCTCATCCAGATCAATCAGTACCTCTACCAGGAGCACATTCTGGAAAGTGAGCTGCTGTCCGGTAAGCTGGACTTTGCCGTAACGCCCATTACCATTGAAAACAGCGAGATTGAGCAGATTAAGCTCATGGACGAGGATATTTTTGTTGTGGTCAGTCAGGAGCATCCGCTGGCAGATAAAAAATATATTCGTCTTGCAGACTTAAAGGACGAATATTTTCTGGTGGACGAAGCCAGCTTCGATCAGAAGATTGTTCGAGTGCTCTGTGGCATGGCTGGCTTTGAACCGAAAATTCTACTGCACAGCAATGAAGGCGACCTGATTGACGATGCCCTTCGGAGCAATTTGGGGGTCGCACTGGTGCCTGCCAACCTGATTTACCGAAAGAATATGAGCCGATTGGCAGTGCTGCGCACAACTGATGTGGAACTAAAGCGTCTGTTATCCATCGCAAAAAGGCGGGATCGCATTTTCCAGGCAAATACCGCGCGGCTTTATCACTATACCATTCATTACTTTGAGAAGCTGGGGCAGGAGCTTCACGAATATTTTGGTCAGCTTTTGCCGGAGCAGCCTGACGTGGCGAAAAAGCGGCTGGGCATTAACCATCTCAAGGGATAGCCATCTATATAATGTATATCAAAGAATCGAGGAGCAACCATGGGAGCTTTGATCAGCGGCATTCATCACGTGGCACTGAAATGCAACGGAACTGCCGAATATAAAAAAACACTGGATTTTTATCAGAATACATTGGAGCTGGAACCGGTTCGCAGTTGGGGAGAGGGTGACACTGCCGGCGCCATGCTTTCCACTGGGGATGGACTGTTAGAGATTTTTGCATCCGGCGACCCGCTGCCCCAGGGCGCCATTCGTCACTTTGCCCTGCGGACAGACCGTGTAGACGACTGCATTGCAGCAGTGCGCAAGGCAGGCTATGCCATTACGGTGGAGCCCAAGGACATTGTCATTGCCGCCAATCCGGCTTTTCCCGCAAGAATTGCCTTTTGCATTGGTCCGGTAGGGGAGGAAATTGAGTTTTTCCAGGAAAAAACACAATGATTATTGAAAATATGACCGATCAAACAGTGGATGCTGTTGCCGGGCTGGAATCCCAATGCTTTTCCACGCCCTGGAGCCATAAGGATTTGATATCCGAATTGAAAAATCCCTGGGCAATCTGGATTACTGCTATGGAAAACGGAGCTTTGGCAGGCTATCTGGGCATTCAATATGGTCCCGACGGCGCGGATATCATGTCCATTGCCACTTCTCCGGATTTTCGTGGGAAAGGAGTTGCAAAACAGCTGCTTTCCCATATGGAGTCGCAGCTCAAAGCTCTGCATTTAAAGTGGATTACCCTGGAGGTTCGTCCGTCCAACGCCTCTGCGCTGGCGCTTTACACGTCTCAAGGCTTTCAGCAGGTGGGACGCAGACCAAAATACTATCAAAAACCCACAGAAGACGCGCTGCTTCTGACAAAATACTTTGAGGAGGAACCCAAATGCTGATATTGGGGATTGAAAGCTCCTGTGATGAAACCGCTCTGGCAATATCCCGGGACGGCAGGGAGATTTTATCCAACTGCGTGCTGAGCCAGATTGATATGCACACCATCTACGGTGGTGTCGTGCCGGAAATTGCGTCCCGAAAGCATATTGAAGCCATTACGGGACTGGCAGATCAGGCACTGAGCCAGGCTGGCGTCACCCGGCAGCAGCTGGCTGCCATTGCCGTCACCTATGCGCCAGGTCTGATTGGCGCGCTCCTGGTGGGCGTGAACTTCGCAAAAGCAGCAGCCCTGGCACTGGATATTCCCATCGTTCCGGTGCATCATATTCGCGGTCACATTGCCGCCAACTATATTGCATTTCCCGAGCTGGAGCCTCCCTTTGTATGCCTGAGCGTTTCCGGCGGCAATACGTTGATTCTGGATGTTCGGGACTATACCGACACCCGAATTCTCGGCTCCACCCGTGACGATGCCGCAGGGGAGTGCTTTGATAAGGTTGCCCGGGTGTTGGGCATGCCCTATCCCGGAGGAAAAGCCCTGGACGAAAAAAGCATGACCGGCAATCCAAACGCCTACCATCTGCCACGTTCCAAGGTGGACGGTGCACCATTGGATATGAGCTTTTCCGGCTTGAAAACCGCCGCACTGAACATTATCCACAATGCCCAGCAAAAGGGGGAGGAGCTGAATCTCCCGGATCTCTGCGCCAGCTTTGTTTCCGCCGTTCAGGATACTCTGGTACCCCGAACCATGGAAGCACTAAAGGAAACCGGTTATGGTAAACTAGCCATTGCCGGCGGTGTTGCGGCAAATTCCCATATTCGTCGGGCGTTTGAACAGGAATGTGGAAAAGTCGGCGCAAAGCTCTATATGCCGCCGCTTTCTCTTTGCGGCGATAACGGTGCCATGATTGCTTGCCAGGGCTACTACGAATACCAGGCAGGGCATATTGCCGGTCAGGAACTGAACGCAGTCGCGTCTCTCCCTGCAGAACGCGGCAGCTATATTAGGAAATAATTTTTAATTCTTCCTTTATTTGTATTTTTCAACGGGTTTGCAGCAGAGAATCGTGGGATTTGAAAGAAAATATTCTTGAATTCTGGGAATATTTTACTTGACAAGATTTTTGATTAATTTTTATGTCAACTCCGATTCCTCACAAGGACGTGCAAAACTCTTGTGGATAACGCTGTGGATAATCTGGAAAACCCGAAATTAGAGGGATTAAGCCTGTGAATAACTGTGGAAAACTCTGTGGAAAGTGTGGATAACTTTTACCCAATCCCATTGCAGTAATATTTATGTAAACTTCTGTGGATTTTTCACGTTTGGTGACGTTTTCCTATTCTGCATAACTGCATTCGTGTTCCGTCATTTGCAGGTTTTCATCGTCCACCACTTGACGAGTAAACGGATTCATGATAAAATAGAAAGGCTAAATTGCTGATGTGGCTCAATGGCAGAGCATCTCACTCGTAATGAGAAGGTTGTGGGTTCGATTCCCACCATCAGCTCCATCTATACAGGACAAAAAAGATGTCACGAACAAAA
>ERZ857955.904-NODE-904-length-28100-cov-3.052986_pt1 | contig 28100 bp, 23 predicted proteins | sample MGYA00519956_ERZ857955 | MGnify/ENA primary metagenome ERZ857955 (study PRJEB31778, sample SAMEA3449378) | human gut metagenome | biome: human gut; feature: human-associated habitat; material: faeces | place: United Kingdom | collected 2010/2012 ...
ATTTCCAGCGTAAAAGCTCCGCTGAAGGTCGCAGACGCAATTGTGCGGTGTTGCCCAAGATAAAAAGTGGGGTATTCTCCCCCAATTCTCAACGGAAGGTGTTTCATTATGACAAAGATTGATATTTTTTCCGGTTTTCTCGGTGCCGGCAAGACCACGCTGATTAAAAAGCTGATTCAGGAGGTCTATGCCGGTCAGAAAATCGTGCTCATTGAAAACGAGTTCGGCGAAATCGGCATCGACGGCGGCTTCCTCCAGGAGGCTGGCATTCAGATCACCGAGATGAACTCCGGCTGCATCTGCTGCTCCCTGGTGGGTGACTTTGGCGAGGCGCTGAAAAAGGTCATGGCAGAGTATCATCCGGACCGCATTCTCATTGAGCCCTCCGGTGTCGGCAAGCTCAGCGACGTTGCCCAGGCAGTGGAGCGCGCCGAGACCGACGAGATGGAAATCCGCTGCATGGTTGCCGTTGCCGACGCCACCAAGTGCAAGCTCTATATGAAGAACTTCGGCGAATTTTATAACAATCAGATTGAAAATGCGGGAACCATTATCCTCTCCAGAACGTCTCATATGAAGGAGGACAAGCTCCAGGCTGCCGTGGCAATGCTCCGGGAGAAGAATCCCACTGCCGTCATTGTCACCACCCCCTGGGAGCAGCTCACCGGCGCCCAGCTCATGGAAGCCATGGAGCAGAAGGATTCCCTCCAGGCTGCCCTTGACGCGCTGGAAGCCCATGGAGAGGACGAGTGCGACGATCCCGAGTGCTCCTGCCACCATCACCATGACCATGAGCACGAGCATGAGCACGAGCATGAGCATGAGCATCATCATGACCACGACGAGCACGAGCATGAGCATCATCATGACCATGACGAGCATGAGCATCATCACGATCATGACCATCATCACCACCATCATGCCGACGAGGTGTTCACCTCCTGGGGCATGGAAACACCCAAGACCTTTACCCAGGAGAAAATTGCACAGTGCCTCAGCGCCCTGGGCGATCAGGAAACCTATGGTATCATTCTCCGCGCAAAGGGCATCGTAGCAGGCGAGAACGGTCAGTGGATTCACTTTGACTATGTGCCCGGCGAACCTGACATCCGCACCGGCAGCGCCGGCATCATCGGCAGACTCTGCGTCATCGGCTCCAAGATCAACGAAGCTGCCATTGCAGAGCTGTTCCAGGGCTAAGAAAGGCAGGCACGTATATGGCAATTCCCGTATATGTATTCACCGGCTTCCTGGACAGCGGCAAAACCCGCTTTATGCAGGGCACCCTGGAGGATGACCGGTTCAACGCCGGAGAAAAGACCCTGCTGCTGGTCTGCGAGGAGGGCGAGGAGGAATATGATCCCTCTGACTTCTCCGCGCCCAATGTCTATATCGAGGTCATTGAGGATCAGGACGCACTGGACGACAAGACACTGGAAGCCCTCCGGAAAAAGCATCATGCCGAGCGCGTGTGCGTGGAGCTCAACGGCATGAAGCTGGTCAGCGATTTCTATGCCAAGCTGCCGAAAAACTGGGTGGTCTATCAGGAGATCATGTTTGCCGACGCCACCACCTTTGTGATGTACAACGCCAACATGCGTTCTCTGGTGGTGGACAAGGTGGGCGGCTGCGAGATGATCGTATTCAACCGCTACAACGATTCCATTGATAAAATGGAGCTGCATAAAATCGTCCGGGGCATCAATCGCCGCTGCGACATCGCCTATGAGGACGAGGACGGCAAGGTGGAATACGATGAAATCGAGGACCCTCTGCCCTTTGATTTAAACGCCGATATCATCGATATCAAGGACGATGACTATGGCATCTGGTATCGGGACGTCACCGAGGATATGCAGAAGTATTCCGGCAAAACCGTCCGGTTCAAGGCGCAGGTTGCCCATACAAAAAAAGTAGAAAAGGGTTGCTTCGTCCCCGGTCGGTTCATTATGACCTGCTGCGTGGAGGACATCCAGTTCATGGGCTTTGTGTGCCAGTATGACGGCGCGCAGGAGCTGGAGCAGCGCAGCTGGATCACCGTCACCGCAAAGATCTCTCTGCGGTACCACAAGCTCTATAAGGAAATGGGTCCCGTGCTCACCGCACTGAGCATCGAGCCCGCCGAAAAGCCGGAGCAGGACGTTGTAACCTTCTAAGATCGAGCAATATCGCATTTTCGCCAAGTATGCTCAGCTGACAATTTTGTGGTGGATTCGTTTTTTGCAGGCACACTTTGTGTATGTCAAGAAAAAATAACGAATTTTCGGCGGAAACGGTCGGCTGGAGTCTGGCGGCACATTTGTGCGGTACTGCCCAAAAGAAAAGGAGTTTTCTATGGCAAATCGAAGCAATCCCAACCCGCGCCGCGGCAGCGGTTCCGGTGATATGGACGAGACGCAGGTCTTCCGTCCGATCCGAGACAGCGGTCAAAATCGCAATATTCCTTCCAACGGCGATTATTATAACGATGGCGGATACTACGACGGTTCCTACGACGATTCCTACAATACCGCCTATAACGGCTATGATAATCAGGGCGGCTATTATGATGATGGCTACGATGACCAGAACGGTTATCAAAACGGCTACGACAGCTACGATGGCTATGATGACGGTTACTATGACGACAGCTATCAGGAGCCCCGGGAAACCCTGGCGTCCCGTGCTGCCGGACGTGCCGGAGCCGATCCCTACAGCCGCCGCCCCTCCAGTCGTCCCAAGCAGTCCCGGGCACAAAATGCGCCCCAGCGCGCCCGCTATGAGGATGACTACCGGCAGCCTGTCCCTCGCCGTCGGAAGAAAAAGCATCACCCTCTCCGGAATTTTCTGATTTTCCTGTTGATTCTGGCAGCACTGCTGGCAGGCGTATATTTCCTGCTGTTCCGCGCTCCCACCCAATCCCAGGACGGCGTACACACCCGGAAGAGCGGCTTTTATAACATTCTCCTGTGTGCCACCGACGAAGGGGGCACCCGGACCGACACCATCATGATTGCCACACTGGATCAGAAGACCGGTCAGATATCCCTGACCAGTCTCCCCCGTGATACCATTGTGGACAACGGTCAGGCAGTCCCGAAGCTCAACGGCGTCTATGCCATTGCGGGCTGCGGAGAAGCCGGAGCCAATGCGCTGATGGATCAGGTAAAAACGCTGCTGGGCTTCCGTCCCGACGGCTATGCCATCATCAGCTATGATATTTTCAAGGACGTGGTGGATGCCATGGGCGGCATTACCTTTGACGTTCCCATGGACATGGATGTAGACGGCATCAATATCTCCGGCGGCGAGCAGACGCTGGACGGCGATCAGGCGCTGCTGGTCTGCCGGTTCCGTCACGGCTATGCCATGGCAGACATTCAGCGGGAGTATGTCCAGCAGACCTTTATCAAAGCCATGGTCAAGCAGTGCATGTCCCCCAGTATGCTGCCCAAGTACCCCGCCATCTATAAGGCTGCCATGTCCAACATCATCACTGATCTGGACGACGCCAATCTCCGCTACCTTGCCCTGCATGTGCTGCTGGCAGGCACCAACGATATTCAGCAAAATACCCTGCCCGGCGAGGGCGTCAACTATAACGGCGCTTCCTGCTATGGTCTTTATGGGCAGAGCGTGGTAGACCTGGTGAATCAGGTGATGAATCCATACACCGAGGATATCACCATCGATGATGTCCACATTCTCACCGTCTCTGGCGGTTCTCTGGTGGAAAGCACCTGGACGGGCACCGCATTTGACGCCAGCACCTATCAATACAATTAGGGCAACACCGCGCAAATGCGTCTTCGGATTCTGACGGATTCTTTCCGCCAGAAATGCGTTAGAAAAACCTTGCAATACACAAAGTATTCCTGCGGTTTTTCACCTTTTCTGGTGCAAATTCTCTCGTCAGACTCTCTTGCCGATTTGTGCGGTATTGCCTTAGAAAACGCAAATAGGACGCAGCTCAATTGAACTGCGTCCTGTTTTTATCCATTCATCCACCGAAGTCCCTTGGGAAAGTGGTTTTTCAGCTGTCCGCCGGAGCCCTTTGCCCAGCCCAGAGACAGTCCATCCACAGTAATCAGCGTCCAGCCGTTTGCCGTGCCCGGGATCACCTGTCCCTGAAGGTAGGAAAGCACTCTGGGGTCCTCACAAGAAAGCGCCTCCGTCACCGCCGCTGTCCTGAGCCAAAGCGCCAGAGCATGCGCCGGTTCAAAGCGTCCCTTTTTCGCCTGCCCCAGCTCCAGTCCCGGGCGCAGGACCTTAAGTCCCTTCAGCTCCGGCATATCCTCCGGGCAGAGATACAACGACGGTCCAAAGGAAATAAGCCGTCCCTCCGGCAAGGTAATATCCATGCGGTCTAAGAAGTCCTTTAGCTCTGCGGGAGCCTTGACCTCCGCAGGCGCCCGCAGCTCCATCGGCGCGCTGTCGCCGTCTTTTTTCAGGAGCGCTGCAAAGTGTCCCTCTCCCGAAAGCAAATGGGGCCAGAGCCGGAAGGTGTATTGCAGCTCAGGATGGTTTCCCTCGGACCATTCCGGTCTTCCGGGTGCCAGCCAGGGCATGTCCGCCTCAACCACATGAAAATCCGGATGCCGCTGCAAAAATGCGCCGATTGCGCCCTCGTCCTCCTCCGGCGCAAAGGTACAGGTGGAATAGCACAGATAGCCTCCGGGACGAAGCATGTTGGCAGCGGAATCCAGAATTTCGCTCTGCCGGGCTGCACACATTTTTACGTTCTCCGGGCTCCAATCCGTCACCGCCGCCTCTTCCTTTCGGAACATTCCCTCGCCAGAGCAGGGCGCATCCACCAGGACCCGATCAAAGAAGCCTGCAAACCGCTTTTCCAAATCTTTGGGATGCATATTCAGCACCAGCGCATTGGAAATTCCCATGCGCTCGATGTTCCGGGACAGGATTTTCGCCCGCTTGGGATTGATTTCATTGGCAACCAGCAAGCCCTGACCCTCCAGCATATCCCCCAGCTGGGTGGACTTTCCTCCGGGCGCCGCGCAAAGATCCAGCACCCGCTCTCCGGGCTGAGGATTCAGCAGCGTGGCAGGCGCCATGGCGGAGGGCTCCTGTAAATAATACAGTCCCGCTTCATGATAGGGGTGCTTTCCCGGACGGCTTTCCGGATCATAGGCATAGCCGTTCTTTGCCCAGGGAATGGGTTCCCGTAAAAATGGGAGCGTTCCATTCAGCCGTTTTCTGCCGGACAGCCGCAATCCCTTTTGCAGTGGACGGTCATAGGCCGCCAGAAAGTCCGCATATTCCGTTCCCAGCAGGTTCTCCATTCGGGTTAAAAATTCAGGTGGGAGCATACCATTCTCTCCTTCTCGGTACAAAAAAGGGGACCAGACGGTCCCCTTTTCTTTTTTACTTTTTGCCGCCCTTCAGCGCCTTCATGCGGTCTGCATGGTTGAGGATTCTCTTGCGCATCCGCAGATTCTTGGGGGTAACCTCCAGAATCTCGTCGTCTGCCAGATACTCCAGGCACTGCTCCAGGCTCATCTGCTTGGGGGGGATCAGCCGCAGCGCGTCATCGGAGCCGGAAGCACGGGTGTTGGTCAGGTGCTTTGCCTTGCAGACGTTGACGGTGATATCCTCCATCCGGGGATTGGAGCCGATAATCATGCCCTCATAGACCGGGACACCGGCGCCGATGAACAGGGTGCCGCGCTCCTGGGCATTGAACAGGCCATAGGTGATGGAATCGCCGGTCTCAAAGGAAATCAGGCTACCGGTACGGCGGCGCTGAATGTCGAATACGGACGCCATGATGCCCTCGCCCTTAGTGTCAGTGAGGAACTCATTGCGATAGCCGAACAGCCCCCGAGAGGGAACCAGGAAGGTAATCTTCATACGGGTGGTGCCCAGAGGGGTCATCTCCAGCAGGTCGCCCTTGCGGTTGCCCATCTTCTCGATGACGGAGCCCACGCAGTCGGAGGGAACGTCGCAAACCAGCCGCTCCATGGGCTCGCACTTTACGCCGTCGATCTCCTGATACAGCACACGGGGAGGAGAAACCTGGAACTCGTAGCCCTCCCGGCGCATGGTCTCGATGAGGATACTCAGGTGCATCTCGCCGCGGCCAGCCACATAGAAGGCATCGGTGGAACCTTCCGCCTCGGTGACACGCAGGGATACATCCTTCAAAAGCTCCTTCTCCAGACGCTCGCGAATCTGGCGGGAGGTTACATATTTGCCTTCCTTGCCCGCAAAGGGAGAATCGTTGATGGTAAAGGTCATTTCCATAGTGGGCTTGGAAATCTTCACAAAGTCCAAAGGCTCCACATTGGAGGGGGCGCAGACGGTATCGCCAATGGTGATGTTGCCGATGCCGCTCATGGCAATGATATTGCCGGCGGTTGCCTCGGTGACCGGCACACGGTTCAGACCGTCAAACTCATAAAGGCTGACCGCCTTCAGCTTCTTGGAAACCTGATCGGGGTCATGGTAATTACATACCACGATTTCATCGTTCTGATGAATCACGCCGCGCTCAATCCGCCCGATGGCAATTCTGCCAACAAACTCGTTATAGTCGATGGAAGAAACCAGCATCTGGAACGGCTGGTCCACATCCGCCTCAGGGGCAGGGATATAGTTCAAAATGGTGTCAAACAGGGGCTGGAGATCGGTGCCAGCCACATCCGGAGAATAGGATGCGGTGCCCTGACGTCCGGAGCAGAACAGCATGGGGCTCTCCAGCTGATCGTCGGTGGCGTCCAGGTCGATGAGCAGCTCCAGTACCTCGTCCACAACCTCCAGCACGCGCTGGTCAGGACGGTCAATCTTGTTGACGACTACGATCACGCGATGACCCAGCTCCAGTGCCTTGGACAGCACAAAACGGGTCTGGGGCATGGGACCCTCTGCCGCGTCTACCAGCAGGATAACGCCGTTTACCATCTTGAGGATACGCTCTACCTCGCCGCCGAAGTCTGCATGCCCGGGGGTGTCAACGATGTTGATTTTCGTGTCCTTGTAGGTGATGGCAGTATTCTTTGCCAGAATGGTGATGCCGCGCTCCCGCTCCAGATCGTTGGAGTCCATAACGCGATCCACAACCTCCTGGTTTTCCCGATAGATACCGCTCTGCTTGAGCATCTCGTCCACCAGGGTGGTTTTACCGTGGTCAACGTGGGCAATGATGGCTACGTTTCTGATTTTCTCGTCTACCAAAGTTGGGTAACTCCCTTCGTAAAAGCATCTTTTCCGCTGAATTTTCTAAATCACAATTATTTATTTTATCATAGAATCCGTGCAATTACAAGGCTTCGGTTGCGCAAAAATAAGCCGCAGACAGCCAAACTTACGTGTCGTTGCCTGCGGCTTATTTAGTGATTATTCCAGTGTAGTGGCGCATACAGCCTATCAAATCATTCGCATTTCTCTCTTATTCTGTTGCACAGTTATAGTATGCCCCCTTTTATCTACTTAACGCGAGTAAGGGTGGCTGTTTCCCCGTTGTAGGAATAGGATAATGAGTTACCATGTAGTTCATATTGAAACGCAATTTCCTCTCCGCCGTCCACATCAATTCGTAGGGTTCCATTCTCCGCGGAATAATTCCCAGATATCGTCTCCTCACGCTGATTATCAGACTCAGAAACAAAAGTGCCATCCGAAAAGAATTGGATATATACCCCGTCCATGCCCATATTCGTGTACTCCCACTTTCCAACAATAGATGATTCTTTTGAACCACAACCAGCAAACATCGAAATCAACAGGCATAAAACACTTAGGAATTTTAAGTGCTTTTTCATTTTCTATCCCTCCATCTTAATACTGATTCGTTTTACATACATATCGGTTTAACAATGTGGTTAACCCAGGGCATATCCAAGAGATTTTGTGCAGTGATTGTTTGGTGTGATAACCGCCTGAACTCCATCCTTGCATTCGGTTACAGAGCTTCCGTCATATACGCAAAGGGTGCCCGCGTTTCCGTCGGAGCTGGTTTGAATCAGATAGATATGATCTCCAAGGGAACCCCAGGACTGATAGCTAACTTTGTCACAGATTTTAGTAGCAGTTGCAGTCCCTGATGCATTCAGCAGATACATAGCCCCGCTGCAAGAATCATCATCTACCTCGGTCCAGCAGAGAATCCTTCCGGTGTTATCTTCAAACTGAAGTGCACCTTCACGAAAACGATAGTCGGTAACCGGGCAACCTGCACCGTTTAACAGCTTCTGAGGATTTGCCGTATCTCCGTTTGTAATACAACACAATGTGTACCGGTTTGCATCGGCATTCTCCGGCTCATAGTAAAATAGTGTACCAGACGCTTGGTCGCACACAGAAAACTTAGGATTGCCAGAAACCATGGTTTCCTTGGTGATGCTGCCGTTGGAAACCGTATAAGCATACATCGCCCAGCCTTTTTTGGGGGAGCCGCTGATGGTATACAGAATGCTGTGCTGAAAATCATAAGATGCATAAATAGTGTTGGGACCAGGTGCCGCGGTTTGGAAAGGCGTCAGGCTGTCGGAATAAACATAGCAGGTTCCGTCATCATAATAACAACCGAATATAGGATGATTGGAGGCTTCAATTTCACTGTAGTAGGAACCATAATAGGTATAATCAGCTCTCTTGTGGGTGAAACGATCCGTGTTGCATATGGATCCGGGCATAGAAACCCACGTTCCATCCTGCCAACCTAGTCCACTATTCAGGCAAATGGTTCTGGCATCTGCATATTGGACAACAAGGGAATCCATGTCATACCCCTGAGAACACGCCTCATCCAATGTCAGTAGGGTTGTTTGTGCTGCTTTACCGTCACTTTCTGAGGTAATGAGGTCAACGCATGTTTCGCTGTCAGCCAATATCACAATTTCAGAAAGATCGGTGGTGTATGTTTGCAGAACGCCAGAATAGCTGTCCTCATGTAGCTCCGCTGCGGTTCTAATTTTGAACAAACTAGTCTCCGGATTATCATATTCATCATATGCGCTGACCAGCATGGTTTGTCCATCCTCGGCAATATAGAACAGGCAGTTCTCAATATCAAACGTATCGCAAAGCGTCCAATCTGTGTCAAGATCGAAGGAATACCAATGAAGCTCCTGACCGTTAAAATAGCCGATCGAATCCTTTGCCAACTGATAGGCTTCCGGATTTGCATTGCCGACAACGAGGAGCGGTGCCGTGTTGCCCGGATCATTGCAAAGCGCAGTCCAGTCGTACGCCTTCAGCTGACAGGCACTGCCGGATTCACTAAAATAGCAGAAGTACCTGCCGTCCTCCGTAAACTTTATCAGGGTGCTCAGAGAAACTGCGCTGATACTCGCATCATCGTTCCCATTTTGGTAGAACTCCGTGTCGATCACAAATTCGGCTTCCGTTTCAGTATTGTACAAAACCAGATCGTCATTTTCTACCAGCAGCATCCAGCTGTCGGTATCCGGACTTTCTTCCAGCCCAGCTTCTTTCCCGCAGGCAGATAGTCCTGCGATGCACGAAAGGCAAATTAAAATTGCAAAGACTCGCTTTTTCACAAAACTCGCGCCTGTTCTTATCCGCAGAATAGCAAATACTTTTCTCATTCCCTCAGCCCCTCGTTTTAGTACTTATTAGTTCTACATTTCGCATTATAGCAAGGCAGCATGTTAATGTCAATAGTACTTATTTGTACTAGGTGGTTGATATATGTACTTTCAACGAATTCGAGACCTGCGTGAGGACTGCGATTTGACCCAACGGGAGGTCGCGGAATTTCTCGGAATCCAGCAAACCGTCTACTCCCGCTATGAACGTGGCTTTCAGACCATTCCGGTGGAGCATCTGCTGAAGCTGGCGGATTTCTATCATGTTTCCACGGACTATATGCTGGGTCGCACCAACAATAAAACGGTAAATCGCGCATCCCGATAGGAAACGCTGGTATTCTTTATTCCATTGTGATATGATAAAGAATGCGTCAATAGTAATTACAAATCTTTGGCAAAATGCAAGCAAACAGGTGAACCCTATGACAGAATATCAGATGGAGTCCTACGACGTTGCGGTCATCGGCGCCGGTCACGCAGGCATCGAAGCCGCCCTTGCCGCCGCTCGTTTGGGACTGAAAACCGTTATTTTTACAATCAATTTGGACGCCGTTGGCAACATGCCCTGCAACCCTGCCATCGGCGGCACCGGCAAGGGGCATCTGGTCCGTGAGATCGATGCCCTGGGCGGCGAAATGGGCAGGGCGGCAGACCGCGCCTGCATCCAGTTCCGGGTGCTCAATCGCGGCAAGGGTCCTGCGGTCCATTCGCTTCGGGCGCAGGCAGACCGCCGGAAGTATCAGGAGCTCATGAAGCACACCCTGGAGCAGCAGGAAAATCTGGACCTCAAGCAGGCGATGATTACCGAGATTCGACTGACCGAATCCGGCAGCGTAGGCGCTGTGGTCACGCAGCTGGGCGCCGTATATCCCACCCGTGCTGTGGTCATTTGCACCGGCACCTATCTCTCCAGCCGGGTGATTACCGGCGAATGCTACTACGCCTCCGGTCCCGACGGCATGCACGCCGCCATTGGCCTCAGCGACAGTCTGCGGAAGCTGGGGCTTTCCCTCCGGCGCTTTAAAACCGGCACCCCGCCTCGGGTCAACCGCCGCAGCATCGACTTTTCCAAAATGGAGGTGCAGCCCGGCGACGACGTTCCGGTTCCCTTCAGCTTCACCACCAAGGATATTCCGGAAAATCGCGCCGTTTGCCATCTCACCTATACCAATGCGGAAACCCACCGGATCATCCGGGACAACCTCCACCGCAGCCCCCTGTTTTCCGGCATCATCGAGGGCATCGGTCCCCGGTATTGTCCGTCCATTGAGGATAAAATCGTCCGATTCCCGGATAAGCCCCGGCACCAGCTGTTCATCGAACCCTGCGGATTGAGCACCGATGAGATGTATATTCAGGGCTTCTCTTCCTCCCTGCCGGAGGATGTGCAGATTCAGATGATGCACACCATCCCCGGTCTGGAGCATGCGGAGATGATGCGTCCGGCTTACGCCATTGAATACGACTGCGTGGACCCCACCGAGCTGCTGCCCACTCTGGAATGCAAGAAAATTCCGGGACTATACGGCGCCGGGCAGTTCAACGGCTCCTCCGGCTATGAGGAAGCCGCTGCCCAGGGTCTGGTTGCCGGTATCAACGCCGCCCTGAAGCTCAAGGACGAAGCGCCCATGATTCTCCGGCGCAGTGACGCCTACATCGGCACACTGATCGATGATTTGGTCACCAAAGGCACAAACGAGCCCTACCGCATGATGACCTCCCGCACGGAATACCGGCTGATGCTGCGTCAGGACAATGCCGACCAACGGCTTTCCGGCATCGGACATCGGGTGGGGCTGATTTCTGACGAGCGTTATGCCGCCGTTCAGGAAAAATACCGTCTGGTAGAAGCAGAGGTACAGCGCTTGGAGCGCTGCGGTGTGGCCGAATCTCCGGTGCTTAACGCCTATCTCACCGAGCATGAAACCGCCGCAGTGAAAGGCTCCGCTCGGATGGGAGATCTGGTGCGCCGTCCTCAGCTGAGCTATGCTTCCCTTGCGCCCTTCGACCCTCAGCGTCCCCAGCTTTCTCCGGAAATTCAGGAGGAAGTGGAGATTCAGGTAAAATACGCCGGCTATATCAAGCGGCAGCTGAAGCAGGTGGAGCAGTTCCAGAAGGAAGAAGCCCATCTTTTGCCAGAGGATACCGACTATAATGCCATCACCGGGCTTCGTCTGGAAGCCCGGCAAAAGCTCAGCAAAATCCGTCCCCTGAACATCGGTCAGGCGTCCCGGATTTCCGGCGTCAGCCCTGCGGACATTGCCGTTTTGATGGTCTATCTGGAGCTCCGGAAAAAGGAGCAGTAATTGATTTTGCAGGAGGAATTCCTTTGTTTTACGACACCCACGCCCACTATGACGACGAAGCCTTTGACCAGGACCGGGACGTTCTGCTGCCGGAGCTCTACCGTCAGGGCATTACTCTGATTAACGATATCGGCTGTGATATCCCCTCCTCCAGGAAAGCCATTTCCATTGCAGAGCAGCATTCCTTTGTCTATGCAGTGGTTGGCGCCTGGCCCGGAAACACCGGCGATATGACCGAGGCGGATTTGGAAACCTATGGGCAGCTGGCACAGCATCCCAAGGTGGTTGCCATTGGAGAAATCGGTCTGGACTACCACTATGACGATGTCCCCCGGGACATTCAGCAGCACTGGTTTGACCGGCAAATGGATCTGGCGGACCGGCTGGGAAAGCCTGTGGTAATTCACGAGCGGGAAGCCCACGGCGACGGCATGGAAATCGTCCGAAAATGGGCAAACAAGGTTCCCGGCGTATTCCACTGCTTCTCCGGCAGTGCGGAAATGGCGCAGGAGCTGGTACGGCTGGGCTGGTATGTGAGCTTTACCGGCGTGGTCACCTTTAAAAATGCCCGCCGCGCGCTGGAAGCCATTGCCGCCGTGCCCATGGACCGAATCATGATCGAAACCGACTGCCCCTATCTGGCGCCCGTTCCCTATCGCGGCAAGCGGAACCATTCCGGCTATGTGCCGAAGGTGGCAGAGAAAATTGCAGAAATCAAGGGGCTGTCCACAGAAGAGGTAGCCGCCATTACCATGGAAAACGGAAAGCGCTTTTTCCGGATTCCCACAGGAAAAGGAGAATAACCATGACAAAACTGGAACTTGCAAAAATGATCGACCACACCCTTTTAAAGCCCAATGCCACCGCGCAGCAGATTAAGACTCTCTGCGACGAGGCAAAGGAATACCACTTCTGCTCCGTCTGCGTCAATTCCGGACGGGCAGCGCTGGCAAAGGAATGCCTTTCCGGCTCCGATGTAAAGCTGTGCGTAGTAGTGGGCTTTCCGCTGGGCTGCACCGTTGTCAAGGCAGCAGAGGCAGGCGCTATGACCGCGCTGGGCGCAGACGAAATCGACATGGTGCTGGATGTGGGCGCCGCAAAGGACGGCAACTGGGACGCAGTAGAGGCTGACATTCGCGCCGTCCGTGCCGCCTGCCCCGGCAAGGTATTGAAGGTCATTTTGGAGACCTGCCTGCTCACTGAGGATGAAATTATCCGTGCCTGCCAGGCTTCCAAGAACGCTGGTGCCGACTTTGTAAAGACCTCCACCGGCTTCTCCACCGGCGGCGCAAAGGCAGCGGATGTGGCACTGATGAAGAAATCCGCAGGCGGGCTGAAGGTCAAAGCCAGCGGCGGCATTCACAGCTATGCGGAAGCAATGGAAATGATTCAGGCGGGTGCAGATCGCATTGGCGCCAGCGCAGGCATTGCCATTATCAGCGGACTGGAGGACTGAGCAGATGAAGCCCATCAAAGCCATTGTGCTTGCCGCCGGAAAGGGCACCCGGCTGCATTCCGCCGAGCATAACCAGCCCAAAGCCCTGAGAGAAGCTGCCGGAAAGCCCCTGCTCTACTATGTGCTCTCCGCTCTGGACTTTCTCCCCAGGGAAAACACCGTAATTGTAGCCGGATACATGCGGGAGCAGGTGGAAGCCCGATTCCCGGAATATCCCTTTGCCGTGCAGGATCCCCAGCTTGGCACGGGGCATGCGGTACAGTGCGCCCGGGACTATCTCCGGGACTTTGACGGCACCGTGTTGGTCTGCTGCGGCGATATGCCCCTGCTGAAAAAGGAAACCTATCAGACATTGCTGGACGCCCACGAAAAGAGCGGCAATCCCTGCACCTTCCTCACCGGCACCACCGAGCTGGACCTGCCCTTTGGTCGGATTCTTCGGGATGAAAACGGCGGCTTCCTGCGGGTAGTAGAGGACAAGGACTGCACGCCAGAGCAGAAAAGCATCCGGGAGCTCAATGCCGGCGTCTATGCCTTCGACTGCCAGGAGCTGCTCGCCTGCCTGGAGCTTCTCAAAAATGACAATGCCCAGGGCGAGTATTACCTCACCGACGTACCGGAACTCATGCGCCAGCGCGGCGGAAAAATCGGTCTGTGCTGCGTGGAGCTTGGTCCTCAGATCATCGGCGTCAACACCCCAGAGCAGCTTAAAATGGTAGAGCATTATCTCATGCAGAAATAACGATTCGGCGGGACCCGCAAATCGCAGGTTCCGCCGCTTTTTCACCCAAATCAGAATTTCCGACATTTTTCCTTGTGCTTTTTGGAAATGCGTATTATAATGTTCTATACATGTCAGCCAACGGTCTTCGTTCCGCGGCTGGTTCTACTTAGGATTATCCAAATATGGAGGCGGAAGCATGGAACTGTTAGAAAAACGGATTATGCAGGATGGCGAGGTCTATCCCGGAAACATTTTGAAGGTGAGCAGCTTTCTCAACCATCAAATGGACATTGAACTGCTGAATCAAATGGGTCAGGAATGGGCGCGGCTGTTTGCCGGTGAGGGCGTCAATAAAATTCTCACCATCGAAGCCTCGGGCATTGGCATCGCCTGTATCGCTGCCCAGAGCTTCCACTGTCCGGTGGTATTTGCAAAGAAATCCAAGTCCCTGAACCTGGGCAAGGACGTGTTTACCGCCAAGGTGGAGTCCTTTACCCATAAAACCATCAGCGATGTGGTGGTGGATCGCCGGTATCTCGGTCCCAACGACCGAGTACTGATTATCGACGATTTTCTTGCCAACGGCAAGGCGCTGGAGGGTCTGATGGACATTCTGGACCAGGCTGGTGCGCATCTGGTGGGCGTCGGTATTGCCATTGAAAAGGGCTTCCAGGGTGCCGGTGACCGCTTCCGTCAAAAAGGCATCCATCTGGAATCCCTTGCCATTGTAGACAGCATGAACGGGGAAACCGGTGAAATCGAATTCCGCCACATCTAATCTCTAATCTTGTATCGAAAAAACGCTGTGATCTGAACTGCTCAGACCACAGCGTTTTTCTGTTTTGATTCACTTTTTCCGGAAAACCAGCAGATTGCTTGCCACATAGTTGAGAATTACCACAATTACGTTGACCAGCAGCTTCATGAGCATACCCGGTAACCCCAGCATCTCTACCGTAATATGCATCAGCACCAACTCCACCAGCCCCGAACCAAGCCGGCAGCCAAAGAAGCTGCCAGCCTCGGGCAGCAGCACCTTGGGGGACCAGTCATGGCTGCCAAACACAAAAGGCTTGTTGGTCAGGAACGCCGTCAACACCGCAATCACCCAGGCAATCACCGTTGAAAGGTCGCTGCTTATTCCCCAGAGATGATAGCAGAGATAGTAGACCACCATATTGACCACGGTAGTCACCACGCCAAAGAACAAATAGCTGATGATACTCCAATACTTTTTCACAAGCTGAATGATCTTGTCCATCGCTTCTCCTTCTCTCATCCCACCATCAGCTTCCGCTTTTTCCACAGACCGCTGAGATAGTAGAAATCCCCGATGATGACGCTTACAAAACCAGCCAGCGCATTGCCCCAGAAGTAGCCCCAGACGCCCATGCCGCAGGGACCTGCCAGCAGTACGCACAGCCCAATTCGGACAATCACACCGTCCAGCAGCGCCGTAATCAGGCTCAGGCTGCCGTTGCCGATGCCGTTAATCAGCGCAATGCCCGCGGTCATGGTAGCAAAGCCAAAGAACATCACTACCATGGTAATCATGAAATGCCCTGCATTGGCAATGACGTCTCCATCCTGGGTAAACAGCCGGAAAATGCCCTCCGGGAATGCCAGGCAGCCCACTGCCACCACCACGAAAAAGATCATGCAGTAAAGATTGCCGAACCAGAATACCTGCCGTACCCGGTCATGCTTTCCGGCACCCAGGTTCTGACCGAACATGGTGGCGCTGGCAGTGGAAATGGAGTTGGTGATAATAAACATAACGGACGTCAGCTTACTTCCGATGCCGTAAACCGAAGCATACACCAAGCCGTAGGCATTGACGCCTGCCGACACAAACATCATGGAAATATTGATGGCAGAGGTCTGTACTGTCAATGGAAGCCCCAGGTAGGACAGCGCCTTAAAGGTCTTTCCATCCATGGCGAAGCTCCTGGGCTTAAAATCGAAGCCAAAGCTCTCCCGGTGGATATACAGATAAATGATGGAAATGATGAAGGACGCCGCCTGAGAAATCACCGTTGCCAATGCAGCGCCGCCGCTTTCCATGCCCATTGCGCCTACAAACACCAGATCCAGAATCACATTGACTACTGCGGCAATGGCAATGAACAGGAACGGGCGGGTGGAATCTCCCATGCCGCGCAGCACTGCCGACACGGTGTTATAGCCATAGACAAAGAACATGCCTGCGCTGCATACCACCACATAATCCGCTGCCTGCTCCATCGCCTCGATGGGCGTATTTAAGAGCGACAGCAGCGGACGGTGGACCGCAATGCCCAGCACCGTAAACAAAATGGAAAACAGTGCAATGGCAGTAAACAGCGTACCAATGGTCCGCCGAATTCCCTCCCGGTCCTTTGTTCCCACCAGCTGAGAGATAAAAATCTGACCGCCGGAGGCGTAGCCAATGGCAAGGCAGCTGAGCAGCCAGGTAATCTGTCCGCCCAGAGACACTGCAGTAAGCCCTGCGCTGCCTACAAACTGCCCTACCACAACCATGTCCACCAGATTATAGACCGTCTGAAGGGCATTGGACAGCATAAACGGGAACGAAAAGCGCAACAGCTCTTTGCCAACGCTGCCTGTGGTTAGGTCGTTAATCATTGTTTTTTCCAACGCGACATACTCCTTTGTAAACAGTTAGATTTCAAATTGTTTTGCATGCACATTGATTATACCATAGTAAAAATATGCCGCAAGCCAAGTTTTTTCTCAGTCTTATGAATGTTTTTGCGGAAGATTACATGCTTATTGTGTAATGGTTTCCCGTTTCTCCCAGCGTCCCGTGAGATAGTAGATTCCCATGGCGATGGTAGTCACAAAGCCCGCCAGACCGTTGCCCAGCCAGAAGCCCGTAAGCCCCATCACATGTCCCAGCACCAGGCTCAGACCAATTCGCGCCACTACGCCGTCCAGCAGTCCAACCACCAGGTTGAAGCTGGCATATCCCACGCCCTGGACCAGAGAAAATGGCGCATTCATGCTGCACAGTGCCAGCAGCCAGATCACCGCGTACCGGAGATAGGTAGGCGCCAATTCCAGCACCTGCTCATCCGTGGTAAACAGCCCGAAAATCTGCCGTGGGAACAGCAGATAGCAGGCGGACAAAATCACCCACCATGCCATGCAGATTGCCAGACAAGCCCGGAACGTCTTCTTTACCCGGTCCATTTTCCTTGCGCCGAAGCTCTGGGCAATCATGGTTGCCGATGCCGTGGAAATGGCGCCGGTGATGATATTCGCCACCATATTGAGCTTTCCGCCCACAGAGTCCACCGCAGATGCCGTTACGTCATAGGCATTGACCTGGGCATTGACAAACGTAATGGAGATGGTAATCAGGAATTGCTGCACCACCGAAGGAATGCCCAGCCGGCACAGTGCCCCCAGCTGCTCCCGATCAATGGCAAAGCTCTTGAGCCGGAAGTCAAACTGAACGGCTTCCTTATGGCGATAGAGGAAGATCCCCGCACAGAAAAACGCAACGCCCTGAGCAATTACCGTAGCCGCCGCCGCACCGGAGGCACCCCAATGGAAACCGCCTACAAAAACAAGGTCCAGCACCACATTGACCAGCGACGCCACCGCAATAAACACCATGGGCAGCTTGCTTTCGCCCATACCCCGGAGCACTGCACACAGCGCGTTATATCCATAGATAAAAATCATGCCAAAGTTGCAAATTACCAGATAGCCAACCGCCTCATCCCAGGCAGCGCTGGGGGTATTCATCAGTCCCAAAATGCCCTGATGAAACACAACGCCGATGGCGCCCACGATGATCGCCAAAATCAGCTCTGTGGTCAGCAGCGTACCAATGGTTTTGGATATCTTTTTACTTTTCAAGCCCACCTGCTGGGAGATCACCACCTGGGCACCGTTGGAAAAGCCCATTCCAACCGCCAGAAACAGATTGGTAAGCTGACTGCCGATGCCAACTGCCGACAGCCCTGCCGGTCCGCCAAATTGTCCTACCACGATCATATCCACCATGCTGTAAACCGCTTGCAGCAGATTTGCCAGCATCATGGGAATGGCAAAGCGAATCAGTCCCTTCAGCACCGGTCCCTGGGACATGTCGTTTACGAGCGTTTTCTCTGCACCCATTGCATTTCCTCCAAATTCTAATGATTCCTGTCTATTCAACCACAACGACAGTTCAAATGTCAAGGGTTCGAACAAAAATCGCCGCCGGAGTTCCGGCGGCGATCATTTCTGAAATTAAAGCGCCTTCTTTGCAGTCTCAACCAGAGCAGCAAAAGCAGCTGCATCGTTGATTGCCAGCTCAGAGAGCATCTTCCGGTTCATGGTGATGCCAGCCTTCTTCAGACCGTTCATGAAGTGGGAATAGTTGATGTCGTAGGGAGCAACAGCAGCGGAAATACGGGAAATCCACAGCTTGCGGAAATCTCTCTTCTTCGCGCGGCGGTCACGGAATGCGTAGTTGCCGGACTTCATGACGGCTTCTTTTGCCATCTTAAAGTGCTTGGACTTGCTGCCCCAGTAGCCCTTTGCGATCTTCAGGGTCTTATTGCGTCTCTTGCGCGTCATCATTGCGCCTTTTACTCTAGCCATTTATGTTATCCTCCTTAGAAGTGTAAAGCGTTGATTATTTGTAGGGAATCAGCTCTTTGATAGCCTTAACGTTGGTCTTGTCGGCATAGCCGCCCTGACGCAGACGGCGGGTCCGCTTGGTTTCCTTCTTGGTGAGGATGTGGCTCTTGAAAGCGCAAGCCTTCTTAACCTTACCGTTCTTGGTCATCTTAAATCTTTTCTTTGCACCGGAGTGCGTCTTAATCTTGTTCGCCATGATGGTGTACTCCTTCCGTATAATAAAGGGATTTACTTACTTGTCTTGGGTCCCAGGAACATGGACATATGGCGTCCATCCAGCTTCGGAGCGCGCTCGATATTGGCGGTTTCCGCACACATCTCGCCAAACTGAGCCAGCAGCGTTCTGCCGATATCGGTATGCGCCATTTCTCTGCCGCGGAACCGAACCGTCACCTTGACTCGATTGCCGTCCTTCAAGAACTTCTGCGCGCTCTTGACCTTGACATTGAAGTCGTTGGTGTCGATACCGGGAGACATCCGGACTTCCTTGATCTCAGTCACATGCTGATTCTTCTTGGCTTCTTTTTCCTTTTTGGTCTGTTCAAAGCGGAACTTACCGTAGTCCATGATCTTGCACACCGGAGGGGTGGCATTGGGCGAGATCTTTACCAGGTCCAACCCCTGATCATAAGCTCGTGCAAGCGCATCCCGGGGGGACATGATACCAAGCTGTTCACCTGTGGTGTCGATCACGCGGATTTCCTTGTCTCTGATATCTTCGTTGAGCTGATGGTCTAGTTTGCTGATATGAAACACCTCCAACAAAAAACGCGGATGCTGCATAGCACCCGCATGAAGCTCCAGCCTGACAATTCAGCCAAACTACGCTATCAAACCGCGTTGCAATTGCTGGCGGTGAGGTGCGGGGCTGCCGCTCCTACTTCCTTTTAACTCAGCTATTCTAGCATAGTTTCTCCTGGCTGTCAAGGCTTTTCCATGAATATTTGCAGCTCTGGGGCTGAATTTTCCCCAGAGCTGCGTTTGATTACAGCTTCAGCTCGCTATCCGCGGTGAGTCCATCCTTCTCCAGCATGGTTTCCATCACCTTAAGGTCCGCCGAAATATCCAGCGCGTCGTCTGCAAACAGCTTGTCCAGCTGGGTTTCATAGCCGTCTACGATCTTATCCATCATGTCCTCGATTTTCTGCTTGGTCTCCCGGATGTTCTCACCCTCCACATCCTGCTCCTCCAGTTTTGCATAGTTCTCCAGGATTTTCAGGGTCTGGGGCAGATAGTAGTTCATAAAGCTCTTGAGCTCTCCGGCTTTTTCGGGACGCGCCTCCAGCAGTCGGAAGATTTTTGCGGTGAGCTCTTCAATCCGGTCAATTTTCCGGCTCAGCTCGGGATTGTCAATGTCATCATTGATTTCCCGGATGTGCTTCAGGGTGCTGTCTGCCACGCTTTCCGCCTTATCGTCAGGGATATCCTGCACCGCAGGCTGCGGCGCAGGCTCCTCCTGAATACCGCCCTCCTTCAGCACCAGCAGGTTCCGGGCCGCATCAATATAGCCGTGCTCAAAATAATCCCGCTCCAGCATTTCCTCCAGATCCTGCATGGTATGCTTCTGAGACGTTCCCATTGCCTTTGCCAGACCGGAAATGGAGATTTCATCCTGGGTGCCGATCATAGAAAGGTAACGCCGGAACTTTTTCATCTTCCGCTTTCGGCTCCCTGCCATGCCCAGCAGCGCGATGCCCGCCAGGAACAGCGCCAGCAGCGGCACAAGATTCCGCAGCATATAGCCAACGTCAATAAAATACTCGATTTCCTCAATGAGCTGCATGACAAACGCAAAGCCAAAGCCAGCCGTTAAAATTCCGCCCACGATACGCAGCGCACCCAGATTGCCAAAGCCGTGAATGCGCGCCTCCTGCTTTTCTGCGTTTTTTCCCTTTTTACTGTCGGCATGCTGCCGCCGGTCATTGACCTCTGCCCGTTTTTTGGCTGCCTCCCGGCTCACCTGCTCCCGCTGGGCATTGTTCTGGGCGTTTTGATGGCTGGTTTTCGCCTGGGCTGCCGCATTCTTTGCCGCATTTGCTGCCCGATGAAGCTCCCGCTGCACCTGCTGATTTCCGGGCCACTTTCCGGACAGCTCCAAAAACAACAGGATTAAGCCGATGGGCCATGCCACCATAAACGCCAGCACGATAAAAATCCAGTGCCAGCCCTTGTCGTTGCCGCCCTTGTGGTGCTGACCGCCGGAGCCCTTGCTGCTATAGCTGTAGGTATAGCTGCGCCGGTATTCGCCGTCTACCCGCCCCTGTTGGGCGTTGTTTCCGGTGTTCTCTCCTTCCGGCGGAACATAATGGACGTTTCCGTTTTCGTCAAACTCCCATTTTCCTCCTCTGGTGTCGCTCATGGGACCATCATCCTTCCAGTTCTTGTTCCAAAATATCCGCAATCCGCCGGGAGGCATATCCGTCGCCATAGGGATTCGACGCCTCCGCCATCGCTGCGTAAGCATTTTGATCCTCCAGCAGCAGACAGAAATTGCGGTAAATATTCTCCTCGTCCGTTCCCACCAGCTTCAGCGTACCTGCGGCAATGCCCTCAGGACGCTCGGTGGTATCCCGCATCACCAACACAGGCTTGCCAAGGGACGGCGCCTCCTCCTGCACGCCGCCGGAATCGGTGAGAATCAGGTAGCACCGCGCCATAAAGTTGTGGAAATCCATCACATCCAGGGGCTCGATGATATGAATCCGCGCATCGCCGCCCAGCTCCCGCTCCGCGATCTCACGGACCGCAGGATTCATGTGGATGGGATAAATCGCCTTGATATCCGGATGCTCGTCGCACACCCGGCGGATCGCCCGGAACATATGCACCATCGGCTCCCCCAGATTCTCCCGCCGATGGGCGGTAATCAGAATCAGTCGGCTGCCTGCTGCCCATTCCAGCTCCGGATGGGTGTAGTTCTCCCGAACGGTGGTGCGCAGGGCATCAATGCCGGTGTTGCCGGTGACAAAAATCTTGCCGGTGTCCCGCTTTTCGTTCAGCAAATTCTGCCGCGCCTGCTGAGTGGGTGCAAAATTAAACCGGCTGATGATGCTCACCGCCTGGCGGTTAAACTCCTCGGGATAGGGACTGTAGATATTATAGGTGCGCAGTCCTGCCTCCACATGCCCCACCGGAATGCTCAGATAGAAGCACGCCAGCGCCGTCACAAAGGTGGTGGAGGTATCGCCATGGACCAGCACCACATCGGGCTTTACCTCCTCCAGTACCGACCGGATGGAGTTTAAAATCTCCGTGGTCACATCAAACAGCGTCTGCCGTTGCTTCATAATCGCAAGGTCATATTCCGGCACAACCCCAAAGGTATCCAGCACCATGTCCAGCATCTGCCGATGCTGCCCGGTAACACATACCACCGTTTTGATTCCTTCCCGCTTCTTCAGTTCGTTGACCAGCGGGCACATTTTAATTGCCTCCGGGCGGGTGCCGAATACCAGCATAACGGTCTTCACACATGACCCCTCATTTCTGTTGGTTTGTTCTCATTTTACCCTTATTTTCTGCTTCCGTCAACCAAAATAACCGCTTGCCATATTCCATTCAGCGTCTGCGGATATTCTGGCTCAGCCGCTCCTGTCGCTTTTCCCTGAGATTTCCAATGAGCAGCTCTGTTTTTTCAAAGATCATCAATACCGTCCGCATAATCTGGAAGGACAGCATCATGAACACCACCAGCACCAGTCCCGTTTCCAGTGTCGGCGCCGTAAAGCCAAATATGGGGCTGAGCACCGTAAAGCACACCAGCTCCGCCAATGCCATCACCGCAATCAGCGCCGAACGCTTCCAGTCCAGCGGCTGCGACACCTGATAGAGCACCCGAAGTCCCACCACTGCCAGCACCACCGCGCTCATGGTATACAGCTGCTCCGTGGGGAAATGGAACACCGCCACAAACGCCTCAATCAGCAGAATCAAAATCACATTGGTGAGACCGCCTGGCAGCGCTTTCAGGAACACATTGGTGATAAACCGTCCCTTCACCCGCTCATGATTCGGCTCCAGCGCCAGGAAAAATGCGGGTGCGCCGATGGTCAGTCCACTGATGACCGAAAGATGCAGGGGCACCAGCGGATAGGGCATATTGACAAACAGAGAAACCACCGAAATCAGGAACGAGAAAATATTCTTTACAAAGAACAGCGATGCGGCCCGCTGAATGTTATTGATGACCCGACGCCCTTCGTCCACCACCTGAGGCATGGTGGAAAAGTCGGAATCCAGCAGCACCAGCTGCGCCACCTGACAGGCGGCATCGGCACCAGATGCCATGGCAATGCCGCAGTCCGCGTCCTTCAGCGCCAGCACATCGTTGACACCGTCGCCGGTCATGGCGACCGTATGCCCCGCCTTCTGCATGGCTTTGACCAGCTTTCGCTTCTGATCCGGGGTCACCCGCCCGAACACCGCATAGTGCTCCGCCGCCTCTTCAATTTCTTCATCCGTGGTCAGAGTCGAAGCGTCCACATACAGGTCCGCATCGGAAATGCCCGCCTGCCGCGCCACCTCGGACACAGTCACCGGATTATCTCCGGAAATCACGCGGATGGACACGCCCTGCTGGGTAAAGTATCGGAACGTTTCCGGCGCTTCCGGACGAATCCGGTTGGTCAGAGGAATCAGTGCCAGCGGCGTCACGGCGCTCAGCACCAGATTGCCCGGCTCCGGCTCTCCCTGATAGCTTGCCAGCAGCAGCACACGATAGCCGCGGCTGCTCCAGCTTTCCACCTCTCTGCCCACCTCGTCATACCGGGCGCTCATAATGAATTCCGGCGCGCCGATCATGAAGCTGCCTTTTTCTTCAAATACAACGCCGGTCCATTTGGTGGCAGAGGAAAAGGGAATCACCTTTTTCGCATGCCACTTTGGCTCCCGGCAGAACTTATCCGCCATGGCCCTGCCGGTGTCGTTGTCCGCTGTGGAAGCCCCATAGATTTCCGACAGGATTTCCTGCACCTGGTGGTATTCCACACCCTCCAGCGGCACAGGATCCCCGGGCTCCATCACATTTTCTGTAATCGTGCCGGTTTTATCCACACAGAGCACATCCACCCGGGCAAGATTTTCGATGCAATTCATGTCCTGGGTCAAAACATGCTTCTGCGCCAACCGAATGACACTGACCGCCAGCGCCACACTGGTCAGCAGATACAGCCCTTCGGGAATCATGCCGATCAGCGCCGCCACCGTTGCCTTTACCGAAGCCTGGAGTCCCAGGTTCAGCACCTTAAACTGCTTAATAAACAAAACGATGCCCAGTGGAATCATGGCAATGCCGATAACGCGAATTACCTTGTCCAGAGACGCCATCATTTCGGAATTTCCGACCTTAACGTCCTTTTTTGCCTCCAGAGTCAGCTTGGACGCATAGGAATCCGCACCCACCTGGGTCAGCTGCGCCTTACAGCGCCCGGATACCACAAAGCTGCCGGACAAAAGCACATCGCCCGTGCGCTTGACAATGGCATCCTCCTCGCCGGTAATCAGGGATTCATTCACCTGCACCTGTCCCACACGGACCACCGCATCGGCGCAGATCTGATCGCCGGCGCCAAATTCTACAATATCATCCCGCACCAGCCGGTCCGACTCCACCAGCTCCCGCTTGCCGTTACGAATGGTGGGCACCTTCCGTGCTGTCATCAGCGTCAGCTGATCGATGGTGCGCTTGGAGCGAATCTCCTGAAAAATACCGATGGCAGTATTGGTAATGGCAATGCCCAAAAAGAGCATATCACCAAATGCTCCCACCACCGCCAGACAGGCAGCCAAAATAATAAAAATCAGGTTAAAATACGTCAGGCAGTTGTCCCGGATAATCTGCTTTTCCGACTTGGTAGGGGACTCTACCTGAACATTACTGAGTCCCGCCTGCATCCTCTGGCGAACTGCCACGTCGCTGAGCCCATGGGTATGCGGCGGATCACAGACTGGAATCGTCTGTGGGTTTCGTTTGGCTTCGGGCTTTACCGGCTGCTTTTTTCCCATAGGGATTCGTTCCTTTCTGTTCATCCCTCTGCCGCCAAATCCGGCGGATTGGGTCCTATTATGAACGTAGACGCCGCTCTGCGACGCCTACGAGAGTTATCAGGTGGAGAAATAGCTAAAGTGCATGTAGTCCTTGACCGAGCGCCAATTGCCGCCCCAGCCAAAGCCGTATTTACGGAAGGCATTGACCACATCGCCGTCTGCGGGAATGGAATAGGGATCCTCGCCGGGCTTCCAATAGGAGCCGGTGGTAATCACGTTGTTGCGAATCTCGCAGTTTTCGTTGGGGTTGATATCAATGGCAAGCCCGGGCATATGCTCAGAACCATACTCCCAGCGATAGCAGCCCACTTCTTTGATGGGAAACTGCTCGCTGCCGTTGTAGATTTCCTCAAAAATTGCCTGAATGGAGTCTGCCATATTCTCATGGACCATCAGGGACTTGTACTTCGTCACCTTGGTGGTCCGGGAGCTGTCGGCAAAATCCCATACCGGCACGGTAATGGTCACCATATGGCTCTTTGCCTCTGCTGCCGACTGATAATACCGCCGAGGATCGGAAACCTCGGTGCCAAATACCCGCTGGCACTTTTCCGCATAGGTTTCTCCGTCATAGGACAGGGAAACATTTTTCTGGCAGGTGATGGTATAGACATCCTCACAGCCGTTCCAGGTGAAGGCATGAATCTCCGCAGTGCCTTCGCCCACCGCAGTCACCTTGCCCTGCAGGTTTACAGTGGCAACCGTGGGATCTGAGGACGCCCAGGTAACGGTTTTGTTGCTGGCTTCTTCCGGGGCAACGGTTGCCTCCAGATAGGTCCACTGTCCGATGGTCAACTGGTCGGTATCGCCGGAAATCCGGATTTCTGTGGGATCCACCGTCTCGCGTCCCTCATAGGGCTCCAAACTGGCATCCAGCCGCTGGAGCACCACTGCGCACTCGGCACGGGTTGCATTGCTGCGGGGATCAAAGTAATAGCCGTTTTCCCCCCGGCTTCTGCCGTTGAGGATACCGGTCTGTCGCATGGTTTCCACGGAATCCACTGCAAAGTCAGAAATACTGCCGGCATCGGAAAACACATCCGCAATATTTTCGCTGATGCTTACCATCTGATAATTATAAATTGATGCATAGCGCACCAGGAACGTTGCCATTTGCTCACGGGTTACCGGCGTATCCGGAGAAAACAAACCGTCGTCCACACCATTGGCAATGCCATATTGCACTGCCCAATTTACAAACGGTGCATAGTATGCCCCCGCAGGTACATCCCGAAACAGCGCATATGTATTTTGGTAGTCCGCTTCGACTACACCAGCCGTGCGCCCAAGCACCGTAACAAACATGCCACGGGTCATAAAGCCCTCCGGCTGAAATTCGGTGGTGGATACGCCCTTAAACGCTTCGTTCTCCAGCGCCCACCGAATGGACTCTTCTGCCCAATGTCCGCTGACGTCGGTGATGCTGCCTGAGTCCACGGCAAATGTCTCAGGTACCATCGCCACCGTCAGCGTCAGAGCAAGCAGTACTGCTAATAATCGTTTCCGCATTCTTTGCCTCCATTGCGCTTCATGCTTACGTTACCCGCCCATTATACCATAGGAGCAGCGCTTTGACCAGTAACCTTTTGTTAAGATTTTGAGAATTTCTCCCTACAATTCCCCTAAGGTCAAGGAAAAGGGACCCGCCCTTTCGGGCAGGTCCCTATAGAGTGCTGCAATTAACCCTTGGATGCCATATAGGTGTCGTAAGCCTCCTGATAGATATCAATGCAATCCTGGATGCCCATGGATTCAAGGTCCTCCTGGAACGCATCCCACTGGGTTTCGATATCCAGCTCGCCGGTGATGAACTTACCAACACGCTCTTCCGCCATGGTGTTGATGTCGTTGAACTTGGAGCTGTATGCCTCGTTCTGCTCGGTGTTCAGCGTCAGCGCTGCGGGCAGGGTATAGAGATCGTCCACGCAGGAAGCCCAGGTGTCAAAGGCTTCGATGACATTATCGCCATAGGTAAAGAAGGACTTGTCGAAGTCCTGGAGAGAGGGAACGCCGGACAGGGTATAGCCGGTCATCATGAACTGGAAGTTGCCGCCGTTGACCACGAAATCGGTAAACTGAGGATTGCCGTTTTCGTCGTATTCAAAGCCCTCGCCCTCGATGCCGTAGTTGCACAGGAGCTGACCTTCCTCGGTCCAGAAGTAGTCCAGCCACTGGCATGCCAGCTGTACGTCCTCGCAGTTGGTGGAGATGCTCATGGCGCCGCTGCCGCCTGCATTGCCGCCTGCCATAGAGGTAAAGTGGGTGGTCTTCTCGGGGTTATACTCCAGAGAATAGGGATCGGTGATGCCCTCGATGGAGAAGTCCGGCTCAGAAACCTGCGCCTGATTCTCATACTGGGTGATGAAGTTGCCCTGGGAGAACCAGATGCCGGAATCGCCGGCAAGGATCAGACCGTCGGTGTTGTTCTGGGAGCCGTCGGAGGATGCGGTGATGAAGTCCCGGGACAGCAGCCCCTCGTCATACCACTTGTGCATCATAGTAAGATACGCGCGATAGCTGTCGTCCTGATAGCCGTTCTTGATTACGCCGTCCACCTGATACATATTCACTGCGCTGGAGCTGCCCATTGCAGCCTCTGCTGCGCCTGCGGTGCCATAGCCGGCAATCAGGTTGGTCATCTGGGTGACGCCGGAGAGCAGCAGTGCGTTGGTGCAGCCGTAGTTGTCCTTGAACGCCAGGAGGGTCGTCTCCCAATCGTCATAGGTTTCCGGCATGGGAAGATTCAGAGCGTCCAGCCAGTCCTTCCGGATCTGTGCACCGCTGGTGGGCTTAAAGTCGTCGGAAATCGAGGTGATCTCTGCCAGCTGCCCCTCTGCGTTATATGCCTTTTCCTTATAAGCCGCATACTTGGGGTCGTTGAGAATGGTCATGTAATTGCCCATATACTCCTCGGCAGGCTCCGCCAGATCGATGATGATCTCTTCCTCAATGGCGCCTGCTGTGGAGCCGTAGTAGGAGCCCACGCCGCCCATGATGTCCTTCATATCATTGGCAGCACACAGCAGCGAGAACTGCTCGGATGCGTTCATCATGGAAACCTCGGTGAATTCAATGTGGACGCCGGTGGCTTCTTCCGCTGCATTGAACACGGAGCAGTCCTGATAGGAATCGATGCCCACCATGCTCAAAAAGCCGGGGAACTCGCACCACATGGTCAGGGTCTTGCTGCCGGGATCGCACAGGGGATAGCTCGCCCATTCGCCGGTGTAAACATAGTCTTCGTCTGCTTCCAGGGTCGAAGCCTCTTCCTGGGCGGATGCAGGCTCCTGTACCGGCGCTTCAGACTGCTCCTCGGTCACAGGAGCTTCCGCCTGGGTGGATGCGGACTTTTCTGTCTCAGAAGCGGCGGCACTCTGACCGGAGTC
>ERZ857955.907-NODE-907-length-28085-cov-3.048412_pt1 | contig 28085 bp, 21 predicted proteins | sample MGYA00519956_ERZ857955 | MGnify/ENA primary metagenome ERZ857955 (study PRJEB31778, sample SAMEA3449378) | human gut metagenome | biome: human gut; feature: human-associated habitat; material: faeces | place: United Kingdom | collected 2010/2012 ...
TTCCTGCGGTTTTACACCTTTTTCTGACGAAAAATCTCTCGTCAGACTCTCTTGCTGATTTGTTCGGTATTGCCCTAAAAACCGGTACGCCGCTTCTGAATGAGGAGCTCCTATCTTATCCAGCAAGAATAATGCCGCTGATTCTGCAAGAAATCAGCGGCATTTTTCTTTGGTTCCCGATTTACCATGTCTCGCTGCCGGACGCAATGAACTGGCGGTTATACTGCTTCATGAAGCTGGATGCTGCAATGGTATGGCTGTGAGTTTTGCTCATAGCCACGGTGCGTTTTTTCAATTTTACACAGCATAAAAACAATGGTATATTGGTTGTAAAGAACACAGAATATATGGTTCTGGACTGTGCAAGTGAAGGGAGCTGGTACAATTGGAAAACATTATTCAGTCAGACGTGCTGGTAATTGGCGCGGGAAATGCCGGTTTTTTTGCAGGGATTAAAGCCGCGGAAGCGGGCGCAACAGTGACAATTGTTGACAAAGGATATGCAGGAAAGTCTGGGCAGTCCCAAAATATGGAGACAATGATTGTCTTTGATCCGAAAAAACACGATTTGAAAGCTTGGGTTGAAGCGGATGAGGGCTGCAATGAGTACGTGCATGATCCCAAATGGGTTGAAATAACGTACAAGGAAAGTCTGGATCGGTGGAATGATCTGGCTCGTTGGGGTTATGAGAGCTACCGGTATGATAAGAATGGCAATGTGGTAATTATGCCGTTGTCAGCACCGGACGAGGCTGGCGAATATACTCCCGGTGAGGAAGGGCTAGGAGCCACCGGAGAAGATCGCGTTGCGTCACCGGTTCGCTTCCGTTTTATCTGCTCCCGACAGCAGTGGAGATTCCGCAAGGTATGTAAGGAACTGGGCATTCGGCTGATGGATCGAATGACAATTACGGATCTGATTAAGCAGGATGACCATATTTGCGGTGCAGTTGGATTCTCTGCGGATCATAATGACACCTACATTTTCCAGGCTAAGGCAGTTGTGCTTGCAGCAGGAAACGGCGGAATAAAGAACGCCGGGTTCCGTTGTGTAACAACAACAGGCGATGCGCAGGCAATGGCATACAGAGCCGGATGTGCCCTGACAGGAAAAGAATGGGCGGATAACCATCCTGCGCGTGCAGATTTTCCGGCGTATGCGTGGTCAGGCGGTATTGACCGAGACTATTTTGTTCCCAAGCAGAACAATGCAAAGCATCACGGTCTTCTGGTTTACAACAACGAAGGCGAATTTGTAGACAAGATGCGAGATGACCCGGAGGCTAGAAAACGCAGTACCGGTCAGCCATTCGACGATGTTGCAATGGCATGGGAGGCGCATAGCGGACGAGCACCTACCTATTTCTATGTGACGTGGGATCCCAACACTGCGCAAATGAACCACAGCCCCAAGGATATGCCCCGCGCGGCAATTGACGAGGAGAAGATGAAAGAGGGAAAGGTTCGAATGGCATCCGGCAGGGCGTTGGGACAGTCCTTTCATCTTTCAGATGGAATATGGCCCACAGATGATTACAGCTGTGCAATCGAAGGAATGCCTGGTCTTTATGCTGCCGGTGACTGCCTCGGCGGACGACCTGGATATCCCATGGCGGGATTCGCGTATGCCTATACCTCTGTTACCGGAACACGTGCCGGAACAAACGCTGCAAAATATGCGAAGACTGTTCCTGATTTTGAATTGGACATGGACGAAGTATCCCGGTTAACGGATACTATGTGGGCGCCCATGAGGAGAAAAGGCGGCTTTACACCGACATGGGCGTTAACCGTGATTCAAAACGCACTGATTCCTTACTGGGTACTCATTCTGAAATCGGAACAGCAGATGCAGACTGCACTGAACACGATTTTGTATGTGAAGGAAAATATTGTTCCAAAGCTTTGGGCACAGGATGTACATGAGCTTCGCAAATGTCACGAGGTAAAGAGTATTGTGCTTCATGCGGAAATGAAGCTGCGCGTATCGATGTTCCGCAAAGAAAGCCGATGGACACATTATCGCATTGACTATCCCCTTCGTGATGATAAAAACTGGCTTTGCTGGATTAAGATTTTGGAAAAAGACGGCGATATGGAATTTATAAAGGTACCGATTCCGGAGGAGCTGAGACCGGATCCCAAGGAACCTTATATCTACCGTTATCCACATCAGTTTCCCAATGAACCAGATGTTATTCCGGAAGGAATGTGAGGTGTGAACAATGGCAATTGAAAAAATTGATAAAGAGAAATGTATCGGATGCGGCAACTGCAAGCTGGTTTGTGCCACAGATGTGATTGCAATGGGTGCTGATAAAAAGCCTTATATAAAATATCCGGAGGACTGCATTGTGTGTCTGTTCTGTGAGCAGGAGTGCCCCGTTCAGGCAATTTATGTCTCGCCTACCCACGATACAAAGCAGCTTCAGGCGTGGGGCTAAGACGCTTCCGGATTCTTGCGATGATGTTTGATACAAGGAGAAACAAACAATTATCAGATGGACAAGCAGCAAATTCGGGAACACAACCGCAACACCCCAGCTGATTATGCAAGAACAGTACGATGTTGTAATTGCAGCGAATGGCGCTATCCCTGCGTTTCCGGATATTCCGGGAAAGGAGCGGAGCAATGTTTATTCCCCGATTGATGTTTATGGCATCGAAGAAAAACTGGGAAAGAACATTGTTGTAATTGGGGGATCTGAAACCGGTACTGAAACCGGCATGTACCTTGCAGAGTGCGGGCACAATGTAACCGTTTTGACACGGCAGGATAGCCTTGCGCCGGATGCAACCGTAGTTCACTATTCTGATGTATTAGAAAGCTCGTGGCAGGCGCTTCCTACATTTACACCGGTGCTGAAAGCAACGACTGTAGAAATTGGCGACAACTATGTGAAGTATCTGGACGGGAACGGAAAGGAACAGCGTGTTGCAGCGGATGATGTGGTATTGTGCGGTGGAGTTCACGCGCTTACGGAAGAAGCTGTTTCCTTTTCCGATTGTGCAGTACAGTTCTTCGTGATCGGGGATGCACGATGCCCTGGAAATGTACATCATTGCACCAGAGAGGCATATGCCGCGGCGGATCGAATTGTGTAATCAGGCTGAGCCGAGACGGTCAAAGAACTGCATAAAGCGTCAAGAAATTAAGCCGCTGCGATATTTGAATATTTGAACCGTTGTATGATATAATTCTCGTGTATCAGACTGACGACCCCCCGAGGCTGCCTGATTCAATTTTGAGAAGTGGATGTGCAGAAGATGACATTTAGCCAGATCAATTACTTTTTGACGCTTGCTGCGTGTTTAAACTATACTGAGGCTGCAACCAAGCTGTTCATTTCTCAGTCGGCGCTGAGCAGAAGTATTGCATCGCTGGAGAAGGAGCTTGACGTTAAGCTGCTGATACGAAATTATCATAGCGTTGAACTAACCAAAGCCGGTAAAATTCTGTACAGGGAAATGAATGAAATCATGGAGAACATCGACGAGGTGCTAAACCGGGTAACAGAAGCCGACAAAAAAACCGGCAGCTTTACTATCGGCGTATTGGATGGTCAAAGTGTTGCCTCAAGTGTGCTGTACGGTCTGAACAAAATGGCGGATATATACCCGACTGTAAAACTGGAGCTTCGCAGATTACGGCATTCGGAGTTTGTTGCCGGCATCCGCAAGGGACAGATTGATCTTGCCCAGACAATTATTTCTGAAAACACTGTGTTGGATGAAGTGTTGGAGAAAATGATAATCGGCAGAGAGCCGTACTATTTGACTGCACGTGCAAACCTGCCGCTCTGGGAGGAAGAGCAGGGGCTTGCAATGTTGAACAACACAACGCTCCTGGTTCAACGCGACATTTCTCCGGATGTTCCGGACATAACGCGTACCGTGAAAGGCGCGTGTCCAAATGTAAAAATCGAATATACACAAGACGAAGGAACTCGGTCGTTGTGGCTTGAATCGGGGTTGGGCGCAACGATATGCAATCAGAATCATATCTTTTTAGCGTCAAAAACAAGACCATTAAAATGGGTCCGGATTCCGGAATTGGGCATTGCGTCCATTGCGCTAATATGGAATCGAAATAACTGCTCGCCGTTATTGGATGCGTTTTTGAAAATTGTCAGTGATTCTGAGAAATTGATGAAGGAATCCATAAACGGATTTACTTCTTGCGATTCCGAGTCGGATATGCTTCTCCGCTAATATGCGGTGTTATCCCAGGCAAATATGCAAATGGTGCTGTCTCGCGAAGAGACAGCACCATTTTTGACGCAGTTCAAAAGGTGGTTTGATTCTGCTTACTCTGCCATAAACCGATCATATACCGTCTGGTAGATTTCCACCAGATCTTCCGAACGCATGGTGCGGCACTTTTCCAGATAAGACTGCCAGGTTTCGTCATTTAGGGGCTGCTGTCCGCAAATCCAGCTCAGCGCTGTTTCCGAAACATAGGTGGAAAGGTCGCCGGAGATTGCCGCTGCCTCCGCCGTTTCCTCTGTGGTCATTGCTACATCCGCGCCGATGGGGAAATCCCACTCGCCGGTGCTGGAGGTGTTGATGATATCCTGGCATTCCTGCTGCTTGTCTGTATAGCTGAAGCTGAACTTGTCGTCGTCATAGATGCCGCAGATAAATTCCGAGGGGGTTGCGGTGGCATAAAGTACCGCTGCTGTGGTATAGCCACCCTCATAATTCATAATGAGATCGCTCCACTGGGGCTGACCGTTTTCGTCCAGTTCATAGCCCTGACCCTCTACGCCGTAGTTAAAGAGCAGGGTGCCCTCTTCAGAGAAAATATAGTCCACCAGCTGGCAAATCAGCGAAACCGTCTCTTCATCTGCGCCGGAGGATACGGACCATGCTGCACTGCGCACAATTTCACCGGAGCCCTTCAGTCGGATGGGGTCGCCCTCTTTTTCCGTGAGATAGGGGATTGCGGTAATATCGATGCCGTTTCCTGCGGCTTCGCCCAGGGTCTGCGCGTTGATGCCACCGTTGCCAAACAGGGTTCCTGCTGCCACCATATTGGTCTGCTGGAAGTCCTCGTAGGACAGGAAATCCGAATAAATCAGTCCTTCGCCAAACCACTGCGCCATGGTTTCCAGATAAGCCCGGGCAGAATCGGTGGTTGCGCCGAATTCCACCGTGCCATCCACTACACGGAAGCCCTCAATACCGGCGCCGGTGGTGCCAAATGCCGGTGCACCAAAGCCCATCATCAGCGCTGCATCGGTGCCCTGATTGGAAAGACCATACTGGAGTCCGGTTTCTCCATATACCTTTGCCAGCACGTCATGGAGCTCGTCAAAGGTCTTGGGAATGTCCAGCTTCAGCTGGTCCATTACATCCTGGTTTAGACCAATGGCAAAGCTGTCGATATAGGGCTTTTCATGCACCTGAGGGAAGTAGCCGATGCGTCCGCTGGCAGTGGTCATTTGCTTCAGCGCGTCTGTATCGTAGGACTTCATGGTTGCCAGAAAGTTCGGCATATCATTCATTATGTAATCGTGGAGGTCCAGCACAATATTGTGCTCCATGGCGGATTCAATGCCGCCGGAATAGAGGTCCGCGTGGTTGATGATATCCGGATAGTCGCCGGAGGCAATCAAAAGATTGACGTCTGTGCTGCCATCCAGATAGTTTCCGGGAGTGATGTCAAAGGTGAGTCCCGTCCGCTTTTCCAGTTCTCCCAGCACCGTCAGCTCGTTGGTGCTGCTGAGCTGTGCCGAAATAAACGGCGGAATCAGCAGGAACATGCGGATGGTTTCTCCATCTGCAAAGGGCACCTCCACCGGCACCTTTTCATATACGGGTTCCTCAGCTGCGGACAATTCCACTGCGGATGCCTCCGCAGAAGGCATTTCCGGTGCCGTTTCCGATACAGCGGCTGTCTCATTTTCGGACGCCTGTACCGTTTCCGGCGCAGATTGTGCCGTTGATGCCGGCGCATTTCCACAGCCGGACAGGATTCCTGCCAAAAGTGACAGGATCAGTGCAAGGGAACCTAGCTTCTTTTTCATTTTCGTATCTCCTTTCGAGTTTGGATACCCGATAGCTTGCAATGTCTGTGCCAGTCTGCTTTGGAAAGTTGGCACAATACTTGCACAGTATTCCGGCAGAAACCGAAACACTGAAAGGAGATTATTTTTATGGATGAAAAAGCATTGCTGGCGAAAATTGACGCGCTGAAAAAGGAAGTGACTCGTCTTTCCCGCCATACCGACGCCGTTGAGGTACAGAACCTGATGAGCCGTTACATTTTCTATATGGAGAACGGAAAAATTGCCGATGTTTGGGACGACCTCTGGACCCACACCAACGAGGATGTGCGGGTGGAGATCATGGATTCCGGTGCATATAAGGGGCAGGAGCATGTGAAGCGGGTCTGGTACACCATGGGTCGCCGGATGGATAAGCACGGCAACATGATCGACACCACGCCCAAGGTTGGGGAAATGTCCAATACCAACACGGACCGGGCGTTCCTGCTGCTGATGCTCACCATCTCCTCTCCTATGATCGAGATCAGTGAGGACGGCACCCACGCCTGGGGACAGTGGCATATCTTTGGACCCCACACCAACCGGGTCTTTGATCCCGAGAGCAAGACGAAAAAGGACACTGCCTTCTGGATTGCCGGTAAATACGACAACGAATTCGTCAAGGAGAACGGCGAATGGAAGATTCTGAAGCTCCGTCCCATCTGCTGGCTGCGGACGCCCTACCATAAGGACTTCCTGGAGTGCCCGGACTGCCGCCGGACGCCCTCTCCCTACTATCCCCCGGATGAGCCCGCCCGGATTTCCTCCTTTAACCCCGACGAGGGCAGCAATCCCGATAAATGGGGTCCGCTTCCCCACGAACACATTGTCCATAAGTAAAGAGGTACCCACATGAAAACACTGCTGAAAAACTGCAATATTTTTTCCGGTCCCAATGCCGATATTCTGGTGGAGGACGGCGTAATTTCCGGCATTGGACTGTTTGATGCCGCTGATGAAATCATTGATATGAGCAGCTATGCGGCGGTTCTCCCGGGAATCATCGACGCCCATATGCACATCGTTACCGGAGACATCGAATACAACGACCGTGCGCTCCGCAGCTGGGCGCAGTCCGGGGTTACCACGGTCCGGGATCTTGGACTTGGCAATGACCGAACCGAGCATCCCACTCAGGAATTTCTTCGGTATCGGGAGACCATTGAGAATCCCCAGTGCGCCCACTGCCTCACCGCAGGACGATTTGTGGCGGAGTACCATGGACTGAACCACATCATGAGCGATGGTGCAGAAACCGGCTATGGGGTTCAGACTCCGGAGGATGCGGTCTATGCCGTAAACGAACTCATTGACATGGGCTGCGACGGCATTAAAACCTCGGTTGGTCGGGGCATGGACGGGAAAAGCCCTGTGCTGACGGTGGAAAAGCTCAAGGCAATTGCGGATACCGCCTGGGAGCGCGGGGTCTGGTGTACTGCCCATGTGCTGGATTCCGATCTGGTGCCCCGGCTGCTGGACGCCGGTATTCCCGAATTTGCCCATATGCCCACGGATTATATGCCAGACGAGCTGCTGGATCGAATGGTTGCCCAGGGCGTGAAGGTTTGCCCCACCCTCTGCACCATTAAGGCGCCCCGTCCGCCCATGCCCAAGGGCGCCACGCCGCCGCCCATGCCCAAGAACATGCCGCCCATGCCCAAGGTGGATTTGGACCAGCAGGAAGCCACCGTGGTAGACAATACCGCGCGGTTCATTCAAAAGGGCGGCATGGTCTGCGTGGGAACGGACACCATGCGCATGGAGTCCCAGCCCCATGTGGCGACTATGCCCGTGCGGGAAATGCAGCTTCTATATCGCGCCGGACTCAGCGTTACGGAGGTTATTGACGCAGCTACCATAAACGGCGCGAAGTTCTGCAAAATTGACCACCAGGTGGGCTCCATTGAGACGGGCAAGCAAGCCAATATCATTGCGGTCAAGGATCCCATCGACGAAACGTTCTCCGCCCTTTCCCATGTGGAATTTGTTATGAACCGCGGCACAATCATCAAGCAGCCGGAAGCATAACTACAGCTTAACATTGGGGAGCATGCCGAAATCCCGGCATGCTCCCTTTTGCGGTTTCACCAAAGTTTCAGCAGATTCCTTGCCGGCACCGGAATTCTGTGGTAATCTAAGCTATATTGGCACAAAACTTGCAAGGATCATTTCCAGGAGGGGACCGGCATGAAGCTTACCACAGAGATGAAAGCAACGCAGACCATTACGCCGCAGCTCATTGGAACCATGACCATCTTGTCCTACAGCGCCAAGGAGCTGGAGGACTATCTGGTGGAGCTTTCCTGCGAGAATCCCATGGCGGAGTTCATAAAGCCCCGGGAGTTCCCGCAGCAGACGCCGGACAGCTTTGCCCAGCAGCTTCGTTGGCTCCGGCAGTCGGACCGTCAAAATCGGAGCTATTATGGAAACGAAGCTGCGGAGTCCGTTCCCATTGCAGCTCCCTCTGACGGTACCTTGTCCGAAGCGCTTCGAGAACAGCTCATGACGCGCACACTGCCAAAGCCCCTTGCCCATGCACTCCAGGTGCTGATTGACTCCCTGGACGATCACGGATTTTACTCCGGTTCGATCTCCGAGCTTGCAGGGGCTGCCAACGTTTCGGAAGCCGAAGCGCAGGAAGCCCTTCACATCCTTCAGTCCCTGGAGCCAGCCGGTGTTGGAGCCCAAGACGTAACCGAATGTTTGCTGCTCCAGCTTCAGCGCCAACCATCCACCGCGCTTGCTCAGACGCTGCTTCGAACATACGGATTAAATCTTGCCGCGATATCTTTTGCTAAAATTTCCCGGCAACTTGGCGTATCTGCCGCTGATGCAGATGCCGCACTACAGAAAATTCGTGGGCTTTCACCCTATCCTGCCAATGGCTTTTCCACAGGGGACGCAGTGATCTATGTCCGTCCTGACCTCTACATTCGTGAAAAGGACGGTCAGCTGGTGGTAACCGGGAACGAAGCCGCTGCGCCCAGCCTGCAAATCAACGGGCAATACCTCCGGATGCTGGAACAGGAGACGGACCCGGAGGTGCAGCAATATCTTCGCCAAAAGCTCTCTCAGCTTCAGCAGGTCATCCGGGACATGGGAAACCGGCAAAGCACCATGCTTCGCTGCGGTCAGGTGATTGCCCGGCGGCAGCAGGCTTTTTTGCTGGGCGGTCAGCTGCAAAAAATGACCCTTCGGGATGTGGCGGAGGAACTGGAGGTACACGAATCCACCGTCAGCCGCACGGTCCGGGGTAAGTACATCGAATGTCCCCGGGGGCTTCTTCCCATGAGCAGCTTTTTCAGCCGCAGTGCCGGACAAAATCCCACCATGGGACGGGAAACCATTAAATCCGCCATTCGTCAGCTGATTGCTACGGAGGATTCTGCCCACCCCAGCAGCGATGAGCGAATTGTTTCCCTGTTGGCGACGCAGCACATCACTATTTCCCGCCGTGCCGTGGCAAAATACCGCGCGGAGCTGGGAATTCTACCGGCTTCCGCTCGTAAACGGGCATAAACTGTGCTATAATTGTACATATGTACGGATTTGATATACCGGAGGAGAAATTGCGATGACAGAAGCTTTTGAAATTCCCCAGCTGCGTACCCCGGAAGGGCATATTTTAGTGGATCGGCTGCTGGATGCTGCCGTGGATGCCGCGCTTCTGGTGGATCAGAACCTGAACATTCTCTATCTCACCCCCGGATTTCAGGCGCTGACCGGTCAAAGTCTCCAGGAATGTGCCGGAGCATCTGTGGAAACCCTGCGAATCGATGACTGCACCCCCATTCGCGGCGTTTTGGAAACCGGTCAACGGCGCATGGGCATTTCCATGCAGATTGGCGGTCAGCGGCTTCTGACCAACATCATCCCTGTGGTCTGGGAGGGAACCGTTACCGGTGTTGTGGTTCTGGTGCTGTTTCGGTCTATGGCGATTCTCAAGCGCGCCATTGAAGAGCAGGAGCGGCAATATCCCACCGAGGTCCAGACCCGTCAGCGCCGCTCCGGGTATCGTTTTTCCGACTTTATCGGTGACAGCTCCCAGGTGCTTACTATGATTGAGCAGTGCCACCGAATTGCTCATTCTCCCCATCCGGTGCTGCTGATTGGAGAAACCGGTGTGGGAAAGGAAATCCTGGCGGGTGGAATCTATCAGGAATACTGCGGCGGACGGAATCTGCCATATATCAAAATCAACTGCTCTGCGATTCCCAAGGAGTTGCTGGAATCGGAGCTGTTTGGGCATGAAAAGGGCGCCTTTACCGGCGCAAACACCATGCAGAAGGGGAAATTTGAGCAGGCAGCCGGCGGCGTTTTGTTGCTGGACGAAATCGGTGAAATGGATTTGAGCCTGCAAAGTAAGCTGCTGCGGGTTTTGGAGGAGCGGGAATTTGAACGTATCGGCGGCAATCGCACCATTCCGCTTACCGCGAAAATTATCGCTTCCACCAACGAAAACCTCAAGGAAATGGCGGCAAAAAAGCAGTTCCGCATGGATCTCTACTATCGGCTGAACACCTTTGAAATCAATATTCCGCCGCTGCGGGTCAGAAAGCAGGATATCCCAAAGCTCATTGCACACTTTATGCGTCAGGATCATTTGCATCTGGAGTTTACCCAGGATGCCCGGGATATGATGTTCCATTACAACTGGCCCGGCAATGTCCGGGAGCTTCGGAATGTGCTTAATCGGCTCTATTTTCTCTATCCCAACACCATCATCGACCAGAAGCACATCTATGACGCCACGGGAGAGATGTTCCATCTGGTGGAGCTCAAGGAATACCGCAGTGTGGACGATCCCATGCCGGAGCCAACCCGGAAGCAGGTGCATTATGACAATCAGGGCAATCAGGTGACCGCGTCCAATGCAGCGCCTGCTCCGGCATCCAACTTAGCCCCTCCACCGCGCATTCCATCCCTTTGGGAAACGGAAGCACAGCAGCTTCGGCTTGCCCTGCGGGAAACCGGCGGAAATTATACGGAAGCAGCCCGGCTTTCAGCCGTTCTACCCTTTATGGAAAGCTGAAAAAACACGGAATTCAGGGGTGATCGCAAATCAACTGGCACAAAAATTGCAAATACCTTCTGTGAGAAATCACAGGAGGTATCTTTTTATGAAGCAGACTGTTTTAAGCCCCTGGGCGGAGGTAGACCAGTCCCGGCTGTTTGGTCTTAGCCCACGGTTGGATACCCTGAACGGCAAAACCGTTGGTATGTTCGGGGATTTTATGAATGTTGCCACCTTTATGCTGAAGGTGGTGGAAAAGCACATTCGCACCCAGTTCCCTACGGCGAAATTCTCCTATTTTCGCTACACCGCCGAAACCACCGACATTGCAAAAGACGGTGCAGTAAAACCGGAGTTTGACGCATGGCTTTCTCAGGTGGACTGCGTGCTGGCTTTTTACGGCGCAGTGCCCTCTTCGTCGCTGTTTTTGGGCTACAATGCTGCGTATATGGAGCAGAAGGGCAAGCCCACGGTGATGGCAGTGGTGCCCCGGACCTATTCTGCGGGACTGCGCGGGGTCAAAGCCCGCTGCGTACCCGGCCTGCGGGGGGTTTCCTTCCAGCCGGAGGTGCTGGATATTTTCGGGCGCTCTGACCTTGCCCAGACAGAGAAAAACATGGGGGCGGGCACCGAAGCATTCGTCTGCCAGCTGATCGACGGACTGACCCTGCCGCTGACGGAGGAAGAGCTGCATCCGATGCCGGCGAGTCAGGAGCTTGCAACAAAAACCTTCGCTGGTACCGCCGACGAGCTGTCGGACCTGTTTTATTCCTATGGCTGGACCAACGGCACGCCCATTAAGCTGCCAACGCGGGAAGCGGTGGAGGAAATGATGCGGGGCACCGATCTTCCTCCGGATTACGTCGTTGCCAAAATTCCGCCGATGATGGGACTTGCCACGGTAGAGAAAATTGCAATCAATGCAGTGATGGCAGGATGCCTGCCCATTTATCTGCCGGTGCTCATTGCAGCGGTGGAAGCGATCATGGACCCGCGGATTTATCTGGAGGGCTGGTGCTGTAGTCAGTCCACCTGGGGACCGGTTTTGACCCTCAGCGGCAAGATCTGCCGGGATATCGGCTTTAACACCGCCGACCATGCTCTGACTCCAGCCTTCCGCGCCAACAGCACCATCGCCCGGGCGTTTGGCTATATCATGATGAACATCGGCGGTGTCAGACCCGGGGTAGAAGACCTCAGCGAAATGGGACATGAATTCCGTCTGGGCTTCTGCATGGGAGATGATTTGGAGCACAATCCCTGGAAGCCGCTGCACACCGACTTTGGCTTTGAAGAGACGGTTTCCGCTGTGACTATGTTCTGGCCTCAGGAGCACCGGGTTTCCACCTGCACCACTGTGCCTGCGGTGCTCAAAGCCCTGTGCAAAATGGACCCCTATGGCTGGGACCCGGGTCTTGCGGTCATCTTAACCCCCAAATGCGCAAAAATGATGGCGGATGCCGGCTGGACCAAGGAGCGGATTCTTGCTTATGTAACGGAATACGCCCGGAAGCCTGCCAGAGAGGTGGATCTCCAGTGGCTGATTCAGAACAATCATCCGCCGAAAACCGTGGACCTGCCTCTGGATATGGACGCCTCCACCCGCACCTTCTGGTCCACCGATCATATGTTCCTGACGGTGGCAGGCGGTCAGGCGGGCTGCATGGTGACAGTGTTGGGCGGCGGAGGAGATCACGGCGGTCCCTCCTGCGCGAAAATTCGGCTGCCAGAGAACTGGGATGAACTGGTGCAGCAGTACCGCACCGAAAAGCCCAACTATATTGCATACTGAGGAGGTCCGTCATGAATCCCTATCCCCATCTGCTTTCTCCCATGAAGGTGGGAAATACACTGTTCAAAAACCGCATTTTCACGGCACCCACCGGTGTGCATGCCCTCCAGAACGGGGAACTTGGCTTTCAGGAGGCGGTAATCACGCACTTCGGAAACCGTGCAAAGGGCGGCGCCGCCATGGTCACCTGCACCGGCGTTCAGGTCAACCCCGACATGAAATCCGACGGCAGCCATCTCCATGTAAATCCCTATACCACCGAGGGACTGCGGAGTCTCTACAAGCTCGCTGCCCGGGTGCATCATTTTGGCGCCGTGGCATCGATGCAGCTTTCCGACCAGTATCGCTATGACCAGTACTATGCCGTAGGACCGGGGCTGACGAAGTTTGGAAGGAAAAGTGTTGAAATGCCCCGGGCAATCATGGAACAAAAGGTGAAAATGTTCGGAGACGCCGCTGAACTTGTCCAAAAAGCCGGATTTGATATGTGCATGTTCCACATTGGTCACGGCGGCGAATGGGGGCAGTTCCTCTCCCGGCGGTATAACCATCGCACCGATGAATTTGGCGGCAGTCTGGAGAACCGCGCCCGTTATCCGCTGATGATTATTGACGAAATCAAGCGCCGCTGTGGAAAGAATTTTCTCATAGAGCTGCGTTTCTCCGTCTCCGAGGTGGACCCGGATGGCATTACTGTGGAGGAATCCATTGAATTCGTAAAGCTGCTGGAGGGCAGGGTAGATCTGCTCCACTGCTCCTGCGGCATGAACAATGCCCGCTATTTTACAACCACCCATCCGTCGGGCTTCCTCCCGGATACCCCCAACGTCAAATATGCCGATGCCATCAAAAAATCCGGGGTAAATATTCCGGTGGTTGCCATCGGCGCGATTCAAAACCTCCAGCAGGCGGAGGATATCATCGCCAGCGGCAAGGCGGACTTTGTGTCCATTGCCCGAGGCGTCATTGCGGACCCGGAGCTGGGGAACAAGGCATATGCTGGCAAGGGGGCGGATGTGCGCCCCTGCATCAAATGCTTTAAGTGTCACGACGGCGCCTGCTATTATGATCACTTTGTCTGCTCCGTCAACCCGGAAACTGGCATTGAGGATCAACTGGATCAGTACATTCTCCCCACGAAGGGTGGAAAAAACATCTCCATTGTGGGCGGCGGACCTGCGGGAATGCAGGCAGCCATTTATCTTCATGACCGGGGTCATCATGTGACTCTGTTTGAGACTTCTGACCATCTGGGAGGTCAGCTGAATTTTGCGGATTATGCCCGGTTTAAGCGGGACCTTGGGCGATTCAAGGACTATCTCATCCGGCAGGTAAAGCAGCGCGCAATCGACCTCCGATGCAGCACTACTGCCACGCCGGAGCTGCTGCTTGCCCAGCAGCCCGATCATGTGATTTTGGCAGTGGGCGCCGATCCGCTGGTGGTTCCCATCCCCGGGGTAGAGCGCACCGTAAAAGCGCCGGAGGTGTTCGGCCATGAGGATGCGCTGGGGGAAAACGTGGTGATCATCGGCGGCGGTCAGGTGGGGGCAGAAACCGGCATTCATTTGGCACAGCTGGGGAAAAACGTTACCATTTTGGAGATGCAGGATAAAATTGCACCGGACGCCTGGTTTACCTACAAGTGGGCGATGGATATTGAACTGAACGAGCGGGATAACATCCATTGCATCACCGGCGGACGCTGCACCGGTATCACCAAGCATGGTGTCACTTATTTGGATGGAGCGGGGGCGTCTCACACCATTTCCGCGGACAGCGCAGTGCTCTGTGTCGGCTTCCGGTCAAGAACTGCGCTTGCCGAAAGCTTGATTCTTCCGGGGGTGCCCTATACCATCATCGGCGACGGAAAACGTGTGGGCACCGTGCAGCAGGCGATTCGAGATGCCTTCGACATTGCTATGACCCTTTGAGCTTCTCATTTCCTTCCTATCAGTAAGCCCCTGCCGCATTATTTGCGGCAGGGGCTTACAATATCTATGGGTTAAAACATAGCGGGCGTCTCGATTTGATACGCCGAAACCAGAATATCACCGGTATAATCTCCCGGCTTGTACGGGATCTCTACACCGTCTACCACAAGCTTTACATCACAGCCGTCCGGCGTACGAATTTCGGATGTTTCATCCACGTGCAGCGCAGAAAGGTAGCTCTTTCCGATCACCGTCCAGCTGCTGCCGTTTTTCAGCGTCACGATCACGCCGTTGTTGACCACCGGGCAGGGGGTATCATACACCTGATAGATTTCCTTCCGGTTCTCCCCGGAGATGGTCTTGACAGAGTGCTGTGCCCGGGATGCGGAGATCACACCCTCCAGCTCCACATGGTCAAATTCCAGCACCATATTGATGGGATAGCTTTTCCCGGGCGCAGGCGGCATACCCGCGGGCTTTCCCTCAGGAGCCGGGGCATCGGGCTTCTTGTCGGGCTTACCCTTGGGCGCTGCCATGGGTGGGAATTTTGGCTTTGCCGCAATGGTAATGCCGTTGTAAAAGTCGCCGATGATGGTCATGTCCTTGAAGCTCGCCTGAAGGTCTGTGCACCAGTGCTCCTGCTGAAAGCCCCAGATGGAAACCGGGTGATATTGGGGGCAGGTGACATCGTGATTGGGGTCCTTTGCGGGGATTTCCGTATCCACTGCTACCTCCGGCTTTCCAAATCCGGGGTCATCGGAATCAAACATCTGCAATATAATGCGGTTTCCTGGCTGAAGCACCGCATGCTCGCACTGAATTCTGGGATAGCAGCCCCGGGCAATAAAGGTGGTGCGCCCGGAGCGGATCGTCGAATCCCCCACCCGCAGCAGTCCGCCCTGATTGCCCTGCCACATCACGCCAAATCGTCCGCCGATAATCTCTGATCCGCCGATAAACGCGCCGCCGGAAAGCTCGTTTGCAACCTTATAGGCAACGTCCGGCGCATACATTTTCGTATGGTCAAAGATGTTATTGCAGTCGCCAATGGAATAGGAGCCATAGCCGTGCCGCCCGGTAATGGCAACATCACAGTCTTTGGCATAGATTCTCGTTTTCACCGGTCCCCATTCCTTGGGCGCGGAAATGCCGTCGGTGGAAAGCACACCCCAGTTTTCCGAGGTGATGGTGCAGCGCTCAAATACTGCCGTGGAATTATTTTCTACATTTACCGCCCGGGTGGTGCCCCAGCCGCCGGAAACATAGGTCATGCACGCCTTGCCGGGACGCAGCCGGTTGAGCCGCTGAATGTCTGCCGGTGTGCCGCCCTTGACATGAATTTCGGAGTCCCGCACGGTAATCCTGGCGTTGGCACCGGTGACAATGGCATCGTTGCGGATACCCTGATTCTCAATATGGAGATTTTCAAACACCGTCTCGCTGTCGCCGCCGCAGAGAATCGACGCACCCAAGCCTTTTCCGTCATCGGGACTGTGACCGCTGTTCTGGATGGTCAGTCCGTCCACTCGATGGGTTCCTCCGGTTATAATCAGGCCGTTCATTGCCTCTCCGGTGGTGGTGATTTTGCCGCCTGTCAGGGTTAAACCCTGACAACTTCCGCCGATCCATGCCTGGGGTACGGCATTATCCTCCAGACCGTTTTCTCCCAACAGCAGCACCGCGCGATAGTCGGTGGGCGGATCACCGGGCTTGGGGTGCATCCCCTCAATGGGCGCCGGAATCCGCTGGGTTACCGTCAATACAATATCCCCCTGATAACTGCCGGGCAGCGCATCCATCTGAACGCCGTCCACCGTCATGGTCAGCAGCATGCCCTCCGGCGTCTCAATTTTTCCCTCCGCTCCAATTTCCAGGGCAGATAGCCTTGTGGTTTTCTCCAGTAAATAGGGCTTTTGAATGGAAAGCATCACAAACACTCCTTTCTCAGATATCAGGAGAGCTGCAAGTTCCATGCCATTCCGATTTGGCACAAAACTTGCAGCCACTTTTTCATCAAAGTATGTTATGATAATCGTGGAGGAATGTATATGACCTGTCTTCTGAAAAACGCCCGGCTGCTGGATGCCGAGCATAATCATGCGGCGCTGGATATTTTGATCGACGGCGAAACCATTGCTGCCGTCGGTACTGATTTGAAAACTGCCGACCAGGTAATCGATCTGAGCGGATATACCGTTCTACCGGGCTTTGTGGACGCGCATGTTCACGTGGCAGTGGATGATCGGGCATTCAAAGAGGATGCCGTGCGGGCTTGGGCACAGAATGGCGTAACCACCGTTCGGGAGCTGGGCATGCTGTCAACTCTGCCCCAGCGAGACTATGCCCAGTGGCTCCGGGAAAACAATCAAAAGCCTGAAACTGCCCATGTGGTGGCAACGGGAAAATACATTGATGTAGCAGGGGGGTACGGCGCAGGTCCAATGCCCAATCATCCTGTGGGCAATCTCATCACCACACCTCAGGAGGCTGCGGATGCAGTAACGCTGGCACATGATTTGGGCTATCCGGGCATTAAAATCGGCATCCACGACGGTTCTATGGACACCACGCCGCATTTGACACCGGAAATGGCAAAGGCAATTTGTGACCGTGCCCACACGCTTGGCATGTGGGTTGCCGCCCATATCGGCAACTGCAAGGGCGCACGGTTTATGCTGGATGCCGGCGTGGATGAGCTGGCACATACGCCTGCCGATCCCATGCCGGAGGATATGATCCGGGAGATGGCAGAAAAGGGCGTTGTGATGGACACCACCGTGGGTGACCCGGATAAGGAGATGACACCGCCGCCGATGATGGATTTGCCGGAAGGCATGGAGCCGCCGGAGGGAATGGGTCCCCCGCCCGGTCCCATGATGCCCATGGATCCTGCCAAAATGAAGCGCCAGCAGGCGGAGAAGATGAAGATTATGGAGGAAAATCTGGGGCGCTTTTATCGGGCTGGTGGCAAAATTGTGGTAGGCACCGATCTGATGCACAGCCGGGATTTTCGGAAGGACGCCGTCATCCCAGTAGCGGAGCTTCGGCATCTTCACGCCGCAGGGCTGACCATGCCGGACATCCTCCGGGCGGCTACCCGCAGCGGCGCAGAGGTCGTTGGCACCGGAGATCGGGAGGGCTGCATTGCACCCGGCTATGATGCAAACCTGATCGCGGTTCCGGGAACGGTAGACCAGCACTTTGACGCACTTCTCCAGGTCAAGCTGGTGATGCATCGGGGCAGTATCATCCGGGACGAACGATAATAGAAATAACGGGAGGCAAAAGCCATGGCGCTTCTGCCTCCCGTTTTTCATTCAATATCCAATGCCGCGTGATAGCCCTGGTAGATTGCCGCCGTGATGTTGGACACCTTTCCGCAGTCTCCAACCACAGCAATATAAGGCGCTGTTCCCCGAAGCGCGTTGACCGCAGCGGTATTTGCCCGTTGCCCCAGGGCACAGATTACCGTTTTACCCGGAATCAGCACCTCCTCGCCGGTTGGACTCTGGGCAATGATGCCCTGCTTCTCTATCCGCAGTCCCTTGTGGGAGGTATAAACCCTTACGCCGGTTTTCTCGATTTCCTGAAGCAGCAGCGGACGATGGCGAATATTGGCGTCCGGTGCCAGTTCGGGGCGCATTTCCACCAGGGATACCGTTTTTCCTTCCCTGGCAAGATGAACGGCAAGCTCGCTGCCTGCCAATCCGCCGCCCAGCACGGCAACGGTATTCTGCACCTGCTCCCGTTTTTGATAGTAGTCGTTGACCACGATGACGTTTTCCCCGTCCAGCCCCGGAATTGGCGGAACAATGGGACTGGAGCCAAGGGCGAGAATCAGGGCGTCCGGAGCTTCCTTTTCAACATAAGCCCAATCGACAGCGGTGCTCAGCCGCAGCACTACCCCCGCTTCCCGGCACAGGTACTCCAGCGTTTTGCCAAGCTGGTACATTTCGTATTTAAAGGGCACTGCCTGCTCCTCTTTCAGAATGCCGCCGACCTCCGCCTCTTTTTCGCAGAGAATCACATGATGCCCCCGAAGGGCTGCCGTTTCTGCCGCCTTGAGTCCGCCGGGTCCTGCACCCACCACCAGAACCTTCTTCTTCTGCCGTGCAGGTGTGATTTCCATGCCATCCAGTTCTCGTCCAATCAGAGGATTCACGGCACAGCGGCGGGTGGATGTCATGGCGCGTTCTGCCATGCAGGTAAAGCAGCGAAGGCAGTGGACAATCTCCTCCGGCTGATTTGCCATGACCTTTCTGGGCAGCATGTGATCTGCCAGCAGCGCCCGTCCCATATAGACCACATCTGCCTGACCGGATGCGATAATCTCCTCCATCTGCGCCGGATCGTTCAGTCCACCGATGGCTGCCACAGGAACCTTCACATGCTTTTTGATTTCCGCGGCAAGATAGACGTTGCAGCCGTGGGGCAGAAACGAGCTGGGATGCGTCCGCCCAAAGCCCTGCTGATAGCTTGCAGCGGATACATGCAGCAGGTCGATATATGGCTCCACCAGCTTGCAGATTTCAATGCATTCCGCAAGATCATAGCCTCCCGGGAAAAACTCGTCGCCGCTGACCCGCAGCTCAATGGGAAAGCCCGGACCGACCTCCGCACGAATTGCCTGTAACACTTCGATGCAGAATCGGACTCTGTTTTCCCGACTGCCGCCGTATTCATCGGTGCGATGGTTAAAGAAGGGGGAGAAGAACTGGTTGATGAGCCAGCCGTGACCCGCATGCACCATAATCATTTCAAAGCCGCAGCGCTTTGCCAGCCGGGCATTTTCTCCATAGCATTTGATAATGCCTGCAATCATCTCTTTGGTCAATGCCTTCACCGGGCGACCATCCGGACGTGTCCCCTCGCTGGGACCCCACTGACATAGGGAGGATTTCTTATCCTTATCCTGCATATATGTGCCGGCGTACTGCCCGGAATGAGAAAATTCCACACTGGGAATTGCACCGTGCCGCCGAATGGCATCCGCTGTCAGGGTAAAGCTCGGGATGGAGCCTACCGTGGTGGTGTTTAAATGAAACGCATGGCTGCCGTCGGTGCTGGGGTCCACCATTACCTCCGATACCGTTACGTTGGCAGCGCCGCCCTTGGATCGGAGCTCATAGAACGCGGTGGCACTGCGTCCAATACAACAGTCTGCCGTAATCTCTGCACCGCTCATGGGCGCAGAGAACATTCGGTTTCGAAAGGTTACATTCCCGATGGTGATCGGAGAACACAAATTTGGATACATTTGCTGCACAATGATACACTCCTTTTGCTTGCTAATTAGATTCATGCAAGTTTTGTGCCAAAAACGATATCGCTTGCAAAAGGAGCCGCGGCTGGGTTGAAACCTGAATACGGCGTCTGGCGGAGCTGGCAGCGCGTTGGGTTGCATTTACGTTCCAATCCGGTATAATAGTGATGTAATTACAAACGTATCCGCTTGCCAAGGAGGAACCCATGGGAAAAAAACGCAACAATAAAATCACGAAGCGTACGATCCCGGCGGGGTTCAGCGTCTCGCTGGCGCTGGTGGACCTGATTCCGGTGGTGTGCTTCGGGCTTTCTGCCGTTCGCGTTGGGAGCCTGTTTTCCAGCACGCTGTTTATGGTCGGTGCGGGAATCTGCCTGATTTCCGGTGTCGTGAAGGTGCTGTGGAAGCTGATTGCTGCAGTATCTCAGAAGAATATTTGGTCCATGTTCGTGCAAATGCGGATTTTGATGCCGGTGGGATTCCTTGTGATGCTGGCGGCGCTGATTGTTGACCGGGGAAATCTAAGCGGCGCGGCAATTTTTGCGGGGCTGACAGATTTTCCTGCCTGCATCTTCTTCGGGCTGGGCATTCTGGGCGTGATACTGATGATGATTTTTGCCCTTCGGCTGGATTCCAGCGATCAAAGGGCAAACTGGCTGGAGCAGGGGGTCAATGGAATTGCCCAGATGTGCATTTTTATCGGGCTGCTTTTGGTGTGAAGGGCAGGAAAAATATGAAAACAATCTATTTGATTGGCGGGACAATGGGCGTGGGTAAAACATCGGTATGTCAGCAGATGAAAAAGAATTTGCCAACCTGTTCTTTGTGGCGGTGCTGCATATGACGGTCAACGGTGTGGCAATCGCTACGGTGATCTCCAACGGCGTCAGTGCCATACTTCTCTACCGCAGACTTCGGCGCACCACCCAGTCCATCCACTTGGTCCCCAAACAGCTGCGGATCGACGGTCCGATGCTTTGCCGGATTCTCCGCATCGGTCTTCCCGCCGGGCTGCAAAGCGCCATATTCTGCAGTTCCAATATTGTGATTCAGGCGGCGATCAACAGCCTGGGCACCGTGGTCATGGCAGCCTCCAGCGCCGCCTATAACATTGAGGTGGTCACCTATTACATCCTCAATTCCTTTTCCCAGTCGTGCACCACCTTTGTGGGGCAGAACTTCGGTGCCGGTGAAATTCGCCGCTGCCGGAAGACCTTGCTGCTTTGCCTGATCGAGGGTGTGATCGCGCTGCTGATGGGAATCGGATTGATTCTGTTCTTTGGGAAAAACCTGCTTGCCATTTTCAACAGTAACCCGGAGGTGATCTCCACCGGCTATATCCGGCTGATGATGGTGATGCTGTCCCACTTCCTCAGTCTGATTTACGAGGTTATGTCCGGCTATCTCCGGGGCTTCGGCATCTCCCTTCCTCCGGCGCTGCTGACCATCTTCGGCGTGTGCGTCATTCGTATTGCATGGATTCAGCTGGTCTTTCCTCATAGCCGGACCTTCCGGACCATTACGACCGCCTACCCGATCAGCCTGTTCGTCACCATGCTGCTGATTTTCTGCGCCCTTATGTACTTCCGCCCCTCAAAGCGGTTTGCTCATACCAGTCCGGCGGCTTAACGCGGATCGGAATAGTTGCATAGCTGCATCGCAACGCCATCTGGCATAATCTCAAACCCGTGGCGCTGATAGAATGCGGCGTTCTTCCGCTCCTCGGGCATCAGCTCAATATATAGGGGAATACCGCACAAATCGTCAAGAGAGTCTGACGAGAGATTTTTCGTCAGAAAAAGGTGGAAAACCGCAGGAATACTTTGTGTATTTCAAGGTTTTACTAACGTATTTCTGGCGGAAAAGATCCGGCAGAATCCGCAGACGTATTTGTGCGGTGTTGCAATAGGTAGGACTTGTATTTTTCCTTGACCAGACGCATCATTTCTCCGGCGATGCCATGACCGTGATAATCGGGATGTACCACGACATAGTGCATATAGGCTACCAGCTCTGAATCGTCAATTAGACGGGCAAGCCCAACCAGACGGCTCCCGTCCCACGCTGTAATTACGGTTTCTGAGTGCATCAGCGCCTTATAGACCCGCTGCGGATACTGACCGGAGATCCAGCCAACGGACAGGAATAGCGCCTGCACCTGATCCTGGGTAAACTTTTTTCTTCTGTATACGTGATGTTCATTGGAATCGCTCCTTCTATGGGGATCATATTTTATACTGAAAAAGCCCTCCGCCGAAGTGTTTGCTTTCGGTGGAGGGCTTTGCTTGTTCAAAATTTGGATTGATTGCAGCAGTTAAATTTGCATTGCCGTCGAGAAGGCACTGCGGGTGCAGGTGTGGATGTTTCCAACCTGATTACAGTCGCCAATGGCAAAGAATTTCGGCGCACTGCCTGCAAAGGCGATTGCCTGCTTCTGCAAGGGCTGCATGCCGCCGCATGCCACGACGCTGTCTCCGGCGATTGTATGGGCGGTTCCGTCCGCATCCTCATAGGTGACGGAATTCGCGCCCATTGCCACTGTTTTTGCCTGGCAAATCGCCTGCAATGCATGCTCGCTCCTGACTGCAGCATCCAGGCTGCCGTAATAATGGGAATTCTGCGCATCCGTTGCAAGCCGCTTGCGCCGGGTGAGGATTGTGACCTGGTGCCCCTGACGTGCCAGATAAATTCCTGCTTCCGTGCCGGTTTCCGAACCGCCTACCACGATCACATGATGCCCCAGCTTGGCACTGTTTCCGAACACTTCGCTTGCAGGCAGAATCGCCGGATCGTCCGAACCGGGGACTGCCGGACGCTTCGGCGCTGCACCCACGGCAGCAATAACCGCATCAAAGTGCTCGTTTGCAATCAGCTCTGCGGTCGCCTTCGTACCAAGATGGACTGTGACACCCTGCTTTTCCAGCTGCATGACCAGATAGTTTTTAAAGCGTTTGATGGGCCACTTGAAATCCGCAAAATCCGCATGGCACATCTGTCCGCCAAGGCAGCTCTCCTTTTCATAGAGCGTTACGCTGTGTCCGCGTTTCCGACATTCCAATGCAGCCCACATTCCGGCAGGACCGCCGCCGATGACCGCAACATGTTTCGGCGCGCTCTCCGCCGGGAACATCCGCTCCAGCTTGTGCTCCAGACCCATCTTGGGGTTGACATAACATATTACGTTATCTCGGCAATGGCAGCGGTTGCAGCGGAGACACGGCACAACGTCTTCTCCCTGTCCCGCCTGCGCTTTCTGAACATATTCCGGGTCACAGATAAAGGCGCGCGCCACTGCCGCCATGTCCATCCAGCCATTGCGGATGTACTGCTCGATTTCGTCCAGGTCCTGGAAGCCGCCGTTGGGCGCCGTGACGATGGACACGCCAGCTTCCTTCAAGGCTTTGGAATACCGCAGAGTCAGCGGAGGCTCGCCTTCGTTGGAGTTAAAGCAGGTGGGATGCGCCAAATCCATATCCGGCGCCCGGAGCTGAAGAATATCCACAAGCCCCTCCCACTCCCTGGCATACCGGACAAAGTCCTCCAGGGTATATCCGCCGATTTCCTCTCCGGACACCTGGGCTTCAATGAGGAAGTCCTTGCCGCAAAGCTCCTTGGTTCGGCGGAACACAGCCTTTGTCAGCGCGGTCTTTTCACCAAAACGATCTGTGCGCTTGTTATGAATCGGCGACAGGGACTTTGCCAAAAGGGAATTGCCATAGGACATATAGAAGCATACCATATCAAATCCGATCTGATAAAAAGCATAAGCGCGCTGCGCCATCAGCTCCACCAAATGCTCCAGCTCCTCCGTGGATGCAATATGCGTTTTGACCGGCGGTCCCATAGGACGCACGCCCGCAGGGGGCTCCGACAGGGTCAGGTTCCGCGGCTCAATGCCCATCATGGATGCCGATGCCAAAGAACCGTACAGATGAATCTCGTCTGTCATGTGGGAATAGTACAGCTTGCAGCCCCGGGTTTCAATTTCCAAATTTCCCATGCCGGGACCCGCAAAGGAGCCGATGCCCCAGGGGTCCTTTCCGCCCGGACCACCCGGTCCTCCGCCGGGTCCAAAGTCGTCATCGGGACCGAAGAAGGGGTCCTTTTTCCAGTCTGCTCCCTGACAGGTGACGATAGCGGCTCCGTTTCTTGCCAGCTCCGCCATATGGGAGATCATAGCCTCTCCGGGGTAGTTTTCATCGCCTTGGAACGCTCCGGAAACGGACCGGGTCACCAGAAAGCGGTTCTTCAAAATTCTTTCGCCCACCTGAATTGGAGCAAGGGTATGCTGATATTTTAGTGTCATAAATTTTACCTCAAAAAAAAGATGTTTGTCTCAATGCTGCATTGTCAGGCTCCACAAATGGCGGGAAACCGAAACGGTTCCCCGCCACAGTTTAATGGAAATGCTTATCTTGCCAGATAGCGGTCATAGGCGTTCTGATAGACCTGGATGCAATCCTGCATGCCAAAGCCATCCAGGGTAGCCTGATAGGTCTGGAAGCTCTCATCGGTCAGAGGCTCTGCGCCGGTGATGTATTTCAGCGTCATTTCTTCCACATAGGTGTCCACATCGCCAATCTTGGCGCCGTAGATGGCGCTTTCCTCCGCATTCAGCGCTGCATAGCTGGGATAGACGTTTGCGCCGTCCGAGTTCTCCAGCCAGTTTTTACGGGCTGCCAGCTGGACCTCCGAGTAGTTGGAGTCGGTTTTTTCGTTGAGCACATAGTAGCCGCCGCCGTTGAATTCGCAGTAGACGGAAATCGCAATATCAAACGCCATATCCGGGTTATTGGTCACAAGATCCGTAAACTGGGGCTTCCCGTCCACCATTTCATAGCTCTTTCCCTCAATGCCATAGTTTGCAAGCAGGGTGCCCGCATCGGTGTACCAGTAGTTGCACCATGCCATTGCCAGCTCCAGATCAGAGCAGTTTGTGGAGATAAAGTTACCGGTGTTGACGCTTACCCGGCTGAACGCCGTGCAGAAGTGGGTGGTTTCGCCCTTTTCACGGGTCAGAATCGGCATGCCGGTGATGGCAAAGTTGGGATCGGTGGCAGTCTCCGGGGTATAGGCGGTCATCTCATTGAGAGAGTTGAACCATACACCCACCTGATTGTTGGTGACCAGACTGCTGTCCGGGAACTGCTGCAGATTCTGCTGGGCTGCGAAATCGGCATACAAAAGACCGGTTTCATACCAGCGGTTCATCATGGTCAGATAGTCAAAGTAGCCTTCCTCATAGAAGCCGTACTTGACCTGGCTGTCCTCCACGTAGAAGCCGGGATAAATGCCATAGCCTGCGGTCATTTCCACCACATAGCCTGCGGGGTTGCTCCAATAGGGGGAGGGGATGTTCAGTTCATTTTTGAACCCGGTCAGGACATCTTCCAGCTCGTCGTAGGTGGTAGGCATCTCCTTGCCAATGGCGTCCAGAAAGTCGGTACGAATGATCTGACCGCCGTTTACGGAGACATTCTCATCGCCAATGCCGGCAAAGGCGGGCACATAGCCTGCGTCCGTGTGAACTGCCAGCGCCACTTCTTCGTCCGTAAGGATATAGTTCATGTAGTCGGGGGCATATTCCTCCAGATAGGGACCAAGGTCTGTGATGATCTCGTCCTCTACCGCGCCCTCAATGGAGCCGGAGTAGTTGCTGCCGAAGGAATAAATAATGTCCGTATAGTCTCCGGAGGCTACCATCAGCTGGAACTGCTCATTGGCATTGACCAGAGAGTAGCCAACCACCTGAATGTTTACGCCAACTGCCTGATTGATCGCCTGATAGATCTCCTTGTTGGAAACATCGTCCAGGAAGTTCGGAACAAAGGGCGGATAGCTGTACCAGTAGGTCAGTGTGGTGCTGCCATCGGAGACGGGGTAGCTCAAGGGCGCAAGGGTCTCCGGCTCTTCGGCAACGGACGCTTCCACCGTGCTTTCCTCTGCCGCGGAGGGTTCCGCTTCCACTTGGGGAGCTGCGGATGCTTCCGGCGCAGATACCGCCGCAGACTCCGGTGCGGACTGGGGTTCCGAGACAGCGCTTTCTGCGCCGCCGCAGGCTGCCAGTGCAAGCAGCATGCACACAGCCAGCAGGATGGATAACAATCGTTTCATTTCATTTCCTCCATTTCATTGTGTTGCGTTAAATCACAGCCGGACGCCGCCCTTGACGATGGATTTCAGGGCAGAGTACCGTTTGGTGATGTCGTTATGTCCCGGCGCATAGGAATTTTGGTCGTCCAGGGTCTTGTAGGGCTCCGGCCAGGGAACGGTGTTCTGGACCGTCTGGGTCATGGATGCATTGTTGTGCAGCGGTCCAACATCGGCACAGGGTGGTCCACCCAGTGCGCCTCTCGGCTTTACAGGACGGTAGCCGCCGGGGGCGCCGCCCTGTCCAGCGGGTGCTTCCTTCTTTTCCTCCTGCGGTGGAGGACCAAAGTGCGGTCTTGGATGGATTTCTTCATCGTACATTCTCTGTCCCCAGTTGACGGTGCCATATTCGGAACCGATATCCGGGCACACCTGCTCATGGAAGTAGTACCACTTGCCGTCGGTTTCGTCATAGGCGAAGTCCGAACCATACCGCTCCCACAGGAAGCCGCCGTTTCGAACCTTGTTGGGACTCATACGCGCCATCATGGTGCCGGGGGTCAGGTAGCAGCTCCGACCGCTTTTTCCGTCCTCCGCCACTTCTATGACGCCGGACGCCAGACAATGCAGCGCAGTGCAGCCTACGCTTCTGGCATCAAAGTAGGATGCGCCGGGATAATTGAGAATGTGGTTGCAATAGCGCTCATAGTATCCTTCTTCGGGATTGATGACGGAGCCAAACCACACCTGGTCCCAGCCCACCATTCTTCCAAAGAAATGCGCCCATGTCACATCCTCGCCACGGTACCAAATGGCATCCCACTCCTCTTTGGAGTAGCCCATACCATGGGTATAGGCATGCCAGGCTTTGACCTGCTCGATCTCCTGGGCGCCGATGGCATTGTGGAGCCGCTGCTCAAAGGTAAGATCTTGGTATATCATTGTGTCTCCCCCCCTTATTTGTACAGACCGATTTTGTAGCAGGCGGGTTTGCCCTCTGCGGTATAGCCCTTTGCATTGTCAAAGGTGTAATAGGGACGTGGCAGCCGCTCCCACACATCGACCCAGCCATAGAGGGAATCGTAGGCAACGTCCCGAATGGTGGGATCACCGCAAGCCTGCTCTACAATGTCTGCACCCCAGGGCGCCTCAGGATCCAGCTCGCCGTAGCTCTTTCCGGCAGGGATAATATGATCGTAGGTGATGAGCAGGTGCCAGATTTTCCAGTCATCTCCCTCGCGGATCAGGTCTGCGAAGATTTTTGCAAACGTAAAATTGCTGTCCGAGGTGCCGTCAGGCTTGCCGATGCAGTAAAGTCCGCAGTCATAGCCGATGTACTTGGCGGTTTTTCCGTCACCGGAAAGCTCGATATAGGGCGTATTGCGGGTATGGACAAAGGACGCTCCATGCCCCAGGTTCTTTTCGGACAGCTCAAGATCGGTTTTCTCGTGCCAGGAGCGAAGATTTTCGAAACGGGCATCCCGGCAATCGCTGACATAGTGCTTCATAATGTTGTCAAGTCCGGTGTAGTAGCCGTTGTTATAGCCCAGGGACGCCGTTTTGCGGTTCTCGTCGGAGGATACCCACAGCTCGGTAATGGCACGGCGGCGCTCATCGTTGGCGGTATAGTAAGCGCTCCGGCTCATGAGGTCCTTGATCTCTTCCTTGTCCCAAAGCCGCAAAACCTGCTCCTCCGGCGTCAAATGCAGTTCCATTTCAGACATGTTTTCCACCTCCATCAAAGACCGTAGCTGAAGGTTTCAGCAAAGGTTTTATAGGGCTCCGGCACCCGGGGGGACGGAGTAAAGGGACGTCCTGCGCCATAGACCTGACGGAGCACACAGGGACGATCCGGCACCGGCATGGACACGGAAGCAAAGATTTCCGTTTTCAAGAAATACGGGGAAAAGGTGGACCAGCAGGACACCCTTTACGAGCAGAACAA
>ERZ857955.921-NODE-921-length-27737-cov-11.580377_pt1 | contig 27737 bp, 28 predicted proteins | sample MGYA00519956_ERZ857955 | MGnify/ENA primary metagenome ERZ857955 (study PRJEB31778, sample SAMEA3449378) | human gut metagenome | biome: human gut; feature: human-associated habitat; material: faeces | place: United Kingdom | collected 2010/2012 ...
GGCATGTTCCGCTACGTCTCGTCGGCCAACTACTTCGGCGAACTGCTCGAATGGACGGGCTTCGCCGTGGCTTCGTGGTCGTGGGCCGGAGCGGTGTTCGCGTGGTGGACCTTCGCCAACCTCGCGCCCCGCGCCGCATCGCTCAACAAACGCTACGCCAAGGAGTTCGGCGACGAATTCACGTCGCTCGGACGCAAAAAAATCATACCTTTCATTTACTGACCCGATTATGTCATCGCTTTTCACCCCCTATAAGTTAGGCCCCGTAACGCTGCGCAACCGCACGATACGCTCGGCGGCGTTCGAGTCGATGGGCCGCCATTTCGGCCCGACGCAGCAGTTGAAGGAGTACCACGTATCGGTGGCCCGCGGCGGCGTGGGCATGACCACGCTGGCCTATGCGGCGGTCTGCCGCAGCGGGCTTTCGTTCGACAAGCAGCTGTGGCTGCGGCCCGAAATCGTGCCGGGGCTGCGCGACATCACCGACGCCGTGCACCGCGAAGGCGCGGCGGCGGGAATTCAGATCGGCCACTGCGGCAACATGACCCACCTGACCACCGCGGGGCAGATTCCGATCGGCGCGTCCACGGGTTTCAACCTCTACGCCTACACGCCGGTCCGCGGCATGCGGGCCGGCGAGATCGAGCAGGTTGCCCGCGACTTCGGGCGGGCCGTCCATACGGCCCACGACGCGGGATTCGACTCGGTGGAGGTACACGCCGGGCACGGATACCTGATTTCGCAGTTCCTTTCGCCCTACACCAACCGCCGCCGCGACGAGTACGGCGGATCGCTCGAAAACCGCATGCGTTTCATGCGGATGTGTCTGGAGGAGGTCATGGAAGCCGCGGCGCAGACCGGGACGGCCGTGCTGGTGAAGCACAACATGTACGACGGATTCAAGGGCGGCATCGAAATCCCCGAAAGTCTCGAAATCGCCCGCGAGATCGAGCGTTTCGGTGTGGACGGCATCGTGCTGTCGGGCGGATTCGTGTCGAAGGCCCCGATGGCCGTGATGCGGGGGCTGATTCCGATCTACACGATGAGCTACTACTCGCCGCTGTGGCTGCGTTACTTCATCCGCTGGTGCGGGCCGTGGATGATCCGGCAGTTCCCGTTCGAGGAGTGCTATTTTCTGGAGGACGCCAAGAAGTTCCGCGCCGAGCTGAAGTGCCCGCTGGTCTATGTGGGCGGGCTGGTGAGCCGCGAAGGCATTGACAGAGCGCTGGACGCGGGATTCGAACTGGTGCAGATGGCGCGGGCGCTGGTCAACGACCCTGCGTTCGTCAACAAGCTTCGGGAGGGCGACGCCGCGACCCGCAGCGAGTGCGACCACCGCAACTACTGCATCGCGCGCATGTACTCGGTGGACATGAAGTGCTGCAAGCACTGCGGCGACCTGCCGCGCAAAATCCGCGAAGAGCTGGCAAAACTGCCGTAAACATGGAACATAAGAACGACACAAACCCGATGGACAAGCAATCGGGACATACGCCCGGCGAAGGCGCGCCGGACACCGGCACCGTGCAAGAGACGACGGGAACGGCACCGGGCATCCGCACCGGGCAGGAGACGGCACGGCATTCCCGGCGGATGAAGCGCGGCGAAGTCCGGCCGGGAAGCGCATGGGCGCTGGTGACGGGAGCCGGATCGGGCATCGGACGCTGTTACGCCCTGCGGCTGGCGGCGCTGGGCTACCGGCTGGTGATCGTCGGCAACAACGCCGCGCCGCTCGAAGCCGTGGCCGGAGAGATACGCCGTGCGGCGGGGGCGAACGCTTCCGCATCCTTTCCCGAAGTCCGGGTCATGCCGATGGACCTCGCGCGGGTCGGGGCGGCACAGGAGTTGCACGACCGGACAGCGGCCGAAGGGATCGAAATCGACGTGGTGATAAACAACGCGGGCATCTTCTCGTTCTGCGACATCCTGACGACGCCCGCCGAGCGTATCGAACGCATCATCCTGCTGCACGACCTGACCGTCTCGCAGCTATGCCGTCTCTACGCCGCCGACATGGTTCGCCGCGGGGTGCGGGGGCACATTCTCAACATGTCCTCCTACTCGTTGTGGATGCCGTTTCCGGGACTGGCGCTGTACAGCGCGTCGAAGGCTTACATGCGGTCGTTCTCGGTGGCTTTCGCCAAGGAGGTGCGCGACCGCGGCATCCGCGTCACGGCGGTCTGTCCGGCAGGCGTGGCGACCGACCTCTACGGGCTGACGCCCCGCTGGCAGCGCATCGGCAAACGGCTCGGCGTGCTTATCACGCCCGACAACTGCGCGCGGCGGGGATTGCTGGCTTTGTGGCGGGGCCGCCGCTGCATTGTGCCCGACTGGTGGAACCGGGCGTGGATTCCCCTTTGCAAAGCGTTGCCGATGTGGGTGCTGCGGCCGATCCGCAGGTTCACGATGCGATTCCAGAAATAACACGGCCCGCAGTCTGCCACGATCGGCAGCCGAGCGGCTGGCGGAATAGCAGATGCAACGGCCGGCAAAACGGCGGCCGTAACGGCAGGCCGTGCAAGAACAAAAATCACAACAGCTTATGAATGAGATCAAAAACGTAATATTCGACCTCGGCGGCGTCCTCGTGGACCTCGACATCGAGCGCTGCACCGCCGCGTTCCGCGCACTGGGCATGCCCCGTGTCGCCGACCTTATCAATCCCTACTATCCCGCCGAGATGATCGGCCGGCTGGAGCGGGGCGACATTTCGTTCCGCGAAGCCTGCGACGAGATGCGCCGGCTGGACGGGCGGCCCGAAGTGACCGATTCCGAAATCGCGGCGGCATACAGCGCATTTCTGGTGGGGATTCCGGTCGCCAAACTGCGGCAGATCATGCGTTTGCGCGAGGCGGGCGTCCGCACCTATGTGCTTTCGAACAACAATCCGGCGGCGATGGTCGCCATCCGCGGCGCGTTTACGGCCGACGGGCATACGATGGACGACTATTTCGACAAGATATACCTTTCGTACGAACTGCACGAACTGAAGCCTTCGGAGGCGATTTTCCGCAAGGTGATCGCCGACAGCGGCGTGATCCCCTCCGAAACGCTCTTCATCGACGACGGCCGGAAGAACGTTGACGCCGCGCAGGCGCTGGGCTTCGCCGTCTACATGCCCGCGCCGGGAGAGGATTTCGGGCATCTGTTCGAGGAGATAACGCGTTGAGGGATTGCGGGGAGGAGCCGCGGAGCCGAACCGCAGGGCCGAAACCGCACGCGGCAATAACCGTTGACAGAAACCGCACGGCCGGAATTTCTATTGCAAGTTCCGGAATGCGGACCGCAAAACCCACAACCGGAGTTCCGACGCGAATTCCCGAACGCGATCGCAAAACCCATGGCCGGATTCAGGCGGAGGTTCCGAAGCCGCCCGGAAGCATACGACAGGGAGCCGGCAACATTCTGACAGCGTTCAGACAGTATTCGGGCGGCATTCCGACAACGGTCTGACAGCGGTCCGACAACATGCTAACAGCTCTCCGACAGCGTTCGGGTCGGCTTCCGAACGCCCGGACGTAAGATGAAAGGCTTCGCGGAAGATCCGCGGAACCCGGAATAGCGGGAATAAACCGCAGACCGAAAAAAAACGATACGACACAAGGCGGCTGCGGAGGATTTCCCGGATGCCGCACTGACCACAAACAGAACGAACCCTGAAGAAATGGATTAAAATTACGCTGATCGCCGCGGCCGTCTTGGCCGTGCTGATCGTCATAGCTGCGATCGCCGTTTCGCCCGTAGCCAAGAACTACATCGAGAAACACGACCGCGAACTGATCGGCCGCTCGATCCGCATGGAGCGGCTGCGGATGAACATTTTCACCGGACGCCTGCGCATCGAAGGACTCCGCATCGGCGGAAGCGAAGATTCGACGACGTTTTTCCGACTGGACAGCTTCGAGATGCGCATGCGGCTATGGCCGCTGCTGGGAAACCGTGTGCTCGTGAAAAAAATCTCGTTCGCAGGTCCCGACGTGAAGATCTACCAGCGGGGCAACGCCTTCAGTTTCGATGACATCACAGCCCGCTTCGCGGGCGACACGACAGCCGTCGCCGCAACGCCCGAAAAAACCTCGAAGCCGTGGGAAATCGGGATTTACGACATCTCGATCCGCAACGGCAGGGTCTTTTACAAGGACCTCGCGCTCGATGCCGAGTGGGGCATGAACGACCTGAACCTGCATATTCCGGGCGTCTATTTCTCCGGCGAGAAAACCGACGTCGGGGCCGTGCTCAACTTCGCCGAGGGCGGTTCGCTCTCGACCGACGTGGGCTACAACATCGAAAGCTCGGAATTCGACATCGGAATCCGGCTGCAGGATTTCGCACTGGCGGGCACGCTGCCCTATTTCCGGCAGTCGCTCGACGTCACGGCCGTGGACGGCCGCCTGTCGGCCGACATCCGCCTGCGCGGCAACACGGAACACCTGCTTTCGCTCACGACCGAGGGTACGGCTTCGCTGGCGGGCTTCGCCCTGCGCGACCGGCAGCAGCGGCCCGTGGCGGGCGTCGATACGCTGGGTGTAAAACTCGCCGAGGGCGATCTGGGCAAAATGCGCTTCGTATTCGACCGCATCTATGTTTCGGGACTCTCGGCGCTGTTCGAAATGACACCCGAAGGCAACAATCTCGCCGCTCTGATGAAATCCCCGGCGGCAGAAACCGCTTCGCCGACCGCCGTTTCCGTCTCTGCGGCAGCGAATCCCGCTCCGGAAGCAGCCCCCGCCCCGGCGGCAGAAATCACGGCGTCCGACGCCGCGGGAAGCGCGACGCCGAGTCCGACGCACCGGATCGCCGACCTCGAAATCACGAACGGCCGCGTCACGGTGCGCGACCTGACGATGCACCGCCCGTTCGAATATACCGTCTCGGAAATCCGCATGCGCAGCCGCGATTTCGCCCCCCTCGAAGCGCAACAGCATGACCGTCGATGTGCGGATGCAGAAGACCGGCTCGGCGAAGCTGCGCTGGGAAGGGACGCTCGACGACATGAACAACCAGAACATCACGCTTTGGCTCACCAACCTCGACCTGCGCGACTTCGGTCCCTACTGCGAACATTACACGGCCTATCCGCTGACCAAGGGCAACCTCACGTTCCGCAGCCAGAACGTAATCCGCAACCGCTACCTCGACGGCACCAACCACCTCGACATGTTCGAACCGAAGGTGGACAAAAAACGCAGGGAGATCAAGGCCGAGATGAATATTCCGCTCAAACAGGGGCTATACGTCCTGAAAGACAAGAAAGGCCATGTGAAGATGAACCTTCCGGTCAAGGGGAGTCTCGATTCGCCGGAGTTCTCCTACCGCAAGATCGTGCTGAAGGCGATCGGCAACGTACTGCTGAAAGTCGTGACGGCGCCCTTCTCGTTCCTGTCGGGCAACAAGGAGAACCTCGAATACATCAATATCGACCCGCTGCAATACGTCTTCACGTCGGAGCAGTACGCTTCGCTGGACAAGATCGCGCAGGCGTTGCAGGACAAGCCCGAAATGCACATCGTCCTGACGCAGCGCGTCAACATGCGCCGCGCCCTGCCCCGGCAGGCGGCCGGCGCGCTCCGGATGGCCTATGCCGAGCATCTGAAGAGCGCCGACACGACCGGCCGCCAGCCGATGTCGATGCTCGAATACGAAAAGATCCAGCAGACCGACATCCGCACTCCGGCGATCATGGCCTTTGCCGATTCGCTGCTCGCCCAGCGGGGAATTTCGCCGCAGGGACTTTCGGCCGACGACAAGGCGCTGGCGCTCTACCGCGAAAAAGCCGCCGGACAGTTGGCCCGCATGATGGCCGCACGCAACAAGGCGCTGACCGACTACATGCAGTCCACGCACGGCGCGACGGCTCCGGCGTTCCGGGTGCAGACGATGGATTCGCTGGCGTTGCCGAATTACGCGGGCCGCGACCGTTACACGATCGCCCTCGAAGTGGACGGCGAGACCGTGAAGGTCGAAGCGGACGACGGCAACGCGGGAGCAGGAACTGACGCAGGGGCTGGTACAGATGCGGGGACGGAGGCCGAGACAGATGCAAGGACAAATACGGAATCGGATACCGAGACGAATGCAGGAACGCATGCAGGAACAGATACAGAGTAGGATGCCGGGGCGGATACAGAACTGAATACAGAATCGGATGCCGTGACGGATGCAGGATATCGCCGGGAATGTTCAGGCGGATTCGACACATGGCCGCATCCGCCCCGGCAGAGAAGCGGCGGGAACCGGCAAGGCAACGGATACGGCGACGGACACAAATCCCATTGCGGTCGCACGGGACGGAGCCTTCGGAAAAAGCTGCGGAAGCAGCCGGTTCGACAAGCGAAGCAACTCCGCCTGTGGCCGGAGCCGATGCGTATATTCCGGCCGAATAGAGAGCGAAAACGGGCCCCCGGCCGATAAAGAGCGGGATATAGGCAGAAAAGGTTTAAAATGAGATTCCTCATTCTAAACCTTTTACAATTTGTCGGGGAGACTGGATTCGAACCAGCGACCTCCAACTCCCGAAGCTGGCGCGCTAACCGGACTGCGCTACACCCCGAACATTTGGGGCTCTTATCGTTTTAAGAGCGCACAAAGATAAGTCGAAAATCCGAAAAGTCAAAATAATTTCTGCAAAAAACGCCTTCCCGGTTATATTTCGGCTGCCGCCTCTTCTGTCAGCGCTTGCAGTACCCCTTCTGTTGCCTTTCTCTGTTGCCCCTTCCATCATCCCTTTCGGCACCTTTCTAATCGTCCTTTCCGTCGTCCCTTCCATTGTCTCTCCCTGTTTCCCCGTTCCGTCTCCCGCCTGCAAGCCCCGTGCTTTCGAACTGCTGCTGCCGGGTGGCTGCGATACATGGTCGCGGACGGTCTGCGGGGCGGACAGTTTCCGCAGTTCACTATACCCGCCGCTGCACATCGGTTTACACAAATAGTCGAAAAACGTGTTAACCGAGCAAAAACCGGCAAAATAGGATGCTTTGTGGCAAAACACAAAAAAGCCTTCCAGAGCTGTCTGAAAGGCTTTTTTCTCGTGTCGGGGTAGCGGGATTCGAACCCACGACCCCCTGCTCCCAAAGCAGGTGCGCTAACCGGACTGCGCTACACCCCGTCGTTCCCGACCTTGACCCCGTGATTGGCCTTGTGCAACCCCGCGAGGCTGTTGTGTGTCAATCCCGGGCATTCCGGCCGGGGGAACCATCCGGGTTCCGGGTTGCAAAGATAACCGCTTTTTTTCGTTCCGGCAAACTTTTGCCCCGAAATCCGCCCTTCCCGGCCGTGTGCCGGATTCCTGTTGGGCGGGGCTGTCTGTTTGCTTGCCGGACGTTTTTTGCAGTCCTGTTTTTCGGAAACAGGCGGCTTTCCCGGATATAACTTTGCCGCGATCCGTATGCGTTGCCTTTCGGCAGGAGCCCTGTGGCCTCCGTATTTGCCCGGTTGCGGCCCTGTCTCCGGGCATTCCGGACGGCGCTGCTATTTCGTTGCGGTTATCTCTTCCAACAGGTGTCCGAAATCCTCACCCGGTGCGGGCTTGTACACCGCGAAGCCCAGCGCCTGTGCCGCGTCCACATTCTTCTGCCCGTCGTCGATGAAGAGTGTTTGCGCGGGGACGATGCCGCTGTCGGCGATCACCTTGCGGAAGATCGCTTCCGAGGGTTTCAGCTCGCGCAGTTCGTAGGAGAGGTATACCTTGTCGAAATAGTCGTCCATCGTGTGCCCGTCGGCCGTGAATTCGCCGCGGATGACCTCCATCGACGCCGGGTTGTTGTTCGACAACACGTAGGTGCGAATCCCCGCCCCGCGCAGCCGTTCCACCTGGCGCAGTTTCCAGACCGGAACCCCCGCCAGGAACGCGCCGTATGCCCCAGCGATCTGGGCGTCGGTGACATCGTACCGCCCGTCGAGCTTCCGCATCGCGTCGCATGCTTCGTGGAACGACAGGTCGCCCCGTTCCAGCCGTCCGATCATCTCGGCGGGATAGCAGGGGTTTATCAGGTCGGCAACCCGGTTCATGCCGAGCTGCCTGAATGCCGCTGTGCAGCGGTCTATGTCGAGGTCTACGAGGACGCCCCCGAGGTCGAAAATTACATTTTTAATATTTTTCATAGTCATCTAATGTCTTGTCCGTGCGCCGCGTCCGCGGAGTTTGGCTCCGCCGTACTGCTTCCTGCTTCTCCCCGGCGACGCAGCCCGTGTCTGTGCCGTGTGCTGCCCGGCAGGACAGCCCGCTTCCTGCGGTGGCTGCCTGCGTCGTTCCGCCTTATTTCTGGAACTTCATCGTGAAACGCCGCACCGGCCGCAGCACCCACATCGGCAATACCTTGCAAAAGGGGATCCAGGCGCGGTTCCACCAGTCGGGTACGATGCAGCGGCGGCCTTTCCACAACGCCTTCAGCCCTCGGCGCGCACAACTGTCGGGGGTGATGAGCACGCCCAGTTTGCGGCCGATGCGCTGCCAGTAGGGCGTCAGCCCGTAGAGGTCTGTCGCTACGCCCGCCGGGCAAACCGCCGTGACGCGGATGCCCCGTTCGCGTACCTCCTTGGCGAAAGCCACGGAGAACGAGCGCATGTAGGCTTTCGAGGCGCTGTATAGCGCCAGCCCCGGGAACGGCATCCACAGCGAGTAGGACGACATGTTGAGGATGTGCCCCCGCACGCCGCGGCGTACCATGTCCGCGGCGAAGAGGCGGCATAGCTGCGTGACGGTCAGGTCGTGCAGCAGGATGATGCGCTCGATGCGCTCCGCCGGCGTGGCGAGGATGTCGCAGAACGAGAATATCCCGGCGTTGTTGATCACCACGTCGACCCCGATCCCCTCGGCTGCCATGCGGTCGTACAGCTCCTGTGCCGCCCCGACCCGCGCCAGATCTATCGCAATCACCCGCACGTCGGGCATCGCGGCCTCCGTTGCCCTGCTGCCGTCTCCCTTTCCGCTGCCGACGCTTTGTTCCGTACTGCCGGCTGCGCACGCCCCGTTCCCGTCCGTCCCGGCCCCGGGTTCCCCCGTAGCCTGGGCAATTCCCGCCGCCGGTTCGCGCCCCGCCGCCCCGCTTCCGTTTGCGGATGCCGTAACTTCTAGTCCTTCCGTAATTTCCAGTCCTTTCGCGGCTTCCGACCCTTCCACGGCCTCCGGTCTTTCCACGGCTGCTTTTCGCCCGGCCGGCCGGGCATTCCGTATCTCTTCCGCCACGGCTTCGAGCGGTGCGCGGTTGTCGCCCGCGATCACCAGCCGGTAGCCCAGCGCTGCCAGCCGCAGGGCGTAGCAGCGCCCGATGCCCGACCCGGCGCCCGTCACCAGCGCCCATGCGCTGCCCGGCGCCACTACGCCGCGTTCCAGGCGGCGTCCGTGTCGCCCGCCCGTGCCGCCCTGTACCTCTGCGGGCTCGCAGGGGGCTGTCACGGCCTTATCCCCGCATTCCCTATGCCCGGTCTCGGCCGCGTGCTCCCTGCACCCGGCCTTATCTCCGAGGTTCCGGTATCCGGCCAGCGTCCCGCCTTGTGCCGCGGCCCCGGCCGTTTCGCTGTTCCGTTTACGCTTCTCCATGTGTTCCATGCTTACGGCAGCTTGGCCAGTTCTTCCTGTATCCTGCGCGGCAGCCCGTCGCAATGCTTGCAGCATTTCATGTCCACCGAGTACATCCGCGCGATGCAGTAGTTGCGGTGGTCGCAGCCGCTGCGTGTCGAAGCGTCGCCCTCGCGGAGCTTGTTGACGAACGCCGGGTCGTTGACCAGCGCCCGGGCCATCTGCACCAGTTCGAACCCCGCGTCCAGCGCCTTGTCGATCCCTTCGCGGCTCACCAGCCCGCCGACATATACCAGCGGGCATTTCAGCTCGGCGCGGAATTTCTTGGCGTCTTCCAGGAAATAGCACTCCTCGAAGGGGAACTGCCGGATCATGAAGGGCCCGCACCAGCGGATGAAATAGCGCAGCCACAGGGGCGAGTAGTAGCTCATCGTGTAGATCGGGATCAGCCCCCGCATCACGGCCATCGGAGCCTTGGAGACGAACCCGCCCGAAAGCACGATGCCGTCCACGCCGAAGCGTTCGATCTCGCGGGCTATGGCGATGCTTTCGGGAATCTCGATGCCGCCCCTGAACCCGTCGTACATATTGTGCTTCACCAATACGGCCGTCCCCGTTTTCGCCGCGGCCTCCATCACTTCTGTGAGGCACATCCGCATGAAGCGCATTCTGTTTTCCAACGTCCCGCCGTACTCGTCCTTCCGGTGATTGGTGTAGGGCGAGAGGAACTGCGAGATCAGGTAGCCGTGCCCGGCATGTACCTCCACCGAGTCGAACCCCGCGTCGTGCGCGGTGTGGACGGCCTTCCCGAAATCCCGTGCCACCTGCGCGATCTCGTCCTTGCGCATACCCCGCACGGGGGTGTAGGCATAGAGGTTGAACCCCGTCGACGCGCCGATCGGGATCTGCCCGGCGGTCGTCAAATGGGTCATGTTGCCGCAATGCCCGATCTGGATGCCGGCCGCCGCGCCTTCGCGGTGTACGGCGTCGGTTATCCCGCGCAGCCCGGGCACGATCTCTGGGCGCAGCCACAACTGCTTGTCGAACGACAGCCCGCTGCGGCTCACCGCGGCGTAGGCCAGCGTGGTCATCCCCACGCCGCCGCGCGCCACCGAAACGTGGTACTCCTTGAGCTGCTCTGTGGGGCCGAAATGACGCCCCATCGACTCGAACGCCGCCGAACGTACCGTGCGGTTGCGCAGTGTCACGGGGCCTAATTTATAAGGGGTGAACAGTGATGACATTTTCCGGTAGGTTAATAGATGAAAGGTATGATCTTTTTTCGTTTCAGCGCCGTGAATTCCTCCCCGAACTCCTGTGCGTAACGCTTGTAGAGCGATGCCGCACGGGGCGCGAGGTTGGCGAACGTCCACCAGGCGAATACCGCCCCGGCCCACGACCACGAAGCTACGGCGAAGCCCGTCCATTCGAGCAGTTCGCCGAAATAGTTGGCCGACGAGACGTATCGGAACATCCCCCCGCGGGGAATGTAGTGGCGCGTGTCGCCCGGCTTGCGCAGGTGGCGGATGATATGGTCGGAATGGAGGTTTACGGCCATCCCCGCGAGGAACATCGCCCCGCCGACATAGATGTAGGGCTTTGCGAACCAGTCGGCGTAATAGCCTTCGGGCGAGACGTAGAAGATCCACCCGCCCTGCATCAGCGCGTTGAGCGTGTTGAACGCCATGCCCATCACGACGATCCCCAGCGGCATCTTCGACTCTCCGCGCAGCAGCAGCGGGAAGATGAAGGCGCGCTGCAGGTAGTGTGTCTGGAACAGCACGAAGAGCGCCAGCGGCCCGGCCTCCCATGTCCGCCCGGACATGAGCCAGAGCACGCACATTGCGACGAACACGGGCGACTCCATCACGACCCAGCCCACCTTGTTGGGTACCGGGGGGCCGTATTTCGGGTTGAACAGATAGCCGTACCCGGCTTCGAAAAAGTGCAGGGCGACGTAAACCCCGGCGGCCAGCACGGCCATGACGATCAGGAAGATATTGAATGTTTCTGCCATTTGTCTGCGGTTGGATAAAAACGTCGTAAAGTTACAAAACAAATCGGTATAATGAAAATCGCATCCGCCTCCCCTCCGGTTGTTTTTCTCCTTTCCGGGCACATATTTGTCTTATTGGTCGCAGCGTCTCTCTCGCCGGCCGGATTGTCCCTTTACGGCCGGTGCCCGCCCTGTGTCCGGGCTGAATGCTTTCTTCCTGTGCCCCGGCCAGTGCGGATGCCCCTCTGAGGGCCTGTGTGATTCCGCGGTCGTCCTTTGTGCCCCTCGGCTGCATCCCGATAAAAAAAGACGGCCTCCACTGCGAGTGGAAGCCGTCTGCGCGACCCTTCGCAACCCCGCAGGGCGCGAAATGCTTTGGCTGCAGGCGCCGGGGCGCCCACTTTCCGGCATTCGTTCCGGGGTGCCGGAGCCCTCTCGTAAAAACCCCTGCCGAAGCAGGGGTGCCGGGACGGTGACCTGTGACGCTTCGGCGTCACGCCGTACGTACAGTCCGATATGGGAGTTGCCCGCTCCCGGCTGTCGGTCTGCCGTCCGGTGCCGGCGGCCCGGCATGCCCTTCCCGGACACGCCTGCGGCCGGACGGGGCATATTAGTGCGTAAAGACTTTTCCTTTCTGGTGTTCCTTGTTCTCGTACTTGATGCGCGAGGTAGTGGGGTACTCCAGCTGTTCGAATTCGGCGATGGCGTTGCGGATGTCGCCCATCAGCATGTCGGCCATGTCGCGCGACATGCCCTGGCGCACCACGATACGCATTACGACCACGTCCTCGATGTTCTTGGGCATCGTATAGGCGGGAACCATCCAGCCGCTCTGCTGCAGTTTGGCCTGCAGGTCGAACAGCGTCCACTTGGCCTTCTTGTCGTACTCGGGATTCATCATCCAGATGAACAGCGGGTTGACGACCTCCGTCGAGTAGTTCTTGAAGCATTTCATCGTGCCGATCTGCTGGTGGCAGTACTTGGCGATGTCCATCGAGTTCTGCTGGATCTCCTTGTATCCCTCGAATCCCAGGCGGATGAAGTTGTAGTACTGGCCGAGTATCTGCGCTGCGGGGCGCGAGAAGTTGAGGCCGACCTGCGTGATGTTGGCGCCCAGGTAGTTTACCGAGAACGACATTTCCTCGGGCAGGTATTTCTTGTCCTTCCATACCACCCATCCCAGGCCGGGATATACCAGGCCGTACTTGTGGCCCGACGTGGAGATCGACAATACCCACTTGAGGCGGAAGTCCCACTTCTTCTCGGGTTTGAGGAACGGCAGGATGAAACCGCCCGACGCTGCGTCGACGTGGATCGGGATTTCATAGCCGGTCTTGGCGTTGTACTCGTCGAGCGCCTTGTCCAGCCCCTCGATGTCGTCGTCCAGGCCCGTCCACGTGACGCCTGCGATCGGCACGATGCAGATCGTGTTCTCGTCGCACATCTCCAGCGCCTGCTTGGGGTCGAGCGTGATGTGGTCGAGCGTCAGGGGCACGGTGCGCATTTCGATCTGCCACAGCTGGCAGAACTTCTCCCATACGACTTGGAACCCGGCGCTCATCACCAGGTTCGGTTTGTCGAAGGGCTTGCCTGCGGCCTTGCGGCGCTGGCGCCAGCGGAGCCATGCGGCCACGCCGCCCAGCATACATGCCTCCGACGAACCGATGCCCAGCGCACCGGTCTTCCATTCGGCCTTCTCGGGGGTGTTCCACATGTTGGCGACGATGTTCAGGCAGCGGCCGCACATCACCGCGACACGCGGGTACTCCGTTTCGTCGATGTAGTTGATGTTGATGGCCTCGTTCATCAGCCGTGTGGCGTAATCGTCCATGTAGGTCGTTACGAACGTGGCGAGGTTCAGCCGCGGCTGTGTCTGCGGATAGGTCTCGTCCTTGACTAACTGGTAAGCGATCTCGGGAGCCGTCTTGCCCTTGGGGATGAATTCCGTGGGTGCCGGACTGCGCATTTCCTCCGAACCGAAAATGTCGGTCAGCGTGTCTTCGTTGGTGTGTCTTTGCTGATTCATGATGTGAATTTTGTTTTGGTTTACGCCCTCCAACCTTGCATGAACTGTGCCACGGAGCGGTTTTTTTCGGCCTAAACCGGGCTGCGGGGCCTCTTCTGCTTCGGTCGCAGTCCGTTATGAAAAAAATGCCCGGAAAATTTGCAAATCCAAAAATGTTCGATATATTTGTGATATCAAAATAATATCATTCAAAAACTACACGGGTATGGAAAATGGAAATTTCGTTTACAAAGGCTGGAAATGCAACGGTTTCCTGGCATTGGTGCTGATCCTCGGCGGGTTGGCCTTGGGGGTTTACGCGATCGTCGCGGGCGCGCAGCGCATCGACGCCGGGCTGGCGCTCGGCGGCGGGCTGGTGGCGGCGGGCGTCGTCTGGTGCCTTTGCATGCTGATCTGCATGGCGGGATTCATGCTGCTCGAACCCAACGAGGCGCGCGTGATGGTCTTTTTCGGTAAATACAAAGGTACCTTCTACGAAACGGGCTATTGGTGGGTCAGCCCCTTCATGTCGGCCAAGCAGATCTCGATCCGCGCCCGCAACCTGAACGTCGACCCGATCAAGGTCAACGACAAGACGGGCAACCCGATCCTGATCGGGCTGGTGCTGGTCTGGAAGATCAAGCGCGATGATATTTATAAGGCCGTTTTCGAGATCGACGCCCCGACTACGGCCGGGCAGACCGGCGTTTCGGCCTCGGCGCGCATGAACATCCTCGAGAACTTCGTGGGCGTGCAGAGCGACGCCGCGTTGCGCCAGGTGGCCGGTTGCTATTCCTATGATAACAATGGCATTGCGGACGATGAGCTGACGCTCCGCTCGAATAGCGAGCAGATCAACGACCAACTCGAACACACGCTCAACGAACGTCTGGCGATGGCCGGCATCGAGGTGGTCGAGGCCCGCATCAACTACCTGGCCTATGCGCCCGAAATCGCCGCCGTGATGCTGCGCCGCCAGCAGGCCGATGCCATCATCTCCGCCCGCGAGAAGATCGTCGAGGGTGCCGTGTCGATGGTGCACATGGCTTTGCAGCGCCTCGGCGACGAGCATATCGTCGAACTGGACGAAGAGCGCAAGGCGGCCATGGTGTCGAATTTGCTCGTAGTGCTCTGTGCCGACGAAGCCGCGCAGCCCGTGGTGAATGCCGGAACCCTGCACCATTGATTTAACTGGGGATGGCTAAAGAGAGTAATAACAAGAGTTTCGTACTGCGTATCGACGCCGCGACGATGGACGCACTAGAGCTATGGGCTGCCGACGAGTTCCGCTCGATCAACGGCCAACTCCAGTGGATCATCGCCGATGCCCTGCGCCGCAGCGGCCGCCTGAAGAAGCCGCGTGCGGCCGCCGGGGCGACCCTGCCGGCCGCGGATACGGGCGTTGCTTCGTCGGGCAGGGACTTCCCGCCGGCTCCGGCGGCCGTTTCTCCCGCGGCTGCCGCCGCTCCTCCTGCTGACGTTGCGTCCGGTGAAGGCACGCCGCCGCTGCAGGATGCCGTTCCTCCCGTTGCCGCTGCGGCAGCCGGGGAGGCCGGCCCGCTGCCTCCGCACGCCCGTATGCAGTCCGACGACCCGCAAAAAAATAAAGCCGATATAAAAAAATAAATCCGATGTTCAGGATGTGGAGATGCTATTTTTCCGGCCTGCTCGATGCCGGACGCTGGCGGATGTTTCTGCACAGCCGCATGTGGCTCGGCCTGCCCGTGGCAGCCGTTGTCGCCTTCGTCGTAATTTTCCTGCTGCGCCGTTTCGGCGAGGGTCTCCCGACTGCCGAGGCGTTCTGGAAGGGAGCTGTCTATGCATTGGTGATTGCTTTTTGCTGGGCTTTGGGCGTGTGGGCCGCCGTCGGGCCCGAACCGTCCGATGACGACGGCAGGCAGGACGGGGAGGCCGTCGGTAACGTGGGATCCCGTGCGGCGTGGCGGGGCAGGGTGCTCTGCTTCGTATTGCTGCTGGGGGCGTTCGCCCTGGTTTGCTCGTCCCAGATTTCGGAAATGCTGGGCGGCGAATGTTCGCTGGCCCGCGGGTTCGGGGGGATACTGCTCAAGGCGATGGCGGTTGCGGCCGTCGTTGTTCCCGTATGGCTTGATTCGGGACGCAGTAAATGGCAGGATCAATAAAAGCCGGTGCTATGTCGATCCCGATGTTTATAAAAAGGATGTTGCTATGAATCGGAAATGGATTTTTGCGGTTGTTTCGGTGCTTGCGGTTGCGCTGGTGATGTTTCCGCTCAACCTGCTGTGGGTCGGGCAGTCGCCGTTGCATGCGGCAGTGAGTTCCCTGCTGTTCGGCCTGCCCGCACTGCTCACGGCATGGACGCCCAAAGGGCGGTGTGCCGGCGGCCGGGCCGAATCCCGCAGGGCTGCCGGGAATACGGGATTCCGTACCCGCACCGGGCGCCCGGATCGCATTGTGCCTGAGGATCGCGCGGTGCTCCCGGATCATACTGTACCTGCGGATCGCACCGAACCCGTGGATCGCACCGAACCCGCCGGGCGAAAGTCCCTGCTGGCGAAAGTCGCGCTGGGGATCGCTTTTTTCGTGCTGGCGGCGATGCTGGCATACGATATTTCGACCGAAGGCGTTGCCGTCGGAGTTACGAAGGCAGTTGGATTCGGCCTGTTGATACTGCTTGCTGCCGTTGGACATAGATTAGGTTATCTAAAGTTATAGTTTATGAAAAAAATCGTCGTTTTTACGGGTGCGGGGGTCAGCGCCGACAGCGGTCTGGCGACCTTCCGCGATTCCGACGGGTTATGGGCTTCCTACCGGATCGAGGATGTCTGCACGCCCGAGGCGTTGGCGCATAACCGTGCCACGGTCATCGGGTTTTACAACATGCGCCGCCGCGAGATGCTCGCCGCGCAGCCCAATGCCGGGCACGAGGCCATCGCGGGGCTGGAACGGGATTTCGAGGTCGAGGTCTTGACGCAGAACGTAGACGACCTGCACGAGCGTGCCGGTTCGTCGAAAGTGACTCACCTGCACGGCGAACTGACCTGCCTGCGCTCGTCGCGCAATCCCGATCTGGTCGTCCCGATCGAGGGCTGGGAGCAGAAGCTCGACGCCACGGCGCCCGACGGGGCACTGCTGCGTCCGCACATCGTCTTTTTCGGCGAGGCGGTGCCGATGTTCGAACGTGCCGCGCAGATTGCCCGGACGGCGGATATCATGGTGGTCGTGGGGACTTCGCTGGCGGTCTATCCCGCCGCGTCGCTGGTGCGCTACGTGCGCCCCGAAATCCCGATCTATGTCGTCGATCCCGGTAATCCCGATACGGCGGGCATCCGCAATCCGCTGACCCTGATTCGCAAACGCGCCGCCGAGGGCATGCCCGAACTGGCCGCCCTGCTGCGGGAGCGGTATAAAGGATAACGATTCGGAATAGAACTCCGCCTGTTTTTTGCGGGTGCGGGCGCTCCGCATTCGTTGTCCGCGCACATTTGAGCGTTATGATCTATTGCAGCGGAATCGAACAATCCGCGCCCTGTTTTTTGCGGCTGATCCCGGCGGTCTGTCGTCTTTGCCTGCCGGATGTTTGAGTAACGATGTTTTCGGCGCAATCGAAAAGCCCGCCCCTCGGTTAAAGGGGCGGGCCGTTCGTTTGTCTGTCGGGCCAATCAGAAGTGCATGGCGATGCCGAACGTGATGCCGAAGCGGTTAAACCGCGCTCCGCGCTTCTCGATGCCGATGAATTCGCCCGTGCTGTTGTCGTAAATATTGGCTTTGCCCACGAGGTTCAGGTATTCCAGTCCTGCCGTGAAGTCGAGCCGCGTACGGCGCGTCATGGCGAGCCGGTAGCCGCCGCCCAGACTGCCCGTCAGGCCCGCCCCGTTGTCCGGGTAGAAGGTCGCGCCCGCTTCGGCATAGTTGAACCAGCGGCTGGCGCGTTTGCCGTACAATCGTTCGGCCTTGAGGTAGCCCAGAAAGGTCTTTTCCCCTTGGTCGTCATAAGAGCCGAAGCCCGTGCCTGCGCCGACATTCCAGTCGGGTGTAAGGCGCACGGTCACTTCAAACCGCAGTTCGCCGCCGCGAAGATATTCGGGCGCGCCCCACGGCGACGTGATTTTGCCGAAGTCGGATACTATTTTGTATTTTTCCGTCAGGCCGAGGCTGTAACGGTATCCGACACCGAAGCGTACGCGGGGCTCTTTGTGGTTTTTGGATTGCTGTGCCGATGCGGAGAAGGCGCAAAGCATCAGCAAAGATGCGGTCAGAAGCAGTTTTTTCATATCGGGTGAGATTAGGTTGATGACACAAACAATAAATCCGGCCGGGAGAAGTCCGGCCGGATAAGAGGCGGATCTGCAAAGCGTTTATAGGACTGGTTCCCGGGCGTTTCGGGCATTTTCTCCTCGGGGAATCGTCCTTCGTTATTTCAAATCCTTGAAATAGATGTCCAGCAGCTCCTTGGCGGCGATGAACGACGATATTTTGTCCTCCAGCACGCGCTTTTCGTACTCTGCGACGCGCGCTTCGACCGCCGGGTCGTGGTAGAACGAGTTGCGCAGCACTTCGTTGATCGACTCGTACATCCAGTATTTGTTCTGGCGGTTGCGGTTGTGGCGGAAATAGCCGTTGGCCTGGATGTGGTCGAGGAACTCCTCGACGCCTTTCCATACCTCTTCGAGCCCCGTCGCGGCCACGGCCGAGCAGGTGTATACTTTGGGCCGCCAGCCCGACTCGGGCACGGGGAACAGCCTCAGTGCCCCCTGGAACTGGGTCTTGGCCAGTTCGGCCTTGTGGATGTTCTCGCCGTCGGCCTTGGTGATGACCATGATGTCGGCCATCTCCATGATGCCGCGCTTGATGCCCTGCAACTCGTCGCCGGCACCCGAAATCTGCAACAGCATGAACATGTCGACCATCGAGTGCACGGCCGTCTCGGACTGCCCGACGCCCACCGTCTCGATGAATACCACGTCGAAGCCCGCGGCTTCGCACAGGACGATCGTCTCGCGTGTCTTGCGTGCCACGCCGCCCAGCGACCCGGCCGAAGGGGAGGGGCGGATGAAGACGTCGGGGTTGCCCGAAATGCTCTCCATGCGGGTTTTGTCGCCGAGGATCGAACCCCCGCTGCGTTCCGACGAGGGGTCGATGGCCAGCACCGCCAGTTTGTGCCGCAGCGAGGTGACCATGTTGCCGATGGCCTCGATGAAGGTCGACTTGCCTGCTCCGGGGACGCCCGTGATGCCGATGCGCACCGATTTCCCGGCGTGCGGCAGGCAGCGTTCGATGATCTCTTGCGCCTGCGCGTAATGGGCGGGGTTGTTCGACTCGACGAGTGTGATGGCCTGCGACAGGGTGGTGATGTTGCCCGCGAGGATGCCTTCGACGTATTCGTCGGTCGAAAGCCGCTTCTTCTTGCGGCGCGTGAAGTAAGGGCTTACGATAGGCTGGTCTTCAACGCCTTCGGTGACGTTGAGCGCCGTGTCGTGGTGTGTATCTGCGTACTCTTTTTCGTAATGGTTTATTTTCGTGAAGGACATGGTGCTATTTACTTGATTTTTCGATCATTTCGGGTGTCAGCTGCAGCGAGTTGCCCATCCACAGCGCCCTGTTTTTGGCGTCTACCAGCACCCCGAACGGGACGTACTGCACGTTGAATGCCGAGAATATCTTGCCCCCGGTGTCCAGCGCGACGGAGATGTGCCGGGAAAGGAACGGCGAAAGCAGGGGAGATATTTTCTCCTCGTTTTCGCGCGTGACGACCACGACGCGGAGTTTGGCGCCTAATTTGTCGGTTATCGCCCGAAGTTGTTCGAGCGACGCGGTGCAGGCCGGATTCGACGAGTGGAAAAACTCGACGTAGGTCAGGCGCGGGGTGGCGGCGGGTTTCTCTCCCCCGAGCCATGCCGGAACCTTGACCTCGGGTACGCGCTCGCCGAGGGCGATGTTTTGTGCCACGGCCGCCGCAACGGGGAGCGCCAGCGCCAGGAGTAAAGTGAGCAAAACTTTCTTCATAAAAGGCAGCCTTATTTTCAGCGAAGATAACAATTATTTGCCATATGGACGAAAAATTTTACATAGAGTTATGAAAATCGGATTCGAAGAGACCCCGGCCGCGCCTGCCGGGACTTACTCCCGGCACCTTGCCGAACTTTTGGCCGAATATGCCCCCGAGCACGAGTATATCGTTGACGGGGCGCGTTATAAGGAGCTCGACCTCTACCACGGCTTCCGCCCCGGGTTGCCCCTGCCGCTGCTGCTGCGGAGGATACCCAGCGTGATGACCGTCGACAACCTCAATTTCCTGCGCTACCCGCACCTTTATTCGCTGCCCGAGCGGCTGGTGCTGCTGCGGCTCTACCGCCGTGCGCTGCGCTCCGCCAGCCGTCTGATTACGGTCAACCGCGATGCCCGCGAGGAGTTGTCGGAGCGGTTGCGGATCGACCCGGGGCGCATCGAGGTCGTCATGCCCCTCGCCGCGCGCGTCCCGCACGAACCGCCTGCCGGTGCGCAGCTCGAGGCGGTGCGGCGCAAATACATGTTGCCCGCCGAGTTCATCCTCATGCTCGGCACCGTCGAAGAGCGCCATAACCACAAGGTGCTATTCGAGGCGGTCGGCTCGCTCGGCGAACGCGAACGTGCGATCCGTGCAGAGGGGCTCGGCGCGGCGCAGCGCGAAGCCGTGGCCGCAGACCCGGAGCTGCCCGGGCTGGCTGCCGGACGTGCCCGGGGGTGGGGAGCCGCCACAGCGGCAGGGCGGGGCGGCATCGCCACGGGCATGCGCGGCGAGACCCCGGCGGATGCTGCCGTGCCGCCTGCCGCATCTTCCGCCGAGCGGGTCGGGATCGTGGTCTGCGGCCGCCGTACGGTCTATGCGGATTCCCTGCTGGAGTATGCCCGCGGGCGGCATATGGCCTCGCGTGTCGATTTCATCTACGAACTCGAGCCCGACGACCTGCCGGCGCTGTTCCGCCTCGCCCATGCCTTCGTCTACCTGCCCGATGCCGGGATCGAGGCGTCGATCGTGCCCGTGGTGGAGGCGATGCGTGCCGGAGTGCCCATGGTGCTGAGCGACACGCAGCTCAACCGCGAGGCCGCCGGCGACGCCGCGGCCTATGTCCGCCCTGAGGCGGCGGGGGAGGTGGCCGCTGCGCTGGAAAACGTGCTGTCGGACGCGAATTTCCGTCGCGAGATGAAAGCCCGCGAACGCCGCCGCGCCGAACTTTTCTCGGAATATGCCGTCGCCCGCCGGCTGATCGACATTTACAGTTCGCTGTGAAGCGCTTGGCCTTCCCGAAAGGAGCAGTAATCCGGAAAAAAATACCATAAAACGCTTGGGTATTTCCAATTTAATACCCTATCTTTGTGTTCGCAAAATAACAAGCTGCTATTTGACGTGAAATATTCACTAACTTAAATTTTATATTTGCTATGAAAGTTTCTCATATCGAGCATCTTGGCGTCGCAGTGAAGAGCCTCGATGAAGCAATTCCCTACTGGGAAAACGTATTGGGCCTGAAATGCTATGCCATCGAAGAGGTCGCCGACCAGAAGGTGCGCACGGCGTTTTTCATGTTGGGGCAGACCAAGATCGAACTGCTGGAACCCACTTCGGAGGAGTCGACCATCGCCAAGTACATCGAGAACCGCGGTGTCGGTATCCACCACATGGCGCTTGCCTGCGAGAATATCGAGGAGCAGCTCGCCGATGCCGAAGCCAAGGGCATCCGCCTGATCGACAAGACCCCGCGCAAGGGCGCCGAGGGGATGACCATCGCTTTCCTGCACCCCAAATCGACCCAGGGCATCCTGACCGAGCTTTGCGAGAATAAGAACAAATAGTGTAACAAGGAATATTGCGGAATCTCCGAATTCCGCCAAAGGCGGAACAGAAGTCCCTCCCGAAGGAGTGACTTAGGGTGGGGTTAGACCTGTAAACGCGGCCGCAGGCTGCGGGCGATACCTGCCGGGAAATTCCGGGGTTCGGAAAAATTACAAACCTACATACTTATGAGTGAAATTCAGAACAAGATCAACCAGCTGATCGAGAACCGCGAAACCGCGCGTCTCGGAGGCGGTCAGAAGCGTATCGACGCCCAGCATGCCAAGGGTAAGTACACGGCCCGCGAGCGCATCCAGATGCTGCTCGACGAAGGCTCCTTCGAGGAGTTCGACATGTTCGTGACGCACCGCTGCTATGACTTCGGGATGGACAAGAGCCATGCCTTCGGCGACGGCGTAGTGACCGGTTACGGTACGATCAACGGACGCCTGGTCTATGTTTTCGCACAGGACTTCACCGTGACGGCGGGTTCGCTGTCGCTGTCGATGTCCGACAAGATCTGCAAGGTCATGGACATGGCCCTGCGCAACGGCGCCCCCTGCATCGGCATGAACGACTCGGGCGGTGCGCGTATCCAGGAAGGCGTGAACGCGCTGGCCGGCTATGCCAACATCTTCCAGCGCAACGTGATGTCGTCGGGCGTCATCCCCCAGATTTCGGCCATCTTCGGCCCCTGCGCCGGCGGTGCCGTTTATTCGCCCGCCCTGACCGACTTCATCATCATGAAGAAGGAGACCTCGAACATGTTCCTCACCGGCCCGAAGGTCGTGAAGACCGTGACGGGCGAGGACGTGACGCAGGAGCAGCTGGGCGGTGCCACGATGCACACCACCAAGTCGGGCGTGGCGCAGTTCGCCGTCGATACCGAGGAGGAGGGCATCGAGCTGATCCGCAAGCTCATCTCCTACATGCCGCAGAACAACATGGAGGATGCTCCGCTGGCCGTCTGCAACGACTCGATCACGCGCCTGGAGGATTCGCTCAACGACATCATCCCCGACAACGCCAACAAACCCTACGACATGGCCGAGGTCATCCGTGCGATCGTGGACAACGGCGAGTACCTGGAGTCGGCTCCCGGATACGCCAAGAACATCATCACCTGCTTCGCGCGTTTCAACGGCCAGTCGGTCGGCATCGTCGCCAACCAGCCCAAGTTCATGGCCGGCGTGCTCGACATCAACGCCAGCCGCAAGGCCGCGCGTTTCATCCGCTTCTGCGATGCGTTCAACATTCCGATCGTGACCCTGGTGGACGTTCCGGGCTTCCTGCCGGGTACGACCCAGGAGTACGGCGGCGTCATCACCCATGGCGCGAAACTGCTCTTCGCATACTGCGAGGCTACGGTGCCCAAGGTCACCGTCACGCTGCGCAAGGCGTACGGAGGCGCCTATATCGTGATGTCGTCGAAGCACATCCGCGGTGACATCAACTACGCATGGCCGACGGCCGAGATCGCCGTGATGGGCGCCAGCGGTGCCGTCGAGGTGCTCTACGGCAAGGAGGTCGCAGCGATCGAGTCGCCCGAGGAGAAAGCCAAGTTCGTGGCCGAGAAGGAGAAGGAGTACAACGACAAGTTCTCGAACCCCTACAACGCCGCCCGCTACGGCTATATCGACGACGTGATCGAACCGCGCAACACGCGCTTCCGCATTATCCGTGCGCTGCAGTCGCTGGCAACCAAGCGCCTGCAGAACCCCGCGAAGAAGCATTCGAACATTCCGTTGTAATAGAATCGCATGAGTATGAGAATATTATCGGTAATAGACTGGAGCTGGTCGGAGATGCTGTGGGTGGCACTCATCAGTATCTGCCTCGTGTTCCTCGTGCTGGTTCTGCTGGTGTGGGTGATGAAGCTCTTCGGCTATGTCTTCACGCGCCGCCAGGCCGCTGCGACAGCCGCTGCCAATAAGTCCGCGGTAGTTCCGGGGCAGATCCACGACGAGGAGATCGCGGCCATCGCCACGGCCCTGAAGCTCTACCGGAGCGCCCTGCACGACAGGGAGTCCGAAGTGCTGACCATCCTGAGCATCAAGCGTGCCTATTCGCCCTGGAATTCGAAAATTCACGGTTTAACCCCGCTTCCCGAAAGGAAATAGAACTTAAATAACAATGAAAGATTACTCACTGAAAATCAACGGACAGAATTATACCGTGCAGATCGACGAGGTGAACGACGCCTCGACGGTGGCGCACGTCGTCGTCAACGGTACGGCCTACGAGGTCGAGATCGAAGGCGCCAAGACCTCTGCCGCATCGCGGCCCCAGGTGGTGCCCGCTCCCAAGGAAGCCAACAGTGCGATGATTACCCCAGCGACGGCTTCGCCTTCGCCCCGCATCGCCCCTTCGGCCCCCTCGTCGGGTTACGCCGTGAAATGCCCACTGCCCGGCACCGTGCTCTCGGTCAAGGTGCAGGTCGGCGACAAGGTGGCCTCGGGCCAGACGCTCGTCGTGCTCGAAGCCATGAAGATGGAGAACAATATCGACGCCGACCGTGCCGGTGTAGTCAAGGAGGTCTGCATCCAGCAGGGCGCTACGGTTATGGAAGGCGATAACCTGATCGTTATCGAATAGCCCTATGCTGACAATGCTAACCTCGAACGCTGACTTCGTATGGGACAGCCTGCGTAATTTCGCCGGTTCGACCGGTATCGCGGGTTTCTTCTCCGAGATGGGCTGGGGGAGCGTCGCCATGATCTGCGTGGCATTCTTCCTGCTCTATCTGGCTATCAGGCACAAGTTCGAACCGCTGTTGCTGTTCACCATCGCCTTCGGCATGCTGCTCACCAACCTGCCCGGTGCGAACCTGTACCATACCGAGCTTTTCGCCGACGGACATGTCCACTGGGATATTTTCGTGGCTAACGCCGGACTGCTCGACTACCTCTACCTGGGTGTGAAACTGGGTATCTACCCCTGCCTGATCTTCGTCGGCGTGGGGGCGATGACCGATTTCGGCCCGCTGATCGCCAACCCGAAGAGCTTCCTGCTCGGCGCCGCCGCGCAGATCGGCATCTTCGCGACGTTCCTCGGCGCCTACGCCCTGGGCTTCACGCCCGCGCAGGCCGGTTCCATCGGTATCATCGGCGGTGCGGACGGCCCGACGGCCATCTACCTCACCTCGATGCTCGCCCCCGAACTGCTGGGCCCGATCGCTGTGGCGGCTTATTCCTACATGGCGCTCGTGCCGGTGATCCAGCCGCCCATCATGCGCGCGCTGACCAACAAGAAGGAGCGTGGTATCAAAATGCGTACGCTGCGCCCGGTGTCGAAACTGGAGCGCATCCTCTTTCCGCTGATCATCGCCGTGATTATCTCGCTGCTGCTGCCGAGTGCGGCGCCGCTGATCGGCTGCCTCATGCTGGGTAACCTGATGAAGGAGTGCGGCGTGGTAGACCGTCTGAGCAAGACGGTGCAGAACGAGCTGATGAACATCGTGGTGATTTTCCTCGGCCTCACGGTCGGCGCTACGGCTACGGCCGAGGCGTTCCTGAACTTCCGTACGCTGGGGATCCTCGTGCTGGGCGTCGTGGCGTTCGCCATGGGTACGGCCGGCGGCCTGTTGCTGGCCAAGCTGATGAACGTATTCAGCAAGGACGGGAACAAGATCAACCCGCTGATCGGTTCGGCAGGCGTTTCGGCAGTCCCGATGGCTGCCCGCGTATCGCAGACCGAAGGCCAGAAGGAGAACCCTTCGAACTACCTGCTGATGCACGCCATGGGGCCCAACGTGGCCGGCGTGGTCGGTTCGGCCGTCGCTGCGGGTATCCTGCTGTCGTTCCTCGGATAATACTACGCCGGGCGGCTGAAGTGTCGTCCGCGACAGGGGCGGGCTCCGGTTTTCGGAGCCCGCCTTTTTTGTGAGTGGTCGTGCCGGGTTTTTGCAGGCAGTCGGCGCCGCTCTTCCGCCCCCGTAGGGACTCCCTCGCCGGGGTCTCCGGCTCCCGTCACGCTCTCCCTCTTCATGCCGTTTTTTTTGTTGCCGGATGCGTTTTATTGGACAACAGTGCGATTTTTTTTGTATCTTTATGAAAACTCCGATCCGCTTGTATCCGGTGAAAAAACATTGACTATGAAAAAATGGTGTGTATGGCTGCTTGCCCTGTGTGTGTCGCAGGGGGCTGCGGCACAGGATTCCGAGGCCGGGGAGTGCGTCTTCCACACGGGTTTAGAACAATATCCGACCTTTATGGGCGGAGACCTCACGGAGTTCCGTGCCTGGGTGTACCGCAATATCCGCTATCCCCGCGAGGCCTTCGACCGGGGCGAGCAGGGGCGTATCCTCGTTAGCTTCGTCATCGACACGCTCGGGAACGTTACGCAGGTGGGGCCGTTGAGTGCGGCAGCCCGTGGTGATGAGGAGTGCGGCAAGGAGTCCCCGGGGACGGATGAACGGTACAAGGAGCTGCTGCCGGAGCGGAAGGCGGGGCCGATAGGTATTTCGGAATCGCCGGCGCTGGTTCGCGAGGCCGTGCGCGTCGTGCGCAGCTCGCCCCGCTGGGCGCCTGCCCGGATGGGAGGCGGCATTGCGAACAGCGCGAAAGTGCCCGTGAAATATCTCCTTCCGATCGACTTCCTGCTGAAGCCCGATACTTCGCACCGCTGGCCTGCCGTCGTGCCTCCGGCGGAGTGGAGCCCGGAATATATCTTCTGCCCCGAACCGCAACGATGACCCCGAACCGCCATAATCCGGCTCTGCCGTCGTCGTACGGCATCCGTTCCTCGTTTTTTGTATTTTTGTCCGGACTGATTCCTGAATTATGAGCCGAGGTAAATGGATCATTGCTTTTCTCTGCGTGCCGGCTGCCCTGCTCGGGGCGGCCCTCCTCCGGTCGGGGCATATCTCCGGGAGGTTGCAGGCGGAAGGCGCCGAGACGAAGGCCGTGCTGACAGGCAGCTCTTCACGGGCTGAATTCGTCGGGTACAGGCCCCGCAGCCGTCGTTACCGCGGGAAACATACGGTCTGTTACTTCGATTACCGTTATGTGGTCGGCGGACAAACGTACACCGGTAAGGTGCGCAAGAAAGAGAACCTCCATACGGCCCGCATCGGCGATTCGGTCGTGGTGCGCTACCTGCCCGACGACCCCGGCGTGCACCGGCTCGTGACCGATTCGGCGGGACGCTACGAGGTCGTCCGCCATGCCCGCGGACGTTCCCGTAGCGGTCGCTGACCCGCGGCCGCGTTCCCGCCTGCCTGCCCGTTCGATTTGTAATTCCGGATATAAAATCGTATGTTTGCAGGGATCGTCTACCCGAATCCATTTGAAAATGACCCGATTCTTTTTTCTCCTTGCTGCGCTCCCGTACTTTGCGGGCAGCGCTGCGGCACATCCGGCCATCCTGCCGGATACTTCCGCCGTGGTAAGGCCGGACACCACTGCTTCCGACCGGACTGTTTACCTGCGCGTGGACGAACCTCCCCGGTTCCGGGGGGAAGGCGTGCTCGCTTTCCGGGACTGGGTGCTCCGGCACCTGCGTTTCGGCGGGGAGATGTTCCGCGAGGGGGTCGAGGCGCGCCTGGTCGTGTCGTTCGTCGTCGGCAGGCAAGGGGCGGTCGAGGAGCCGGAAGTGGTCAGTTCGACGGACGAACGATGCTCGGCCGAAGTCCTGCGTGTGCTCGCCTCCGCACCGCGGTGGACTCCCGGACGCCTGGGGAACGTTGCGGTGCGCACGAAACTGGTAATGCCCGTCAATATCCAGTTGGCGGTGCCTACGGCCGCGGATTCGCTCGCGGCGGGGCTGTCGGATGGAATTCCGTTGGAGGAGGATGTGGCCGGGGAACTGGAACGGATGCCGCTATTTCAGGGCGGGGATCTGCAAAGTTTCCGCAAATGGGTGATGGAGAACCTGAAATATCCCCGGGAGGCGCTCGAGGATGAAGTCGAAGACGACATCGTAGTGACGTTCATTGTCGAAAAGGACGGGACGCTGTCCGAAATCGTCGTGGAGCAGGGACGGAATCTGGCCCTGATCCGGGAAGTAGGGCGGGTGCTCACCCTGTCGCCCAATTGGGAACCCGGACGGCTCGGGAACGGCGAACCGGTGCGGGTGAGGTATACGCTTCCGTTGATTTTCCGGCTGGACAGAACCCGGCCTGCCGGGCAGCCGGTGCGTCCGTCCGTCCCGGGACGGGAAGTCCGGGTCGGCGTTGACGACTATTCTCGTTTTTAATCCGTATTATTTTGCAGAACGAAAACTTTTTAGTACCTTTGCGCACCCGTAAAGTGCGGGGAACGGATTACAAACAAGTTAAATTAAACGTAAAACACAGTGGATTCATTAAGCTACAAGACTATCTCGGCCAATGCTTCGACGGTGACCAAGGAATGGGTCGTCATCGACGCTGCGGATGAGGTATTGGGACGTCTTGCATCGCAGATCGCGAAGATCCTCCGAGGCAAGAACA
>ERZ857955.924-NODE-924-length-27704-cov-4.780896_pt1 | contig 27704 bp, 23 predicted proteins | sample MGYA00519956_ERZ857955 | MGnify/ENA primary metagenome ERZ857955 (study PRJEB31778, sample SAMEA3449378) | human gut metagenome | biome: human gut; feature: human-associated habitat; material: faeces | place: United Kingdom | collected 2010/2012 ...
CGGGGATGATCCAGTTGGACAGGGAACCCTCCTCGTCCACCTCCAGGCCGCCCAGAATGGTGGCGTCCACATGGCCGCCGCGGATCAGGCCAAAGGAGGAGCAGGAGTCGATAAAGGCGCCGCCGGGGGCCACGGCGGCGGGCGCGCCGCCGGCATCGGTGACATACACGGGGTCCTTGTTCTCGTCGGTGAGAGTGCCGGTGCCCACAATACCATTCTCAGACTGAAGAATGACCTTCACGCCCTCGGGCAGGTAGTTGGGAACCAGAGTGGGCAGTCCGATGCCCAGATTGACCACGTCGCCGTCCTTGAGCTCCTTGGCGACACGCTTGGCGATAAAGCCCTTGATTTCAGACTTTTCCATTACGCTTTCCCTCCATCCACAACGTAGTCGACAAACACGCCGTAGGTGTGTACGTTCTCAGGCTCGATGGCGCCGATCTCCACCACGTTGTCCGCCTCGGCGATGACCAGGTCAGCGGCGGTGGCCATGGGCAGGCTGAAGTTCCGGGTGGTACCCTTGTACCAGACGTTGCCGGCCTTGTCGATCTTGTAGCCGCTGATGAGGGCCACGTCGGCCTTCACAGGGCGCATATGCAGGTAGTCCCGCCCGTTGACATTGACCTTGCCCAGGACGAAGTCCTTGTTGTCTTCTACAATGGTGCCCACGCCGGTGGGGGTGAGTACGCCGCCCAGGCCGGCGCCGCCGGCGCGGATCATCTCAGCCAGGGAGCCCTGGGGAATGAGGTCCACCTTCATGGAGCCGTCGTTCATGCGGGCGGCAACTTCAGGATTCAGACCCACATGGGTAGCGATGAGGTGAGTGACCTGCCCGTTGTGGATCAGCTTGGCCACGCCGTAGTAGTCCTCGCCGAGAGGGCCGCCGGGCATAGAGCCGTCGTTGCAGATCAGGGTAAAGTTGCCCTTGCCGGACTTGGAGAGGGCGTCGATGATCTTGTGGGGGTTGCCGCAGCCCATGAAGCCGCCTACCATAATGGAGGCGCCGTCGGGGATCAGAGCGACAGCCTCATCCAGGGAAACAAACTTAGCCAATGGTGTTTCCTCCTAATGTATTTATTTTTAGAAATGGGGAGGGCGGGCGGCCGAGATCAGCCGTCCGCCTCCTGCAATTTCTAATTGTTTAGCACTTCTCGAAGATGGTGGCGACACCCTGGCCGCCGCCGATGCACAGAGTAGCCAGGCCCTTCTTGGCCTCGGGACGCTTGGCCATCTCGTGGAGCAGAGTGACAATGATGCGGGCACCGGAAGCGCCGACAGGGTGGCCGATGGAGATGGCGCCGCCGTTGACGTTGACCTTGCTCATGTCGAAGCCCAGCTCACGGGCTACAGCGATGGACTGGGCGGCAAAGGCCTCGTTGGCCTCCACCAGGTCGATGTCCTCGATTTTCAGATCGGCCTTGGCCATAGCCTGACGGGAGGCGGGGACGGGGCCTACGCCCATGATCTTGGGATCCACGCCGCCGTGGCCCCAGGAGACCAGCTTGGCCATGGGCTTCAGACCATACTTCGCCACAGCCTCACCGGAAGCCAGCACAATGGCGGCAGCGCCGTCGTTAATGCCGGAGGCATTGCCGGCGGTGACGCGCTGGACATGCTTCTTGGTATCAGCCTCATGTACCTGAGAGGGCTCGAAGGTGTGGACAATCTCGTCCTCCACGCCCTCGGGGCCCACAGGGAAAGCACCCTTCAGCTTGGCAAGCGTCTCCACGGTGGTGCCGGCGCGGGGGAACTCGTCCACCTTAAACTCCACCATTTCCTTCTTCTTCTTCACCATGATGGGAACGATCTCATCATCAAAGCGGCCGGCTTTCTGGGCGGCCTCAGTCTTCTGCTGAGAGGAGGCGCCGAAAGCGTCCAGCTCCTCACGGGTGATGCCCCAAACGTCGCAGATGTTCTCAGCGGTGGTGCCCATGTGATAGTTGTTGTAAGCGTCCCACAGGCCGTCCTTGATCATGGTGTCTACGACCTTCTTGTCGCCCATGCGGGCGCCCCAGCGCTCGGCGGGGAGGGCATAGGGGGCGGCGGACATGTTCTCGGTGCCGCCGGCCACGATGATGTCGGCGTCGCCGGAGAGAATGGCGCGGGCACCCTCAATAACGGCCTTCATGCCGGAGCCACATACCATGCCTACGGTGTAAGCGGGAACGGAGTAGGGCAGGCCGGCCTTGACGCCGACCTGACGGGCGGGGTTCTGACCCAGAGCGGCGGTCAGAATGCAGCCGAACATAAGCTCGTCCACCTGCTCGGGCTTCACATTGGCGCGCTTGAGGGCTTCCTTGACCACCACGGCGCCCATGTCGGCGGCAGGCGTGTCCTTCAGGCTGCCGCCGAACGAGCCGACGGCAGTCCGGCAGCAGTTTACTACGTAGACCTCTTTCATGTGTAAGACCTCCAAAAATTTATTTACGGTTCCGCAATCGGAGAATAACCCTTCGGCTAATGATTATAAACTTGTCAGTTAGAAAAATCAAGCGGGAAGAGCAGGGTTTTCCACGCTTTTTTGCCGGAATTATGGAACAAATCGGGCGCTTTTTTGTGGAAAGGGGCCATGAGGATAAAAAAGAGCATCCGCGCGGGCAGAAACACCCGCGCGGATGGAAAACCAGACGATGGTCAGCCGGCCCATTCGGCGTCCGCAACCCCTTCGTCATAGAGATACATTGCCTCCCAGTCAGCGTGGCTAATCAGGCCTTCCGTGCCGTCAAGGAGCCCCAAATCCTCCAAAACGGCGATGGTATGGGAGGCCTGCGGGGTGAGGGTGATGCCGATGCTCTCCGTGACGGCTGTGCCATCCTTATCGGGGGGCAACAGGAACTCGACGGTCAGGTCGTTGATGCAGGTGTTCTCCTGGCGCTCTGCGGATGCGTCAAAGAGATACCGCTGGCCCAGGGTCCCCTCTTCAAAGTCGGCCAGAACTGCGTTCCAAAGCCGCAGCCGATCCACCTCGGTGGGAGCGCTGCGCCGGTCTGTCAATCCAAAGGCGCTTTGGTAGATGTCTACAGAAATGTCCACGAGGCGATCCGGGTTCACTTCATCCAGACGGTACGCGGCGCGAATATTGGAAGGGAGATTGATAAACTGCGTCAGCAGGGAGGCCAGCGAATCTGGATCCTCCAGGTCGGCTTCGCTCAAAAGCGCAGAGGAGTAATATCTGGAGAGAAGAGCCCCGCTTTTCAGCGTGTAGTCTACCCGGAGGGAGGCATAAGAGCGGGCAGTGCCGGAGGAATAGAAGGCGTCGTAGTCCTCCGCGCCCTCTTCGCCCAGGGCGATAAAGCGCTGGTGAATCTGCCTCAGCAGTTCAAGGCTTTCGGAATCGCTGACTTCAAACGAGGGATAATTTGCGCTGTCATAGGGAGCGGACTCGATCTGCATGACTGTAGCGCTGGCTACTGACGCGGGGTCGGGGACCCGGGACTCAAAGCCGGTGATATCCAGCTCCAGGGCGGCGGTGACCGCCGTCAGGCAGATGAGAAGGACCACGCAGCCCTTCCATTTGCGGAAGACCCGGAAGGATTTTTGAAGCAGCATTTCGGCGGCAAAGTAGCCAATGGATCCGCAGATGGCCATAAAGATCAACAGGGTCCAGGCCCCTTCAGGCAGGGAGTACGAGAAGATACTATAGAGGAAGGAGCCGAAAGTCACTGCGGCACAGGAGGCAAAACCGTACTTGAAGATAGGGCGCACCCACTTTACCGCAACAATGTCCCCGGCGGTCTCCAGGTGGCGGCGGCGGTAGACCAACAGGGCCAGGCAGGCCAGAACAAGCCCGGCAACGGCATAGATAATCGCGTAGCCGAGACCGCACAGGGTATAGGTGCCGGCAGTAATCGGGCCAGCCGTGTCCGCCAGTGCAGCGTCGGCGCGGACATCGAGGACGTCAATAAGCTTGCGGAAGGGCGTAAGCCACAGAGCCAGGCGGTCCAGGGGAGAGGAGTAGACAAAACCGTAGAGGAAGGCGCTCAAAAGACCCTGGATGATAAAAGAGAGGATGCTGGCGAGAAAGTTGAGAATGATATAGAAGGCAGGCAGAGCCAGAATATGCCCGGTAAACATGGCACAAAAGACAGCAAAGGAGTAGAAAAAGAGTACACAGAGGAGCTGGGTTAGAAACCAGACGCAGAGGTTGGCCGGATTGACCGCACCGGCCACTGCCTCGGCGCACAGCGTAATGAAAAAGACGGCCGCATTAGGAATCAGAAAAAAGGACAGTCCAGACAGGTAATTGGTGAGAAAGAGCCCTTCCCGGCGGATGGGGAGAGAGTGGAACAGGCCTACTGATCGGGGACTGTAGAGGTAAGAGCAGACCGCCATGGCCGCCAGAATACCGAAGAAGGCCGACATTGGGACTGCAAAGCCTCCGGCGATGTCGAGAACGGTGCGGTGGGCAAAGTAAGCGATTGCATCGGAATAGCCTGTGCGGCCCCGGCTGCCGGCAGACAGCATGAGGTTGATGGGGAGCGCGAAGATCCAGATCAGCCCGTACAAGGTCCATATGGGCCAGAAGCGGGACAGGTTCTTCTTGAACAGCGCCGGATTAAAGCACGATGTCACGGACCGCATAGTCCTCACCTCCCAGCTCATAGATAAAGATCTCCTCCAGGGTCAGGGGCAGGGCCTCCATCAGGATGGGGGCATAGACTGCCAGGCGGTTTGTCACCTCAGCGGCGTTGCCCCGGACGATAAGCGTGTGAATGCGGCCGACTTGTGAGACGTTGAGAACCTCCATGTCAGCGGGGAGTTGGGGCAGTTCTTTCTCTTGGAAGACAATCTGCATTTTGACCACATTCTCCTGAAGGTCGGAGAGGGAGCGCTCAATGAGCACTCTGCCCTTGGAGAGAATGCCGACATGGTCGCATACATCTTCCAGCTCCCGAAGGTTGTGGGAAGAGACCAGCACAGTGGTGCCGTGCTCAGATACGTCCCCCATCAGGAGGGACCAGACCTGCCGGCGCATAACCGGGTCCAGTCCATCCACCGGCTCATCCAGCACAAGGATGTCGGGCCTGCAGCACAGCGCCAGCCAGAAGGCGGACTGTTTCTGCATACCCTTGGAGAGACGCCGGATGGGCTGCCGCTCATTGACGGAAGTGAACACATCCTTTAAGGCTTGGTACCGCGCCGTATCAAAGCGAGGGTAGAAGCCCTTATAAAAGGACATCATGTCCCGGGTGGAGGCCGAAAGGAAATAATAGAGCTCATCGGGAATGTTGGCGATGCGGGCCTTGACCGCCGGATTCTCATAGACAGGAGCCCCATCCACCCGGACTTCGCCTGCGTCCTGGCGAAAGACCCCGGTGATATGGCGCAGTACGGTGGATTTTCCGGCCCCGTTAGGGCCGACCAGGCCGTAAATAGCCCCGGAAGGTACCGTCATGGTCAGATTGTCCAGGGCGCGGAATCCGTCGAAGGTCTTGATCAGATTCTTTACTTCGATCATGATTTCACCTCCTGGATTCGCTCCGCCAGCTCCGCCGGGGTGAGTCCGAGGAAGAGCAGTTCGGTGGCGGTCTCATCAAACTGGCGGAGCAGCGCATCCCGCCTGGCGCTGTTGATGTCGCTCTGCGGAGCGGCGAAGGAACCCTTTCCGGCCACCGTATAGAGATAGCCCTCAGATTCCAGAGCTTCGTAAGCGCGCTGGATGGTGTTGGGATTGATGGCCAGCGATGAGGCCAGGGCGCGGACGGACGGGAGCTTATCTCCCGCCTGAAGGGCCCCTGTAACCACCAGGTGCCGCAGCCCATCCTTTACCTGCTCATAGATGGGGCGCTGGTCGCGGTAGTTGAGACTGATCATGAGGATGCGTCCCCTTTCACGCAATTGCTGTATGAAGCGAATTAGTACAGTTAGTATAACCAGAGTTGCAGGTGGGAAACAAGGGGAAAATCCTTACGATTTTATGATGTTTTGTTAAGAACTTTTCCGATAGCAGGGACTGCATGCGGGGAGACATCCGGGTGAAAAAATCCGCACAAGAAATTTTATCCGGGGACATGACAAACGAGACAAAAGCGTATATAATGGTTAGGCGCGGCGCCTGTGGGTACCGCCGATTCCTGTGGAACAAGGTGACTATACGATATGGCATTTGCAAGCGAGACCAATTGGCGCAGCTATTTGGACTGTGTGGGCGATCTGATTGAGACGGAGGAGGTCCGGTCCATGCGCGCCCTTCCCCACCACATTGGAAATACCTGTTATGAGCACTCGGTTTTTGTATCCTATCTGGCCTTTCGCCTGGCCCGCCGGATGGGCATGGACTATGTAACCGCCGCCCGGGCGGGACTGCTTCACGATCTCTACCTCTATAATGCCAGGGATCGCAGAAATTATCAGGGGCATCAGTGCTTTGCCCATCCAAAGGCCGCACTGCGCAACGCCAGGGCTCTTTGCGGCGAACTCACACCCAAGGAGGAGAATATCATTCTCTCCCATATGTGGCCGCTGGCCCGGAAGATGCCCCGCAGCCGGGAGGCCGTGCTGATCACCGTTGTGGACAAGATCTGCGCCACCGCAGAGGCCATGCATATCTGGCACAGGATGCGCCTGCGCACCCTTCTGCCTGCATGATTTGGCGAAACAACGCCCTGAGAGTAGGAAGACAGATTCCCTCCGGGGCGTTTTTTATGTGAACTGTATGGGGTGCCGGAAAAACACAGCTTTTTTCAGCTGCAATTGTGCAGGGTGTGGGAAGCGGATATAATAGGGAAAAATTTTTAGATTTTCGGTGCAATTTTGCATGTCCTTTGCTATAATATGACTGGATTCTGTCAGGAGCGAAGAGGAGCGTGGCATATATGGAGGCTGTTGGAGTCATTATATTTTTGCCGAGAGAGGGAAGCGGACCGTCTCTGATGCTGGAGGATATTCTGTTTGATCCGGCGGCGGCCTGGCTGGCTGAGGCCTTGAAGGGCGCCGGGCTGGAGCGCTTTTTCGTGGTCTGCCACGACGATGACCGGGAGAAGGCCGCATCCTGCTTTCCTGCGGGAACAGAGTTTGTCACTACCGGCACCGATGATGCTGCCGAGCGGCTGAGCGCATTCCTGGCGGAGCGTCCGGGAAAGGTGGTTGTCATCACCCGTCCTGTCCTGCTCTCTGAAGGCAACGCCGGGCAGCTGCTGGCCGATCATCCCTCCACAGCTTTGGAGGACCGGGATACTGGAGTGTGCCGGATAGACACAGAGACGTTGAGCGCCGCCCTGGCTGAAGGGGCTGATTTTGAGAGTGCCCTGCGCTCCGGTGCTGACAGGCTGGGAGCCAGGAGTGTCTGGTTCCAGGGGGCCTATCTGCTGCGGAGCGGATGGGAGGGCCGGATGGAGGCTGAACTGACGGCCCGTCAATACGGCGCCGTACGCCTTATGAAGGCCGGGGTGCGGGTGACGGATCCCAACAGCGTCTATGTAGGGCCCAAGGTGAGCGTAGGAGAAGGCACGGTTCTTCTGCCGGGCGTCATTTTACGTGGAGTGACTGCCATTGGCAGGGATTGTGAAATCGGACCCAACGCTATGATTACCGACTGTACGGTGGGAGAGCGGGTTACCGTCAACGCTTCCCAGTTGAATGAGAGCCGGGTGGAGAGCGGCGCTAAGATTGGACCATTTGCTTATATCCGTCCCCACTGCTATGTGGGCAGGGACGTAAAGGTGGGCGATTTTGTGGAGCTGAAAAACTCCACCATTGGAGAGGGAACCAAGATTTCTCACCTCACCTATGTAGGAGACTCTGACGTAGGGGGCAAAGTCAACTTCGGCTGCGGTACCGTGACGGTGAACTACGACGGCGCGGCCAAGTACCGCACCACCATCGGAGACAATGCCTTTATCGGCTGCAACACCAACCTGGTGGCCCCTGTAAAGGTGGGGGATGGAGCCTATACGGCCGCCGGCTCCACCATTACCGACGATGTGCCTGCCGATTCCCTGGCGATCGCCCGCAGCATCCAGGTGGTGAAAAAGCAGTGGGCGGCCAAGCGCAGGAGGCGCGGAAAATAAGAATTCAGCCTGCCAGGCGCAGGTTGACAATAGAGAAGAATTTTGAGAGGATGTAGAAGATGATCGCACACGGTAAGGATATCAAAATCTTTTCCGGCAATTCCAACCGGCCTCTGGCCGACGCTATCTGCAAGGAGATCGGAACCCTGGAGTTGGGGAATGCCGAGGTAGGGGCTTTTTCCGACGGAGAAAATTTCGTCTCCATCTATGAGACTGTCCGCGGCTCTGACGTTTTTGTGGTCCAGTCCACCTGCAGTCCGGTGAACGACAATCTGATGGAGATGCTTATCATGATCGACGCGCTGAAGCGGGCCTCCGCCGGGCGCATTACCGCGGTCATGCCCTACTTCGGCTATGCCCGTCAGGACCGCAAGACCAAGCCCCGCGATCCCATCTCTGCCAAGCTGGTGGCCAATTTGATTACCCGTGCCGGCGCTGACCGTGTGCTCACCATGGATCTTCACGCCAATCAGATCCAGGGCTTTTTTGATATCCCGGTTGACAATCTGCTGGGCTCTCCCATCTTTGTGGACTATTTCTCAAAAAAATATGAGAACTGCGAGGATGTAATGGTAGTCTCTCCCGACGTGGGCAGCGTGGCCCGGGCCCGGGCCTTTGCCCAAAAGTTGGGAATGCCGCTGGCCATCGTGGATAAGCGCCGCCAGAAAGCAAATTCCTCTGAAGTCATGAATATTATCGGCGATGTAAAGGATAAGCGGGTCATTCTTCTGGACGACATGGTGGACACCGGCGGTTCCCTGTGCGGTGCAGCCAGGGCCCTGGTGGAGATTGGGGGGGCCAAGTCGGTTACCGCCTGTGCGTCTCACGGCGTCCTGTCCGGCCCTGCCGTGCAGCGTATTACGGAGAGCGCTCTGGATGAGGTTATTTTTCTCAACACCATTCCCGCCACACCGGAAGTGCTCAAGTGCAGCAAAATCAAGTACCTCTCTGTGGCCCATATGTTTGCCGAGGCCATTGAGCGTATTTATGAGGAGATTTCAGTTTCCAAACTCTTTGTATAAGCACAGTCGGATACATGTGACATCAGGGGCGGAGCACAGCTCCGCCTCTTGCTGTATGTTCAGGGGAGCAAGGACAATATGTTGTTTGGTAAAAATAGGACGGGGGGTACCGAGTGGCTGGTGGTAGGTCTGGGTAACCCCGGGGACAAGTATGAGAATACCCGCCACAATGCGGGCTTTATGGTGGTGGATGAGTTGGCCGAGCGGCTGCATGTTCCAGTCCAGCGGCTGAAGTATAAGGCGCTCACCAACACGGCCGAGGTGGGAGGCAAAAGGATTTTGCTTATGAAGCCGGTAACCTATATGAACCTCTCCGGCGAGGCGGTGCGTCAGGCCGCTGAATTTTACAAGATTCCTCCCGAGCGGGTGCTGGTGATCTCTGATGATGTATCGCTGCCGGTGGGTAAGCTGCGCATCCGCAAGGGAGGGTCTGCCGGCGGACACAACGGGCTTAAAAGCATCATTGCCCAGCTGGGAAGCGACCGGTTTCCCCGGCTAAAGATCGGTGTGGGAGAAAAGCCGCACCCGGACTACGACATGGCTGACTGGGTGCTCTCCAAATTTGCCGGAGCGGACAGGCAGATGATAGAGGAGGCCATGAAACGGGCTGCCGACGCGGTGGAATGCCTATTGCGGGATGGAGCCGATCAGGCAATGAACAAGTTTAATTGAGGATACACCCCATAGGGGGAGGCAGGCGCTTTTATGTGATACCGAATTCTTGGCGCGCCTGTCGGTTTCATACAGTGGGCGGTTCATGTGGAGGTGATTCGGATGGCCCGGCGCAAACTCTTTTGTGAATACGGGCCGGTGTGCTATCGGCTTTCTCTCTGGAAGGAGAGGCTGCGCAAGACACTCCGGGATCGGCGCGCCGGGCTGTGCCTCGCCCGCCGCCGCACAGCGGCACCCCTGCCCGCTCTGGCCAAGGGGCACCGCTCTCTGGTGCTCCGCCGTCTCACGGGGGTGGACATGGCGCTCCAGAAGAATAAGCAGGTCAATCTCGCACTGGCCGCCGGCCGGATTGACGGAGTAGTGGTGGAGCCGGGGGAGACGTTTTCCTTCTGGGCTCTGGTGGGCCAGCCTACCGCTAAACGGGGATATTTGCCCGGTCTGGCTATCGCCAGTGGGAAGGCAGGGACGGCAGTGGGGGGCGGACTCTGCCAGCTGGCCAACCTTATCCATTATCTGGTGCTCCACAGTCCGCTGGAAGTGACGGAGCTCCACCATCACACCGACGCTATCTTTCCTGACGATCGGCGGCGGGTTCCCTTCGGCACCGGTACCTCGGTCTTTTGTCCCCATGTAGATTATCGGTTCTATAACGGGACAGGACAGCGGGTACAGATCCGGGTGTGGTTGGAGGAGGGCGACCTGTGTGGGGAGTTGCGGGCGGAACGGCCGTTTCCCTGCCGTTACCGGCTGTCGGAAGAGGGGCATCGTTTTGTGAAGGAGGGAGAGAACTGGTACCGGATGAGTCAAGTGTACCGGGAATCTTTTGAGAGAGAGACCGGCGAGCAGGTAGGTCGGGAATTGATCCTGGACAACCACTCCAAGGTGCTGTACGATCCGGCGCTTATTCCGCCGGAAGAGATTGCGGTCAGTTGAGGCGAGTGCGATGTTTTTAAGCGAAATCCAAAGGCATTCGGAGCTGCTGGGAGACCGGACGGCACTGGCGTCAGGGGCGGAGACGATCTCCTGGGCGCAGCTTTGGCCCATGGCCCAGGCACTGGCTGCCGGACTGCGCAGGTCTGGAACGGGACCTGTAGCAGTCATGGGGGAACGGGAACCCTGGGTGCCTGCCGCCTTCCTGGCCTGCCTGATCGCCGGGAGACCCTATCTGCCCTGCCCGCCCTCTCTGCCGGCGGGCAGGCGGGCGGAGCTTTTGGTACGGACCGGCGCGGAGCCGCTGGAACGGCTACAGGCAGAGCGGGGGTTTTTCTCCGGGGAGCGGTGTGAGATGGCGGAAGACACAGACCGCACCGCCTACCTCCTGTTCACATCGGGGAGCACCGGGGGCCCCAAGCAGGTGGCGGTCAGCGTAAGCAATCTAGACCATTTTCTCTGCTGGGCCCGGACACTGCCGGGTGTGGCCGGGGCAGCAGCCGGGGTAGTTGCGGGCCAGGCGGCTTACACCTTTGACCTGTCGGTGGCGGACCTGTATCTGGCCCTCACCTGCGGAGGAACCCACTTGGCCCTGAGGAAGGAGGAGCTGTCTGAACCGGCCGCCCTGTTTCGGCAGTTGGGCCTGTGGGGAGCAAATCTGCTGGTATGTACCCCGTCTCTGCTGCGGCTGTGCCTGCTGGATTCGGCATTCACACCAGCGCTGCTGCCGGAATTGAAGGCGGTCTTCTCCTGTGGAGAGGTTCTGCCCCACCGGACTGCCGGGAGGCTGTTGGAGCGCTTCCCGGGTATACGGCTTTTTAACGCCTATGGTCCTACCGAATGTACCTGCGCAGTATGCGCCGCAGAGATCACACGGGATCAGTGCACCGGTGTGCTGCCCGTGGGTGTGCTGCCGGGTGCGGCAGCAAATATTTCCCTGGAAAAGGGAGAGATTGTAATCCGAGGAGAAAGCGTGGCTCCAGCCTATGGCGAAACCTATCATACTGGTGATTTGGGGCATGTAAGACACGGACGGCTCTATTGGGACGGACGGAAGGATTTTCAGATTAAATTTAAGGGCTATCGCATAGAGCCTGCGGAGATTGAGGCGGCTCTGGAGAGCTTGGAGGGCGTAGGGCGGGCGGCGGTGCTGCCCCGGCGGGACAGCTCCGGCCAAGTCCGGGGCCTGACCGCCTTTATAGAGGGAGACTGTGGCCGGGAGGAACTGGCCGCTGCGCTGCAGAAGCGGCTGCCAGCCTATATGGTGCCGGGGGAGTGGAGGTTCCTGCAGCAGATCCCGCTGAATGACCGTGGAAAGTGCGACCGGAGGGCGCTGGAGGAGATGCTGTATGGAGGAAGAGATTAAGGAACTGATAGCCGCAGCCTGCGGGACGAGAGAGGCGCTGGAGCCAGGAGTGGACCTGCTGGAGCGGGAGCTGCTGGATTCTCTTGGGCTTATTGAGCTGTTGGAGGGGTTGGAGGATCTCGGTATTGAGATCCAACCTACTCAAGCGCCGCGGGACGCCTTTCGGACGGTGGAGGGGATTTTGGCTCTCTGCCGGAGATGCTGAGGAGGAGCGGTTGTCTTTCCGGTTGGCAGAGTGAGGGAATGCACTCCAGGCTGCGCCCCATAAGTTCTTTTACCGGTTATGAATCACTCCGCGGGCGATCTGTGTCTGGAGGCAAAGTGCCCTTGACGGGGCGTAAAGAAAGGATTATACTAAAAAAACTGAACGGTGATACCCCCTGGGCAAAGCCCATGAGGGGGATTTTTGTGCGTCTATAGCTTCCAAAATTTTCTAAAAGGAGGGCGGGCTATGAAGCTGCTGACCGATATACTTCGGGGAGTTCCGGAATTTCAGGGTCTGCTTGCCGCGGTGGACAATGGAGGCTGTCCGGCGGCGGTGACAGGGCTGTCGGGCGTCCACCGGGCCCATTTTGCCGCAGCCCTGCATGAGGAGACGGGGCGGAGCGTAGCCCTTGTGTGCGCCGACGAAGGAGAGGCCGAACAGCTGGCCCGGGATCTCGCCGCCTTCACCGGAGAAGAGGTGCGTACCCTTTTTGCCCGGGAGCTTACCTTTCATAATGCCGCTGTGGTATCCCGCCAGTGGGAGCACCGCCGCCTGTCGGTGCTGCGGGCGCTGGCGTCAGGGGAGTGTCCCCTCCTGGTGACCACGGTGGAAGCCCTCCTTCAGCGGACGGTGCCTAAGGTCCTGCTGCTCCAGGCGGCCCAGGCACTGCGAATGGGTGAAAATTACGACTTGAACGAGCTGGCCGAGACGCTGACCGCCGCTGGCTACACCCGCTGCGACCAGGTGGAGGGGGTAGGGCAGTTTGCTCTGCGGGGCGGCATCCTGGACTTTTTCTCCCCGGCACATGACAGGCCGGTGCGCTGCGAGTTCTTTGGGGATGAGATGGACTCCATGGGCCTCTTTGACCCGGCTACCCAGCGGAGGACAGGGAACCTGAAAGAGGCCGAAATCCTTCCCGCCGCCGAGGTGTTGCCCCAGTTTGCTCCCGGCGGGTATGGTGGATTGCTGGAGGCCCTGGACGCACTCATTGCCCGCACGCAGAAGCGCCGGGGGGATCAAACGGCCCTGCTGCGTACGCTGGCGGAGGATCGGGAGCGGTTCGCCGCCCAGACATCCTTTCCGGCAATAGACCGATATCTGGCCCTGATTTACCCTGAACTGGCCACGGCTGCCGACTACCTGGGGGAGGATACAGTGGTTCTGGTTGCCGAGAGCGGCAGAGCGGCAGAGCGGGCCCGGACCTGGCTGTGGCAGATAACGGAAGACAGTAAGGCTCTGATGGAGCGGGGCGAACTGGCCGGCGAGCTGGCGGTCTTTGCCCGCACCTTTGAGGAGCTGTGCGGCGTTTTGGAGGACTGGCCGCTCTGTTATCTGGACGCATTTCCGTCCTCCTCCTATCCCCGGCCGCCCCGGGCTATCTTCAATCTCTTGGCCAAGCAGCTTCCCTCCTATGGGGCGAGCCTGGAGACGGCTGTATCCGATCTGGCGCACTATGTGGGGGAGAACTTCGCCGTCGTTGTGCTGGTGTCCAGTGAGCAGAGGGCGCTGAACCTCCAGACCCTGCTGCGGGAACAGAACCTCAGAACCGCTGTGGACTTTCAGCTCCACGAGCTGCCCGGGCCGGGCCGGGCGGTCATCGCCGTGGGGGGCCTTTCCTCCGGAATGGAGTACCCCGCGGTCAAGTGCGCCGTCCTCACGGAGGGGCGGCTCTCGGCGGGGAAGAAGAAACGCGCCAAGGCTGCTACCAACAGGCAGAAGCTGGGCTCCTACGCAGACCTCTCCCCTGGAGATCTGGTGGTCCACGAGCACCATGGTATCGGCCGGTTTGTAGAGATGACTCAGATGACGGTGGACGGCGTGGAAAAGGACTATGTCAAGATCGCCTACGCCGGGGCCGACGTACTTTACGTTCCCGCTACCCAGCTGGATTTGGTGAGCAAATATATTGGAGGAGGAGAGGATGCCGCCGAGACCAAAAAGCTCAGCCGTCTGGGGGGCACTGACTGGGAAAAGGCCAAGACCCGGGCCAAAAAAGCGGTGCAGGATCTGGCCAAGGGGCTTATACAGCTCTACGCCCAACGGCAGCGTCAACCCGGCTTTGCATTCTCCCCCGACTCACCCTGGATGAAGGAGTTTGAGGACCAGTTTGAGTATGCAGAGACTGAGGACCAGCTCCGCTGCATTGAGGAGATCAAGCGGGACATGGAGCAGCCCCGGCCAATGGACCGGCTTCTCTGCGGCGACGTGGGCTACGGCAAGACAGAAGTGGCCTTCCGAGCCATTATGAAATGCGTGCTGGATGGCAAGCAGGCCGCTATTCTGGTGCCCACCACCGTCCTGGCACGGCAGCACTTTCTCACTGCAAAGGCGCGTTTTGCCAAGTACCCGGTGGAGATTGACGTGGTTTCACGCTTTCGGACGCCCGCCCAGATGAAGGAGACTTTGCGGCGGGTGCGGGAAGGCTCCATCGACGTGTTGGTGGGGACCCACCGACTGTTCCAAAAGGACGTGGAGTGGAGGGACCTGGGACTGTTGGTAGTGGATGAGGAGCAGCGCTTCGGTGTAGCCCACAAAGAGAAGCTCAAGGAGCTCTCCAAGCAGGTGGATGTGCTCACCCTGTCGGCAACTCCCATTCCCCGGACATTGAACATGGCCCTCTCGGGCATCCGGGATATGTCCACGCTGGAGGAGCCCCCCTCCGACCGCCAGCCGGTTCAGACCTATGTACTGGAACACGACTGGGGGGTTCTGGCCGACGCTATGCGCCGGGAGCTGGAGCGGGGCGGACAGGTCTATTACCTCCATAACCGGGTGGAGACCATCACCCGTGCCGCCGGGCGCATCAAGGAGATGCTGGGGGAGGAGGCCGAGGTGGCGGTGGCCCATGGGAAGATGTCCCAGGAGGAGCTCAATGACGTGATGACCCGCATGAGCGAGGGAGAGGTTCAGGTGCTGGTGTGTACCACCATCATCGAGACCGGCATTGACATCGCCAATGTCAATACCCTCATCATTGAGGACGCGGATAAGATGGGACTGGCCCAGCTCCACCAGATCCGGGGGCGGGTGGGCCGCTCTAACCGGAGAGCCTACGCCTATCTCACTTACCGGCGGGGAAAAATCCTCTCGGAGATAGCTACCAAGCGGCTCTCAGCCATCCGGGAGTTCGCCGAGTTCAACTCAGGATTCAAGATTGCTATGCGGGACCTGGAGATTCGAGGCGCGGGCAATATTCTGGGGCCTGAGCAGAGTGGTTTTATGCTCAGTGTTGGCTATGACATGTATCTCAAGCTGCTGGAGGAGGCCGTCCTGGAGGAACGGGGGGAGAAGGCGGAGCGGAAAGCCGAATGCGCCGCCGACCTTAATGTGGCCGCCTCTATCCCGGACCGCTATGTTCCGGCTCCCGAGCAGCGAATGGACCTCTACCGCCGCATTGCCGCCATCCGCAGTGAAGAGGAGGCCGACGACCTGACTGACGAGCTCATTGACCGCTACGGGGATCCTCCCAGAACGGTCAATAACCTCATCGCTGTGGCGCTTCTTCGGGCCGATGCAGCGAAAAACGGCATCTCTGAAATTGATCAGAAGGGAACCAACCTCAATTTTATGCTGGATTCCTTTGAGCTGCAGCGGGTTTCCGCCCTGTGTGCCCAGGCCAAGTACAGAGGCAGGCTGCTCTTCTCCGCCGGGGAAAAACCCTATCTGGCGCTTCGCCTGAAAAAAGGAGAGGATGCGCTTAAGTTTGGGAGGAAACTGGTGGAGGACTATGCAAATACCGCGGGACAGGAAGGCGTATAGACTGGGAGGGTTCACGCTGATCAGGCGGCCAAAACCGGTTTTTATGAATAATTAGTAAAACTGACGGCTTTTTCATTGTACTCGCCGGGCCGGCGTGGTATAGTAAAGGCCAGCGCAAGCGTTTTTTAAGGAGGAAACGGATAGAATGAAAATGCTGAAACGTGTCATTGGCCTGTCTCTTTCAGGGGCTATCGCCGCCGCCGCTTTGACAGGCTGTGGTCAGAGCAGCGTCCCTGAACCCACCGCTACCATAGATCCATCCGATATGGCCTATCAGGTAACCGGTCTTACCCGAAATACCACACTATTTACGGTAAATGGCCGGGAGGTGCCTGTGGAGGAATATCTATTTTGGCTGATGCAGGCCATAACCGAACAGCAGCAATATAATTACTACCTGCTCACGGATGAGTCCTGGGACGGCCAAATTGAGGGAACTCCCAGCAAGGAATATCTGAAAAATGACGCACTGGAGACCAGCAAGCTCTATGCAGTCATCCAAAACAAGGCTGACGAGGCCGGCCTGTCAGTAACGGAAGAGGACTATGCCGAAATGGATGCCGATCAGGCAGAGGCCGAGGCGCAGTTGAACATGTATGGAAGCTCTTTTCAGGAGTATCTGGACAGTCAGTGTATTTCTGAGGAGGGGTTCCGCCGTCTGAACGGCGTGGCGTATCTGGTCGCTGATCTGATGGACAGCATGGGGGATGAGCTTGCTCCGGACGATGCGAAGATGGAGGCTTTTTTGGACGAGGTGGGCTACTACAACGTCAAACACATCCTCCTGTCCACCCGGCATGCCAACGAGGATGGAACATATACAGATTATACCGATGAGGAAAAGGCCGCCGTTTTGACTGAGGCCCAGGGGTATGTTTCAGAGTTGCGGGCACTTCCCGCCGACCAGGTGGAGGCCCGCTTTGACGAGATTATGAATGAGCGCAGCGATGATACCCGGAATGCCGAGACCGGGGAATTATACTACCCAGACGGCTATCTGACCTTGAGCGGGCAGATGGTGGCTGAATTTGAGGAGGCTGCCCTTGGATTGGAGCTGGGAGAAGTCAGCGACCCCGTGGAGACGCTTTACGGATATCATATTATTCTTCGGCTGGACGCCGACACCGAGGATACCCGTTCCGTCTATCCGGACTGGGCGCTGAGCAAGCAGCTGGAGGAGTGGACTGCCGCCGCTGAGGTAGAGGTAACTCCCGAATATGACGCTCTGGACCCTAAGGCAGTCTATGATAAACTCAATGAGATCCTGGATGCCCGCCAAGCGGAGAAAGAGGCTGAGGCCGCCGCAACGGCAACACCTGCCCCTGAGGGGTCGGCCGCTCCTGCGGAAAGTCAGGCCCCGGCACCCGAGAGCACCAGTGCATCTGCGCCGGAGGAATCTCCGGCTGCATAAACCAGAAACGGGCCAAACCGCAGCTCCGAATCTTTTTCGGAGCTGCGGTTTCTATTTTCAACAATTAAATGCCTAAATTAACACTATAGCAGATAAAATAATTATTATAATTGATTTTAACGGCGCGATAGTTGTGGCAAGCTTATACCTAAAGCAGAAGAAAAGAGGGTATAAAGACTATGGACTATCGTAAAGATCTGCCGGTAGAGGTAGGGAAACGGGTGCGGCAACTGCGGAAGCGCAAAGGGATGAGCATGGCGAATCTGGCCGAGGCTGCCGATCTGTCGGTTCAGTATCTCTCAGAAATTGAGCACGGGAAAAAGAGCATGACGATGGGCAAGCTGCTGAGCGTGGCAGAGTCTCTTGGAGTCTCTACGGATCGGCTGCTGCGGGGAGATCGGGGAGGAGATCACACACGTGAGGAGCTGGTTCGTATGGTAGAGGACTTGAGCCCACTTGACCGCGAGGCTGCTCTGTATATTTTAGGGAAGGTCGTCGAACTTCTGAAAGCGGCTGGACCGGAGCAGGATTAAACAGTGGGAGGCATGGACGGGGTGCGGGTTTTATTGGTGGAGGATGATCCGGCCGTCCAGGCCCTGATGGAGGCCTTTTTTCAGAAGGCTGAGGGAATGTGTTTGGTAGGGATTGCGAGAGACGGGGAGGCTGGGCTGGAGGCCATCCGATGCCTGCATCCCCACGTGGTTCTATTGGATTTAGTGCTCCCGCGCTTATCAGGCGTGGGGCTTCTGCGGGCCCTGACAGATGAAATGCCGGAGCTGCGGCCCCGGATTCTGGTGCTCTCTCGGGTAAACAGCCAGACAATTATTCAGCGCTGTATGGAGCTGGGGGCTGATTTCTACCTCTTAAAGCCGGTTAATCTGACAGAGCTGGAAGAGCTGATCAGGACTCTGGGTGCACCGTCCCATGTGGAAGATCCCGCAGTACGGCTGATCCGGGCCATGGGCGGCAACCCAGACTCCCTGGGGTGCCGTTATGCGGCCATTGTTGCCAGGACCCTGGCGGAGAATGTGGGATATTTGCAGCTGAAGGCGGGCTATTACCGGGCTGCAGAACTGGAGCATACCAGCTACGCCTGTGTGGAAAAAAATATCCGTGCAATGATAGAAAAGCTGTATAGGGCCGATACGCCGGCATGGCGGTCTTTGTGGGAGGAGCCGCAGGAAAGGAGACCGTCCAACGGAGCATTTCTGCGCCGGCTGGCCCGCCGCTTGCAGGATGGAGAATAGAAAAGCCGTCTATGTGGCTCCTCGCCAAAATTCCCTTGTAATCGGACAAGCAGGGGCCTATACTGGTGTCACGCCGTAAATGGAAAAAAATGGAGTGACATAAATGAGGGAATGGCACTGTATAACGCCGGACCAGGCTTTGAGAGATCTGGGAACTGATGTACATAAGGGACTTTCAAGCACAGAGGCCAGACAGAGACTGGAGACATACGGCCCCAACCGGCTGGAGGGTCACAGGCGGGTGAGCTTGGCGGCCCGCTTTTTGGGGCAAATGAAAGATCCGATGATTTTAGTTCTCCTTGCGGCAGCAGCACTGTCCCTGGCGGCCAGCGGGGGGGAGGACTGGCTGGATACCATCATTATCCTGGTTATTGTCGTGGTGAATGCCTGTATCTCTATCTCCCAGGAAAACAGCGCGGAGAAAGCTCTGGAAGCCCTGCGGGATATGTCGGCTCCCATGGCCCGGGCGGTGCGGGATGGTGAGAAGATCCGCCTGGAGGCTGCCGCGCTGGTCCCGGGAGATATCATCTGCCTGGAAGCTGGCGATTTGGTACCGGCCGACGCCAGAATTCTAAGCGCAGCTGGCGTCAAGGCGGATGAAAGCGCCATGACCGGGGAGTCGGTGCCAGCAGATAAAATGGCGCTGGATATCCTGCCCCAAGACACCCCTTTGGCGGATAGGCGGAATATGGTGATTGCCTCGACAGTCATCACAGCGGGGCGGTGTACCTGCGCAGTTACCGCCACTGGCATGGACACTGAGATGGGCCGCATTGCCGGGATGCTGATGGGTGAGGAAGACGCACAGACACCTCTCCAAAAGAAGATGGCTGAGATCTCAAAGACGCTCTCCTTCGTGTGCCTTTGCGTATGCGCAGTCATGTTTGGCGTGGGACTTCTCCAGGGAAAGGACATGCTGGGGATGTTTCTGACTGCCGTCTCACTGGCGGTGGCGGCAATTCCAGAGGGGCTGCCTGCCATTGTCACTATTGTGCTGGCGCTTGGTGTTGCCCGTATGGCGAGGCGGGGCGCCATTGTGAAAAAACTGCCGGCTGTAGAGACTCTGGGCTGCGCCGGGGTTATCTGTTCCGATAAGACAGGGACGCTGACCCAGAACAAGATGACAGTCACCGAGGTGTGGACAGCGAAAGAGGCAGACCGATCCCTGGCGCTGACGATTGCGGCTCTTTGCAGCGATGCCGCCTCAGACGGCAGAGGGAACTGGAGTGGGGATCCTACGGAAATTGCTCTGGTTCAGCGGGCGGCAGCGGAGGGGGTGGAGAAGGGTGTGCTGGAGCGGGAAATGCCTCGTAGAGCTGAGCTCCCGTTTGACTCTGACCGAAAATTGATGACCACCGTCCATACCCTGCCTGGAAAGGGCTTTCGGATCATGGTAAAAGGAGCCCCGGATGTTTTGGCGGCGCGGTGTACTGCACTGCCGGGCCGAGTGATGTCTATCAATGAGGATATGGCAGCACGGGCTCTGCGGGTGTTGGGAGTAGCGTATAAGGATGTGGCCTTTCTGCCCCGGGAATTGAATACGGACACGCTGGAACGCGGGCTTATCTTTGTAGGCCTGCTGGGCATGATTGACCCGCCCCGCAAGGAGGTGCGGGCAGCGGTGGAACGCTGTCGGGCAGCGGGAGTTAAGCCGGTGATGATCACCGGAGACCACAAGCTCACCGCCGTGGCCATTGCCAAGGAGCTGGATATCTTTCGCGGCGGGGACCTGGCCCTTACCGGGGAGGACTTGGATTTTATGCCCCAAAAATTGCTGGAGGAAGATATAGAGAGATTTTCCGTGTTTGCCCGGGTTTCTCCCGAGCATAAAATGCGCATTGTCAAGGCCTGGCAGAGTCGGGGCAAGATTGTGGCCATGACAGGGGACGGTGTCAACGACGCGCCTGCTTTGAAGGCAGCCGATATCGGGTGTGCCATGGGGATTGCCGGAACTGACGTGGCAAAAGGGGCGGCAGATATGATTCTCACTGACGACAATTTCGCCACAATTGTTCACGCGGTAGAGGAGGGCCGGGGAATCTACGCGAATATCAAAAAGGCCATCCACTATCTGCTCTCCTGCAATATTGGAGAAATCATTACCATTTTTGCCGCTACAGTGCTGGATTTTGCCCAGATGCCGCTGGTGCCGGTACAACTCCTGTGGCTTAATTTGGTTACAGATGCCCTGCCTGCTCTGGCACTGGGGGTAGAGCCGGTGGAGAGGGGTGTGATGGAGCAGCCGCCCAGAGATGCCGGTGCCTCGCTCTTTGCCGGAGGCTTTGCCTTCAGACTCTGTTGGCAGGGAATTATGGTGGGGCTACTTACCCTGACAGCCTATTTTTTAGGAGAATATGTGCTCTCTGAGCCTGGCGAGGCCTATGCGGCTGCCAATACGATGGCGTTCGCCACGTTGACGTTGTGTCAGCTCTTTCACGCCTACGATGTGCGCAGCGAGCGGTCCTCACTGCTTCAGATTGGCATTTTCTCGAACCCGGCCATGAATCGGGCTTTCGCAGTGGGACTTGTCATGCAGCTGGCGGTATTGTGCGTGCCGCCGCTTCAGAGGATTTTTTCCACTGTTCCCATGAGCCCGCTGGAGTGGGGCGTAGTATTAGCGCTGGCCGTTACTCCGGTAGCAGTGTGTGAAATTGTCAAGGCTGTAGGGCGGGCCTCAGGGCGAAGAAGGACCAGAGGGGTGCGGCGGGAGACGGCTGTTTGCCGTTAGAGTTAAAACTGAATACAGGGAATAAGGTACAAAAATAAGGCAGCGCCGGACTACAATCCGGCGCTGCCTAAGATTATTTAATATCAGCTATCAGCCGCCCTGCTGCTGCTTTCTCCACTCGTGAAGGACTGCGCAGAAGACCAGGGAGAGGAAAGTCTCCTCAGCGGCAGAGGAACGGGAAGTGAGGGCGATGGGAACCTTAGCGCCCACCACGGCGCCGCAGGTAACGGCGTGGGCATGGATGAGCCAGCTCTTTACCAGCGTGTTGGCGGCAATCAGATTTTGCGCAATGATTCCGTCAAAGCCGCCGCCCGCCCAGGGACAGTCGTACTGCTTCAGCCGGCAGGCGTCTTTGCTGACAATCAGATCGTAGGCAATGGGACCCCAGAGCTCGCAATCTGCAAAGGGCTTCTGCTTCTGCTCGGTTACCAGGCGCTGGGCCTCAATGGTGTCCGGCATATGGAAGTTTACGTTTTCCACAAGCGCCATCAGGGCCAGCTTGGGGTTTTCATAGCCGAAGGCCTTGAGAGCATCGGCCGTATTTTTGATAATGGCCTTCTTCTGGGTCAGATTTGGGCTGACAATAACCGTCATATCGGACAGAGCCAGCAGCTTGGGATATTCGGGGATAGAGGCCAGAGAGACATGGCTCATGAGACGCTCGGTGCGCAGGCCATTTTTCCTGTCCAGGCACGGCATCAGAAAATCTCTGGTGGGCAGATTGCCGCGCATCAGAATTTCACCGTCGCCGCTGTTGATAATATCAATGGCGGCCTGCGTTACATTGTGGCCGGGAGGTGTATCTACCATGGTGTAAGGCTCATGCTCCAGGCCCAGCTTCTCCAGCTGTACCATGGTGCGGGCCCGGTCGCCTACCAATACAGGCTGAACAAAACCCTCTTTCTGGGCCTGGAACAGGCCCTGGAGCATATTCTCGCCGTCGGAACCCGCCAGGATAACCCGCATGGGACGGTCCAGCTTGGGAATACGGCTGATAATATTGTCAAAATTCTTCAGCTCCATAAGTACTGCCTCTTCTCTTATTCAGGTTTTTCGGGCGCACCGGGGCAAGCCGCGAATTTATTGCTATTATACCTGATTTTAATAGCGTTGACAAGGGGCTTTTGCAGTGGGTTCAGCCTTCAGCCGGCACCTGTCGAATGAGAATAAAAGGGGTAAGCTGGCGATCTTGTCCAGCGGGATTGTCCTGAATCAGGGCCAGTAGCTCGTTTTCACTCAGGGTAAGCTTAGAACAGTGGCCCAGCATCTCCACATTTAGATCATTGGCGTCTACAATCATGGATACAACGCCGGTTTTTTCAAAGATTTCGTCACAGACCTGCCCAGGATTTTCCGGAATGCGGACACCCATATGCTCGTACTCCGGAATCTCATGGCCGTAAAAGCCGTCCAGACCCGAGACCTCCTGCCCCAGCATCCTATAAAAGGTGCCGCGCACGCCGCGAAGCTTGTCAAAGGCGGCGCAGATGGCTGCCCACAATACCCGGCGCAGTCCGCAGACATTAATGGCAAACTGCATCTTGACGGGCAGGCCCATACCGGGGCCTGCCGCCGTCTGGTGGACGCACCGGGAGAGAACCTTAGCCCAGAAACCTGGCTTCACCTGTTCCTCTGTCACCACACGCCTCTGGCAGATAGCGATGACCTTCTCGCTCATGGAGAGAATGTCTCCCTCCTGATAGATGGGAACCACATACTTGTTCATAAGGTCGATGTAGCTCTCACCCACTTGGACAAAATGAGTCTGGATGGCGTGGCGGGCGTAGACTTTTCCGCCGGCCTCTATGGTGATGCGTTTCCCCTCGTTTGCTTGAAATTCCATGGGTTCTGCCCCTCTACTTTCATTCGTTAACTGTATATTGTGTTTTCTGGTGCCGACTGGACAAGTTTGACACGCAGATCTGCACTGCATGCACATATCTCACATAGAAGCGTGCAACCATACAGAGATATGGTTGTCCGCAGATATTATAACCACTTTTTACCGGAATGGCAACAGGGGTTTTGGGTTGGGGGCGCGGCGTATAACGGTCCAAATGCCGGGACATACTGCAAGGGATATGTTTGCGGAAAGAGAGGCGGTATACGGTGGGCTTTTTTGGACGCAAAAAGGCGGAGGTCCCGCCCCATCCCCGGCAGGAACCCCGAATAGACCTGCCTTTAACGGTGGAGGGACTGGAACAGGCTTTTGGAGGAAGCGTAGATTTCTCCAAACGGCCGGTGGAACTGGCGGGAGATGCGCAGAAGACGCTGACACTCTGTTATGTCAGCGGCATGGTCAAGATGGAGCGGGTGAGCGATTATGTGCTCCGGCCCATGGCTCAGGACGAGGGACTGGCTCAATGTCCGGACATGGGGGCGGTCATGTCGAGAATGAAGGCGGGAGCGCTCTATAACTTGGGTGTTGAGGAGCGGACAACTGCCGACGAAGCGGTAGCCGATCTCATTGCGGGCAACTGCCTTCTCTTTTTTCCTGGAAAGGGATCCGTGCTCTCCTTTAATGTGGGTACAGAGGAGAAACGTTCTGTATCGGATCCGGAGAATGAGACGGTCCTGAAGGGGTCGAGGGACTCCTTTGTGGAATCCCTCCGCACGAACACCAGCTTAGTCAGGAGGCATTTGAAGGCTCCTGAATTGCGAATTGCAGAACAGATCGTTGGGCGGCAGTCCCTCACCAGCGTGGATGTCCTTTCTCTGGAGGGAATTACAGATCCGGATATCGTGGAGCAGGTGAAGGCCCGCTTGGAGGAAATAGATATTGACGCAGCTCTGGCGACCGGCAACATTGAGGAGTACTTGGTTGATAAGACTGGCACCGCATTTCCGCTGGTACAATATACCGAGCGACCCGACCGATTTTGCGCTGGTTTAGCCGAGGGGCGGGCGGGCATCCTTATAGACGGACTTCCGTTGGGGTATCTGGTGCCCGGGACCATTGGGAATTTTCTTCGGGCAGCACAGGACAAGTCCAACAATTGGATGCTTGCCAGCGTCCTCACGGTGCTGCGCTATTTCTGTATGATTGTCACTCTGTTTGTGCCAGGGTTGTATGTAGCAGTAGTTACCTTTCATCAAGAGATGATTCCCACCCGGCTGGCCTTATCTATCATTGCTGCCAAACAGGACGTTCCCTTTGTCACTGTGTTTGAAGTGCTGATCCTCTTGGTGGCATTTGAAATTCTCCAGGAGGCGGGACTGAGGCTGCCGCAGGCAATCGGTCAGACAGTATCCATCATTGGAGGCCTGGTCGTAGGCACTGCGGCGGTGGAGGCCAAAATTGTCTCGCCGGCCGTTCTCATTGTGGTAGCTATTGCGGGCATCGCAGGATACACCATGCCCTCTCAGGAGCTCGCGGGGGCTCTGCGAATCTGGCGCTTTGTACTGGCTGTGCTGGGAAGTGTCGCTGGCCTCTTTGGGGTAGTCATTGGAGCTGCGCTGCTGGTGGGGCATCTGGCCGGTATCGAAAGTTTTGGAGTCTCATACCTCACACCGTTTGCTGCAAATGAAGGGGAACAGGTAGAAGGGGATACGGTGGTGCGCCTCCCCCTGAAAAGGGCAAAACTTCGGCCGGGCTACCTCCACACTCCTAATAGGAGAAACCAGAAATGAGACGGTGGACAGTACTTTTGTTGGGGATATTGCTCTTCCCTTTGGGAGGGTGTGAAGCCCCTGGCTTTCTGCCCTATGCACGTGAGCTGGAGGACATGGCTCTCATGCGGACACTGGGGGTGGATGCCGCCGGCGGGAATGGAGTAGTGGTAACCGTCTCTACCGGAGAGCAAGCCGGAGGGGAGGAGCCCGTGGTTCTTTCCGGTACCGCAGGGACCATCAGTGGGGCCTGCCTGGACATGCAGAGTCAGGGATCCTCTTATATTTATTATGGGCATGTGGGGCAGCTGCTCTTAGGTGAACAGCTGGCGGCCCGCGGGGTAGGAAATGCGCTGGAATATGTCCTGAGAGACATTGAGATGCGGTTAGACACGGAGGTTTATCTAATTAGGGGGGCAGAGGCTGGACCGCTGATTCAGGCTGCGGCAGAGGCGGGAGGCTCAGCTACCGACCGCCTGGAGGCCATGGAGGAGGATGCAGGGCTGTTGTCCTACTCCATGCCCCGAACGGTAGGGGATGTGCTGATAGCGCTGGAGCGCAGCGGTGCAGCCTTTGTTCCTGCGCTGGAATCCGGCGAGGAGGGCGAGCTGGAGGCGGCAGGCTATGGTATTATAAAGGATAGCGTCCTGGTTGGCTGGGCGGAAGGAGAGGCGGCTTGGGGGGTCAACTTGCTCTCAGACCGGGTGGACGCAGATGTGTTGGAACTGGAAGGTGCTGCACTCAGAGTGGTGGGAGCCAGAACGACCATTCGGCCCGTCTTTGAGGGGGAGCGGCTTACAAGGCTTACAATTACTTGCAGCGTGGATGCCAACTTGGCAGAGGCCCCTTCCGGAATCCGGCTCCAGAACCGGGACATGATAGAAGAGCTGGAGCGTGCGCTGGAAGAACGAGAAAGAATACGCATTCAGACAGCGTTGGAGCTATCCGCTGCATTAGATGCCGACTTTATGGAGCTGCGCCAAGCCGCCTGCCTGGCCGCCCCCTGGTACAAGACTGAGATTGATGAACAGTGGAGGCTGACTGATTTGGAAATAGAGACGTCAGTGGTAGGGACGATCCTGCGGGGATATGATGTAAAGGACTGAGCGCTGTGAAAGCAGGGGGTGTCTGAGCTGCCCGCACCTGAAAGAATGAAGCAAAGTAAAGAGGTGGTGAAGCTATGCCCAATGAAAATATTTCGATGCGTCAGTTATTGGTGCTCTTGTTTACCGCTTTGCTGTCTCCGGCGGTACGGGTGATGCCTGCGGAAACAGCGGCGGTGGCGGGCCGGGCCGGGTGGCTGTCCACGCTGCTGGCCTTGCCGGCAGGCCTGGGACTGTGCTGGGTGTTGTTTGCACTTTTTCGCCGCCTGCCCGAGGGAACCGGGCTGGCGGGGGCATGTATCAGAGTGTTTGGCAAGCCGCTTGGCAAACTGCTGACGGCAATTTACCTGCTGTGGGGAATTTTCCTCCTGGCTGCAAATACCAGGCTTTGCGGGCTGCGGTTTTTGTCCACCGGCTACCGGAATGGCCCCCTGACGCTCTTCCTGATTGTTTTGTTGGCCGTGGTACTGTGGCTCACCTACAAAAAGCTGCCTGCATTTGCACGGGCGGGGGAGATCTTCTATTTGGCGATTGCCGCCGTGCTGGCGCTGACCCTGCTTCTCTCACTGCCCCAGATGGAAGCGGCAAACTTTTTGCCTCTGTGGGTAGAGGATCTGCCGGCGGCTGGACGTTCGGCGCTGCCTGCCCTGGCCCTGCTTGGATACGGAATCTACGGAGTCTTTCTTGCCGGAGCTGTGGTTCGCCGGCCCGGCGACCGCCGCAGGGCCATACGGTGGACTACAGCGTTCTGCCTTGCAGTGACAGCGCTTCAACTCGTCTGTTTAGGCGCTTTTGGCCCCGGACTGGTAGAGCGCATGGAAACCCCCTTCTTTATGGTGGCCAGGGGAATAGGAGTACGCGGGGCGTTTGAGCGGGTGGAATCTGTGGTGGTATCTTTTTGGATTCTTACCGACTTGGTTTTCCTGGGGATACTCGTCTATGCCTGTTCTTCTGCATCACGGAGCCTCTTTGAACTAAAAAGTGAACGCACTGCGGCACTGCCGGTGACCATCCTGGGACTTTTGGGCGCACTATTCTTTTTTCCCGATGCATTTTTTCTGCGTGAGACAATGGAGACAGTAGTTTTTGCAGGCAATCTGATCCTGGGATTTGGGGTCCCACTCCTCCTGCTGGGGGTAGCCGCAATCAGAGGGATTGGCATATCTTGTGGTAAAAAGACCGCCTGAATCAGCATATCTTGTTGTGCTCCGGAAGTCAGAAAAAAAGCTTGAAAAAAACAAAAAAAGGTGTTGACTTTTATCGCCTCCTCTGGTATATTAATTGAGCGCCTGTGAGGTGGACGAGCTGTCAAGAAAAACCTGAATAAAATCAAGGTAAGAAACTTGAAAATTCAGAAAAAAGTTCTTGACAAAGCAGAAGAGGTATGGTAATCTAGAAGTCCGGTCGCAGGGAGCGGCGTGTACCTTGTAAATTAAACAACGTGAAGAACAAGAAGCACCAGAAAAGGACAGAGGTCCTTTCTAAAACAAGCAATTGTTTGGAGAGGCTCTTGACAAATTTCTTTGAAGCTAAGGAAAGCTTCAATAAAGTGATTTGAAGAGCGAAAGCTCTTTAGATAGCATTTTATTGAGAGTTTGATCCTGGCTCAGGATGAACGCTGGCGGCGTGCTTAACACATGCAA
>ERZ857955.949-NODE-949-length-26859-cov-3.606290_pt1 | contig 26859 bp, 23 predicted proteins | sample MGYA00519956_ERZ857955 | MGnify/ENA primary metagenome ERZ857955 (study PRJEB31778, sample SAMEA3449378) | human gut metagenome | biome: human gut; feature: human-associated habitat; material: faeces | place: United Kingdom | collected 2010/2012 ...
CTGTTCCTACGATTGCTACTACATATTCTGCACGAAGCTTAGCTGCCTTTTCGATCAGTGCCGCTTCGCATTTTCCTTCTTCGAATACCACCTGGATAATACCTGAACGGTCTCTGACATCTACGAATACCAGACCGCCCTTATTACGGTTCTTCTGTACCCATCCCATAATGGTAACTTTCTCTCCTACATTGGCTGCAGATAATTCTGCACATCTGTGGGTTCTTTTTAACCCTTTCATTGATTCTGCCATGTTTCTTTATCTCCTTTTCCGACGTCCTTACGCCGTAATTTATTGTTTCCTATATATCTTATAAATTTTCCACGGAATCTGCATAACAGTCCACGATTTCTGTATAACCGTCTTCAGTAAGCTGTTCTTTCTGGAACTTTTTATTCTTCTTCATGTTGACGATCAGGACCTGTTTTCCTGCCTGACGGTCTGCCTTTGCAAGTGACATAACCTTTAAAAGCCCTTCTTTTGTCATCTTCTTCTCTAACAGATATGCTTTCTTCTCTTTTACAGTCGGAACTTCATATCCATTTTCCAGAAGCAGCATGACGATTCGTTCGAATCCGATTGAGAATCCACATGCAGGTGTATCCTGCCCGGTGAATTTACCGATCATCTTATCATAACGGCCGCCTCCGGCTACAGATCCGCCGAAATCATCCATCGTCACTTCAAAGATCGTTCCTGTATAGTAAGACTGTCCTCTTACAAGTGTCGGATCGAATTTGATATTGAATTCGCATTCTTTTGCGGTCTCAACACTGGAAATGATCATTTCCATACTGTCTGCTGTCTCTTCACTTAAGCAGTCGCCCAGTTTTTCTTTCAAGAAACGGATACCTGTTACATCTGGTGCTACATCCTTAAATAACTGAAGATAAGTCTCTACATTTTCCTTTACATATCCCATCTCTTCTAATTCTTTTGCAACACCTTCTGCACCGATCTTGTCCATCTTATCCAGAATGATGAAGACTTCATCATAATCATCCTCACGGAAACCACTGTAAGCCGCCATTGCTTTCAGGATATTACGGTCATTGATACATACCGTAAAGTTCTGGAAGCTTAATTTGCCAAGCATAGCTGTCGTTGCAAGGATCAGTTCGATCTCTGCGAGATTTCCCGGCTCTCCTAAGATATCAATATCACACTGCATGAACTGTCTGAAACGTCCTTTCTGCGGACGGTCTGCTCTCCATACATTACCAATCTGCAATGCCTTAAAAGGTGCCGGCAATTCATTCGAATGGTTTGCATAATATCTGGCAAGCGGTACGGTAAGATCATAACGCAGTCCTCCGTCTACCAGATCGTTTTCTTCTTTTGCTGTATCGATCTTCAGTTTTTCTCCTCTTTTTAAGATCTTGAAGATCAGTTTCTCGTTGTCTCCGCCCTGTTTGCTGCACAGGTTCTCGATATGTTCCACACATGGTGTCTCGATGGAACAGAATCCGTATGTCTTATACGTCTCTTTGATCAGTCCGATCAGGTAATCACGGATCTCCATCTCACGTGGGAGCATGTCTTTCATACCGGTAACCGGTTTCTTCTTTAATGCCATAACCATTCTCCTTTGCGTTCTATCATTTCGTCGATCCTGTCGATGTAGGCATCTACCGCCTTGACATTCTCCTGACGGATCAGACGCGTCATTTTCTTCTTTTTACTGCCCGGCATAGGAATCGGATCCTTCAATACAATCTTTGTCGATGCTCCGGCTCCTGCGGCAATAATAGATTGTTTTTCTTCCATAATAAGTATATTGTATATTCCGGCTTTGTCAACCTTTGCATACCCAACATTTTCAAAATTCCCCGCAATATTCTTCTGTCTGTACAGATAATACGGGAAAAGATCCATCTCTTTTGCTGCCTTTGCAGCCCTCTCGATCATGCCGGAAAGGATCTCATGCGTCTCTTTCGCATCCCGATTCAAATCCTCCATCTCCATTCTGGCTGCTCTTTTGATCGCCAGTGAATGCACTGTCAGACTGTCCGGATGCATCTGTGCGATCTGTGCCAGTGTATCTTCCATGTCAGAAATATCTTCTCCCGGAAGTCCTGCGATGATATCCATATTGATATTATCGAATCCCGTCTTTCTGGCCAGTGCATAGGCTTCTTTTATCTCTTCTACGGTATGTTTTCTTCCAATCACATCCAGCGTCTTCTGCTGCATACTCTGTGGATTAATGGAAATTCTTGTAATGTTATGATTCTTAATGACTTTCAGCTTCTCTTCTGTAATGCTGTCCGGTCTTCCGGCTTCCACTGTATATTCCAGCAGGTATTCTCTCGAAAACTTCTCATCGATCCAGCTCATCAGCCGTTCCAGCTGCTCTGCCGTCAGCGTTGTCGGCGTACCTCCGCCGATGTAGATCGTATTTAATTTTTTGTTTTTCGAGCGTTCTGCGATAAATTCCAGCTCTTTGCAAAGTGCATCCACATATGCATCCACTTTTTCTTTCCAGCGATCCAGTGGTCCGGAACTGAAAGAACAGTAAGAACAGACCGATGGACAGAACGGGATTCCAACATACAGGCTATATCCGTTCTCGTAATCCAGTTCTTTTAAAATTTTCTGTTCTCTTTCGGCAATCTCCCATGCAAGAGCTGCTTTTTCTCCTCTCACTCTCGCACTTTCCCATGCCCAGTTAATATAATCTTCTTTTTCCCATCCGGCTTCCAGTTTCTGCATAGCAAGCTTGGTCGGGCGCACTCCCGTAAGCACTCCCCACGCAAGCGGCTCTCCTGTAATCCTTTCCAGCTGATCATACAGGCTCAGATCAATCTGCCGTTTTCTTTCTTTTTTCTGGCTCTCCTTCTCTGAATCTTCCTGTATCTTCCCTGTGCCTTCATCCCGACCTGCTGTGTCAGTAATTTCCACGGTGTTCTCAAATCCCACGGAAATTTCACGATCATCCGGCAAATGTACCATTACATAATTAGAGGCTTTTTCATCCGTCTTACAGGATACTTCCTGTGACGGATAAAAAGCCTTTAATATATGATACGCATTATAAGTATAAGACTCGCTTTTACATATAATCTGAATCATTCTATTTCTCCATTCCGTTTTCTTTCACTGTCTTTTCTTATCGTTCATTATACAAATGGATTATGACGCTTTTCATAACCTATCGTCGTCTCTTCCATATGCCCCGGATATACATGCGTCTCTTCCGGTAATATCAAAAGCTTTTCTTTTACAGAACGGACCAGTGCTGATGCACTTCCACCTGGGAAGTCCGAACGTCCGACGGATGTACGGAACAATGTATCACCGCTAAAAAGAACATCTTCCTGTTCCATATAATAGCAGCATCCGCCCGGTGTATGCCCCGGTGTATGGATCACACGGAACTGAAAGCCTGCAATTTGAAGCTGCTGTCCGTCTCTGACCGGAACCGCATCCGCGAACTGATATCCTCCGCGCATATAACCAGAAGACAGATTGCTTTCACCGTCCATCATCATCGGTAGATCTGCTTCTTCCACATATACTGGAATTTTTATATCTTCCATCACATCGGAAAGCCCCATAATATGGTCAAAATGTGCATGTGTCAGAAGTACAGCCTTCAGCTTCAGTCCCTGCTCTTTCACGGCATTCTTTAATTTTGCCGGATATGCTCCCGGGTCAACCATGACCGTATCCTTTGTCTCTTCATTGATCACCAGATAACAATTGGTACCGATCATTCCCACTACGTATTTTTCTATCTTCATACTTTTAGCCTGTTGCCCTTTCTATATCTATGATTCCGGAAAGCTGCTGCAGCTTCTTCACGATGCGCTCCAATTCTTCACGGCCGTGAACGATGAATCCCATCTCGATCGTTGCCGTTCCCTTCTTACTGGTACGGACATTCATAGATTTGACATCTACGTTTCCCTCAGTGAAGATTCGGGATATCTCCATCAGAAGTCCCTGCTGGTCATTCGCATACATCTTGATCTCTGCAAGATACTGACCGCCGGATTTTTCCGTCACTTCGGTCTCCCACTCTGCAGGAATCAGTCTTGCACGTTCCGATTCGGACAGGTGGATCATATTGATACAGTCCGTTCGGTGAATGGAAAGTCCTCTTCCACGTGTAACAAATCCGACGATCTCATCTCCCGGTACCGGGTTACAGCATCTGGAGAAACGGACTGCCATATCATCAATTCCCTTGACAACAATGCCACTCTTTGACTTGGCAATGTGTACTTTATTCTTCGCTGCTTCTGCCACTCTCTCCAGAACAACTTCATCGGTAATTGCCTGTCTGTGATCTTTTCCATATTCTTCAGCAAGACGATTCACGACCTGGCCTTCTTTTAAGCCGCCATGTCCGATTGCCGCCAATACAGAATCCCAGTCTTTGAATCCGTATTTTTTCTGAACAATCTCCTGATATTTCGGCTGGATGATATTTGCAACATTGATACTTTTCGCTCTGCAGTACGTCGCAATCATATCCTTACCGCGGATGATATTGCTTTCCTTGAACTCTTTCTTGAACCACTGGTTGATCTTATTCTTTGCCTGGGTACTCTTTACAATATTCAGCCAGTCACGGCTTGGTCCCTTGGAATTCTGGGATGTCAGGATCTCGATTCTGTCGCCATTCTGAATCTTATAATCAATGTTAACAAGTTTTCCGTTGACTCTGGCTCCTACCATCTTGTTACCGACCGCACTGTGGATCGCATAAGCAAAATCGATCGGAGTTGAACCATTCGGCAGGTTCTTTACATCTCCCTGCGGAGTAAAGCAATAGACATCCTCTGCAAACAGATCCAGATCTCCTTTGATCAGGTTCAGGAATTCTCTGTTATCCGACATGTCTCTCTGCCACTCCAGGATCTGACGCAGCCAGCTTAACTTCTCTTCCTCCTGTGCCTCCACACTCTTCTTACCGTCATTGGATTCTTTATACTTCCAGTGTGCAGCGATACCATATTCAGCTGTCTTATGCATCTCTTCTGTACGGATCTGGATCTCGAACGGCTGTCCGACCGAACTCATCAGTGTCGTATGCAGTGACTGGTACATATTCGGCTTCGGCATAGCAATATAGTCTTTAAAACGTCCCGGAATCGGCGTATACATCTCATGGATCACACCCAGCGCCGCATAACAGTCTTTTACAGATTCTACTATGATACGCACAGCAAACAGATCATAGATCTGGTCAACCGTCTTATCCTGATTCACCATCTTCTTATAGATACTGAAGAAATGTTTGACACGTCCGTTGACCTCTGCTTTGATATTCGCATTCTTCATATGTGTCGATACTTCTTCTACGATCTGCTCTACGAATTCTTCCCTCTCTGTCTTTCTTGCATTGATCTGGTTCACCAGGTCATAGAACACCTCCGGCTGGGAATACTTAAGTGCCAGGTCATCCAGTTCCGTCTTGATCTTAGATATACCAAGACGCTGTGCGATCGGCGCATAGATGTCCATCGTCTCTTTCGCTTTTTCTTTCTGCTTTGCCGGCGTCATGAACTGCAAGGTACGCATATTATGCAGACGGTCTGCCAGTTTGATAATGATCACACGGATATCCTTTGCCATGGCAAGGAACATCTTACGCAGGTTTTCTGCCTGTACCTCCAGTTTATCCGATGAATAAGAGAGTCTTCCCAGTTTGGTAACTCCATCTACCAGAAGTGCTACCTCATCTCCAAATTCCCTCCGGATATCTTCTTCCGTAAACTTTGTATCTTCTACCACATCATGCAGCATACCTGCCGCAATCGTCTCTTTATCCATCTCCAGATCAGCCAGAATGATCGCTACCCACAAAGGATGGATGATATATGGTTCTCCGGATTTCCTGCGCTGATCTCCATGCGCCTTTACCGCCAGCTTATAAGCCTTTTCAATCATAGAAACATCTGTGGACGGATGATACTTTCGGATACGGGCAATTAACATGTCATATAACCGGTTCGGGTCCTCATAATCTTCCTGAGATTTTACCGCATGCCCGTCTACAACTGCAAGCCCTTTCGTGTGATCTTCTGTCAGTGCTTCCGGTGCGATCCGGTTGTCCAGTGATTCATAGGTTGTCTTATCAGACATATTAACGCCTCCTTCCCTTGATTTCTCTCTTTTTATTTTCCAGGATATGTGATCACAGCGTCCACATCATATCCTTCTAATCTTTCTCTTCCTTTTAACCCGGCAAGTTCCATCAGAAATACTGCTTTTACCACTTCTCCGCCAAGGCTTTCGATCATCTTCACCATAGCCTCGTTGGTTCCGCCTGTAGCAATCAGGTCATCAATAATAACCACTTTCTGCCCCGGCTTGATTGCATCTTTGTGCATCTCGATCGTGGCTGTGCCATACTCCAGTTCATATTCAACAGAAACCGTCTCGCATGGGAGTTTTCCTTTTTTTCTGATTGGGATAAATGGCTTGTGCAGATTATATGCGATCGGTACACCAAAGATAAATCCTCTTGATTCCGGTCCTACAACCACATCAAAATCCACGTCTTTTAATTTTTCCTGCATCAGGTCTATCGCCAGATGTAATCCATCTGCATCCTGAAGGATGCTTGTTACGTCTCTGAATATAATTCCCGATTCCGGAAAATCCGGAATACTTCTTACATACTCTTCTATCGGTTTCATGATACTCTCTCCATTTCTGTCTAAAATACAACTTTAAGTATACCATTACTCGTTCTGATTTTCAATCTATGGTTTTCACACTGCAACGAGAGAAACCAGCTTAACGGTAATGTGTGATCACAATCTGCGGTGTTCTCTTTCCCATATATTCATTGATATCGGGATAATAAGTCACCGCAATTTTTATATGACCGCCTCTGCCTTGTAAAAGAGCATCCACCTCCATGCGCCCGTAGGTCTCTTCCATATTCTTTAAGAATCCTTCCACATTCTGGAACAGCATGGCTTCTATGACACTTCCGTTTGCATCCTGTGCCTTTATCTTCAGTACATTTCTGTTCTTTCCAAGTATTCTCGCTCCCAGAAGCGTCACTCCGCGTGCGGCAAATATCGGCTTTGTATTCCCTTTTCCGAATGGTTCCAGAAGTTCCAGCTCTTTCACCAGTTCTTCCGTCACACAAAGAAACGGCATCTCCATATCAATCGTGACTTTTTCTTTCATTTCTTCTTCCGTCAGGGTGCAGTTCTCATTCAGTCTTCTCCGGAATTCTGCGATATTCTCTTTTTCCAGAGAAAGTCCTGCTGCCAACCGGTGTCCGCCAAACTTCGTCAGGATATCTTTGCATTTATTCAGTTCCTCATACATATGATATCCGTCGATCGACCGTCCGGATCCTTTCGCACCATCCTCTGCATCCGTCAGTACGAATACCGGTTTGTAATAGCATTCCCTTATTCTTCCCGCAACAATCCCCGCAAGACTTTCATGACAATCCGGCAGATAGATGACCAGTACCCTGTCGTCGGATAAATCTGTCGTCTCCACCTGTTCTTTCGCAAGCTTTACTGCTTCTTCGGTCATATCCTTTCTGCTGTCATTTAATGCTTTTAAATCACCCGCAAGAATATCCGCTTCTTTCTGTGTACGCACCCGCAGAAGTTTCAGTGCCCGCTTTGCTGTATCCAGCCTCCCGCTTGCGTTGATACAGGGGCCCAGAACAAACCCTATATGATAAGAATTCAGACTTTCTTTATCAATTCCTGTACATTCTATCAGTGCTTTCAGTCCCGGATTCTTCGTTCGCTTAAGCATCTGCAGTCCTTCTTTGACAAAGATCCGGTTCTCATCCTCCAGATCCATCACGTCACCGACCGTTGCGATTGCAACATTTTCAATCAGATCATCCAGATCAGTGGAATCTTTCCCCATGCTTTCCCACAACGCCTCCATCAGTTTATATGCAACCGCCGCGCCACAGAGTCCCTTGAACGGATATACACAGTCCTTCTGCTTCGGATCGATCACTGCATCCGCTGGTGGAAGTCTGTATATCTTTTCTCCGTCTATTTCATCGAACGGGATCTCATGATGATCCGTTACGATGATCGTCATGCCCAGTTCTTTGCCATATGCAATCTCATTTGCTGCTGCGATTCCATTATCACAGGTAATGATCGTATCGATTCCGGCATCGTAAGCCCGGTCGATCAGATGCCGATTCAGACCATATCCGTCACCTATGCGGTCCGGAATATCACTGTCCACATATGCCCCGAGACGTTCCAGCCCCTCCAGCAAAATATACGTCGCATTCACACCATCAATATCATAATCTCCGATCACCCGGATTTTCTTCTCCTCTGCAATCTTTTCTTTCAAAATGTCAATCGCCTTATCCGCATCTTTCATCAGCATCCCATCATACAGATCACTGATCGTTCCATTCAGATAACGTTCGATTGCCTCTTCTCCGATCACATCCCTGTTGCGGATCAGGCATGCCAGTCTCGGACTAATCTGATATTTCTTTCCTATCGCTTCAAAATCTGCACCTTTGCGCAGCAGAACCCATCGTTCCATTTATCTTTATCCCCTTTGTATCTGTCCGTCAGAATATTATGTCTCTATTTTAAAAAAAGCAGTTATGCCCTGTCAATAGGCATAACTGCTTCCCGGTTCATTTTATGATCTATTTTTTCTTTTTCTTTGGCTGTGCTTTTTTGCCGACTTTCGTCTTCATTACATACCACAGTGCTCCTGTAACACATACAGAAGAATATCCACCGCAGACGATACCTACCATCAGAGGTGCTGCGAACTCACGAATAGAACTTACACCCATAATAAACAGTACCGCAACCATGATAAATGTTGTCAGTGAAGTATAAATACTTCTTGTCAGTGTCTGTGTAATACACTTATTTACAAGTTCTGACAGATCTGTATTTCTCTTCATAAGCGGAAGTTCCTCACGGATACGGTCAAAGATTACGATCGTCGCGTTGATCGAATAACCTACAATCGTCAGCATACAAGCAATAAATGTACCTCCGACTGAGATTCTGGATACTGCATAGAATGCCAGTACAACCAGTACATCATGTAATAATGCCAGCACCGCACTTGTAGCAAAACGTACATCTTTGAAACGGAACCAGATATAAAGCAACATAAAAATTGTTGCCACGATCACTGCGATCACTGCATCCTGACGCATCTCATTACTGATCGTTGAACTGATATTTTCCGCTGTGATATCAGATTCTTTTACACCAAAATTATCTTCCAGTGCCTTATTTACCTTCTCACGTTCAGACAGACTTAAAGTTACTGTCTTGATGACTACCTGTTTTGTTCCGGATACTTTCTGTGTCTGGATATTATGATCTCCTGTCACTTTTTCTACAACAGGAACGATCTCTTTATCAATCTCATCGATGGAATAATCTTTGTCAAACTTCACATTCATAGATGTTCCGCCCTTGAAATCCAGACTGTAAGCCAATGCCCCGTTACCCTGGGCAGAATGTACTCCCATAACCACGAATCCTGCAAGGATCATTGCAATAGAAATACTGAAGAACACTTTCTTCTTGCCAAGGAAGTTGATTGGCTTTCTTTCTTTCATCTTATGGTAATACAGACTCTCTTTTCGGATTCCGATTCCATAGAACGCAAACACGATCATACGTGTAATCACCAGTGCTGTAAACATTGATACCACAATACCGATTGCCAGAGTCTGCGCAAATCCTTTGACTGTTCCGGAACCTTTAAACCACAGAACCGCAGCCGCGATCAGTGTTGTCACATTACCGTCAACAATTGCTGACATAGCTTTCTGGAATCCTGATTTTAAGGATACTTTTACACTTCTTCCTCTTGCCATCTCTTCACGTACACGGGCAAAGATGATAACATTCGCATCTACTGCCATACCAATACTTAAAATGATACCGGCAATACCCGGAAGGGTCAGCGTTACATCAAACGCATTCAATATTACAAGTACGATCTCTGTATAGATGACCAGCGCAAGGCTTGATGCCAGTCCCGGAAGTCTGTATACAAAAATCATGAATAGGAATACAAGGATCAGACCAATAATACCGGCTTTTAAACTTGTATTCAATGCCTGTTCTCCAAGCTGTGCTCCTACTACATTGGAACGCAGCTCTTCAAGCTGAAGTTTCAGTCCACCGATACGGATCGTAGATGCCAGATTATCTGCTTCTTCATAAGTGAAGTCGCCTGTAATATAGGCCTGTCCACCTGTGATCTCAGACCGTACGACCGGACTTGAGATTGTCTCACCATCATAGATGATCGCAATCTGTTTTCCGATATTTTCTTTCGTTGCCGTTGCAAATTTGCTGGTACCTGATTTGGTCAGATTCAACTCTACAGAATATTCTTTATTCCCCATGTCATCCTGACCGGTTTTCGCAGACGCACTCTTAACATCTGTTCCCGTAAGAACTGTTTCTCCATCCGCTGTCTGGAATGAAAGGGAACCTGGTTTTCCAAGTTCATCCAGAATCTTATTGGCATCTGTAACACCAGGGATCTCAATGTTAATACGGTCATTTCCTTCCTGGTATACACTTGCTTCTGTACTGTACTGTTCTACACGCTTTTGCAGTTTGTAGATCGTATCGCTCATCTCTTCTTTGGTCGGATTCTTATCTTTTACCTGATAGGTAATACTTACACCACCGGCAAGATCCAGACCAAGTTTGATGTTTTTCATCGCACCGGACTTAGATTTGCCAATTCCTGTAATCACAGTAAATCCAAGTCCGACGATGAGAATTACAGCCAGAAGCAGACTCAGTATGCTTTTTGACTTCTTCATCGTTCTCCTACACATCCTCTCGAAATATTATTCTTCATCTGCAAGTGCTGCCTTCATCATGATCGCACACTCTACACGTTTCCTTTGCATCTCACAGCCGATCTCATAAGTATCATGGATCGTACCATGGAAATTATAAGAGTTTGCCATGCATCCGCCGCTGCAGTAGAATTTTGCAAAGCAGTTTCTGCATTTATCTTTGGAATACACATTGCAGCTTCTGAAATCGTCAGCAATCTCCGGCTTCACGATTCCATCATCCACATTACCCATCAGGAAATCATCCTGTCCGACAAACTGATGACATGGATAGAGGTCTCCCCATGGTGTAACAGCCAGATACTCTGTTCCGGATCCACAACCGGATAAACGTTTTGCCACACATGGTCCACCATTTAAATCTATCATAAAATGGAAGAAATTAAAGCCTTTTCCTTCTTTCTCGCGTTCGATCATCATCTTGGCGAGTTTATCATATTCCTCCATGATCTTAGGAATATCTTCCTCCCTGATCGCATACGGATCACTTTCATCTCCAACAACCGGTTCAATCGACATCTGTTTGAATCCGAGGTCTGCAAAATGCATGATATCATTGGAGAAATCCAGATTATTTCTTGTAAATGTGCCACGAATGTAATATTTTTCCTGATTTCTGCTTTCTGCAAGTTTCTGGAACTTCGGAACGATCAGATCATAACTTCCTTTTCCATTTCTAAACGGACGCATCTGATCATTGATCTCTTTACGTCCATCCAGGCTCAACACTACATTGTCCATTTCTTTATTTACAAATTCCTGAATTTCATCATTTAACAGCACTCCGTTCGTTGTGATTGTAAAACGGAAATGCTTATTATGTATCTTCTCCTGCTCTCTTCCGTAAGCTACCAGATCTTTTACCACCTGCCAGTTCATCAGAGGCTCCCCGCCGAAGAAATCTACTTCCAGATTACGGCGGTTACCAGAATTCTTGATCAGGAAGTCCAGCGCTTTCTTACCGACTTCATAGCTCATAAGTGCTCGTCTTCCATGATATTCCCCTTCTTCTGCAAAACAGTATTTGCAGGCAAGGTTACAGTCGTGTGCAATATGCAGGCACAGTGCCTTTACAACTGTCTTTCTCTTCTTTACTTCTTCGATCATGCATTCATATGTATCTTTTACAAATAACTGACCGCCTTCTGTCAGTTCGATCACGTCTGATAATGCATCTTCAATGTCGGATGTTTCATATTTGTTTCCAAGTGTCTGTAAAAGCTTTTCTTTTACATCCGCTTCTTTTAACGATCCGGCAGTTGGTTCTGTTTCTGACTTGTTCACTTCCGCGATCACGTCATAACAGACATCATCTACTACATGTACAGATCCGCTGTACACGTCCATAACGATATTATATCCATTATTACGGTACTGATGAATCATATCCTTTGGTACCCCTTTCTCATTTTTCTTATTTCATATCGGGAATTTCCCGTTATCTTTCTACCCGTCAAAAACCATATGTTGTCAAATAATCAAAAAACAATTCCGCAGACAACTAAAAAAGGTCCACCGGACCTTTTCGTCACATGCATGGCAACAAGAAACAGCGGACCCTAAAGACCGCTGTCCCAAGTATCCCATATCTTTTTAAATTATTTGCTCTGTTCGCAAGTCTGGTTTCCTACTGTGCAGGATGTCTTACATGCTGACTGGCATGATGTCTGGCATTCGCCGCATCCGCTTTTTTTCAGATTGCTGTTCATAGGTTTATTCAATGATTTTACATGTTTCATGTTCGTATCCCTCCTTACTATTGCTTAACTTACATTATTATAACATTTCGACATAGGTTTCGCAATCTTTTTCTTAGGATATCATTCCGCCTGCCATACCACCTCCCGCACACAGCGCAAATGTCATCAGAATCTCTGTTCCACTTCCGTGAAATGTACGATAGATTCCCCATGTAATCAGTAACAGAAATGCGAAGTACAGAATTCCAAGTACAATTCCCCAAAAGAAACGTCTGATCTTTGCAAGTTTACCCGCCACAAGTCCACCGGCAAATGTAGAGAGCAGATAGACCGCTGTGATCCCTGCTGTCACAGCTTCTTCCGTAAGTTCGAATTTATACAGCGCCATTGCCAGTATCATCAAAAGAATTCCGGTCACTACATATGCTGCCAGAAGAGATTTCAGTATCCACATGATCCACACTTCATTTTGTCCCTTTTTTCCCATGCTTTCCCTCCTCATCTATCACAGATTATGAAGGAAGCATCTGATTTATGCGCTTATTTTTGTTTACAATCGTCCTATTGTTCCATCTGTTTGCCCAGAACCTTTGCCGTATATTCCGCAAGACAAAGCTCTGTATCTTTGAATCTGTCCGTACGTTCCTGATTCAGCAGAAAAACCGCACCGATCACATCACCTGCACACAGAATCGGACTGATCACCTCCTGTTTATAAGGTTCTGATACACTCACGATCGGTACATATCTTTTTTCCCCGGCTTTGGCATTCCGTGTTTTTCGTTCTTTCAGAAATTCTCCAAGCTCTCCCGTAATATCTTCATCCTGAATCTCTTTCTTTCCATTTCCCGCTGCTGCCACTACCTGATCCATATCACAGATCCCCACCAGGCATTCCAGAACCTGCGACAGACTTTCCGCATACTGCTTTGCAAATGCAGACAGTTCCCCGATCGGTGAATATTTCTTCAGAATAATCTCACCTTCTCTGTCTGTAAATATCTCCAGCGGATCGCCTTCCCTGATCCTCAGTGTCCTTCTGATCTCTTTTGGCACGACCACACGCCCCAGATCATCGATTCTTCTTACGATTCCTGTTGCCTTCATAGCATTTATCTTCCTCCTGATTTTTCTGTTTTTTCCATATTTTCTAACATATGGCTAGTATGCTGAAAACAGCAAGGAATTATTCATGCAGATATTAGACTGGATATTTTTTCAATAGTTTTGTATAATAGTTGGAAGAAAATATTAGGAGGAATGAATCATGAGTAAAATTGATGAAGTACGTGCTGATATGGTCAAAGCCATGAAAGCCAAAGACAAAGACACAAAGGAAACTTTATCCATGCTGCTTGCAGCTCTTAAGAATAAAGCAATCGACAAACGCGAAGACCTGACACCGGAAGAAGAGACTCAGGTAATCTTAAAAGAGATCAAGCAGACAAAAGAGACCCTGGATATGACTCCTGCAGATCGTACAGAGATCATCGAAGAATGCAACAAGCGTCTGGCTGTTCTGGAACAGTATGCTCCTAAGATGATGGATGAAGCAGAGATCAAAGAAGTCGTTGCTTCTGTTCTTGCAGAGATGGGACTGGATGCTCCTACCGCAAAGGATAAAGGCAAGATCATGAAGAACCTGATGCCTAAAGTAAAGGGAAAAGCTGACGGCAAGCTCGTCAACGAGATCGTATCTACTTTCATGAAATAAAATCTTCAAGAGCTGCCGCTGGCAGCTCTTCTTGTATACTATGGTATCTACAGAACCGCCACCTGCTGCTTCTTCCGAACACATAGTGATCACAAAATAATGGGCAGCACCCGATGGATGCTGCCCATTATTTTAATCCTCTTAGTTACCAGAAGTACTGCCTGTTCCGGTTGTACTTGTGTCTTTGGCTTTCACACTCAGTTTTGTAAAGCTAATCTTATTCCAGCTACCTTTATGGACTGTAATCTTTTCTTCTTTTTTCCATTTCTTTAATACTTTTTTATAGTATTTATCCTGTTTGTCTGTGATCATGGACTGTTTCTTAGTCTCTGTAGCCGTTTTATCATTGAGGCTTGTAACTTTTGCCACATAGCATGCAGTGTCACCTTCGATCACATCCGTCGTCTCGCCTTCTCCTAATTTGTCTGCTGCTTTTACGACTTCCTTAGACGGACTTACTGAATCCGAATCAAACGTGGCATCTTTGGCTTCTGTTCCCTGTTCCGTTGCATACGCAGCAAAATCTTCTGCTGTCTTTGCACCTTTGGCAAATGCCTCTGCCGTCTCTTTGGTTTTTTTCTTTTCCGCTTCGGATACTGTAGTATCTGATGAGCTTGAAGAATCAGATGTTGTACTATAATCAAATTCTACATACTGCATATGCTTCTGTGTCGCTTCTTCATCCGTTACTTTCACATTCGCATCTGCTACAATTGCCGCACGCATTTTCTGTTCGATCGCCATCAGTGTCATGACACGTTTTACATTTTCCTTAGAACCGGACACCTTGTCTTTTTTCTTCTGTGAATTGGCTTTGTCAAATTCTTTTGCCGCATCATTGATTGCTTTTTTATCGGCCTTTGTAAGCTTCACATCATAATCTTCCATATGTTCTTCCAGAAGAGCCATATTCTTCAGATCATCCAGAAGTGTCTCCTTGATAGACTCTTCATATGTCTTGCCGTCTGATGCATTTCTGCTCCACATATCATCACCGCCGAGATAGCTTGCAAAGTACGTTTCGTACTGAGCCTGTGTATATCTTGCATAGAAATTTGCAACACCTGCCGTAATCTCTTCATCCCCTGCTTTTACGACTACTGCATCGTCCTTCCGTGATCCACATCCGATAAGTGATGCTGCCATAATTCCTGCCAGTGCTAATATTAATGCTCTTTTTTTCATTTATCCTAACCTGCCTTTATTTGCTTAATGGGTCAATTATACCGCTTTTTTCTTCGCCTATCAATCTTTTCAACCCATTTAACACATTTTTTGTACTTTCCAATGCGTCTGTCTGCTTCTCTTTCAGATTCCTTCTCTTCTTCTCATAGATAAAACATGGCTGCACCCCATCCGCTTTGAACGTCAGCTCGCCACGAAAATCTTCAATCAGCTTCGGAATCCGCTCCGGATGTACTTTTGCTTTTTCATACATGGTAAATGTGTAAACCTCGCCTTTCTGCTCGACCGCCGTTACATACAACTGATGTGCCTGTGCCTTCAGAGCCGCTACTTCCAGAAGCTTTTCTACTTTCTTCGGAATATCTCCGAAACGGTCGATCAGTTCTTCTGTCATATCTTCCATCTCTTCTCTGTTCTCGATTGCAGCGATCCGTTTATAAACATCCAGTTTCTGATATTCATTCGGAATATACGAGGCTGGAATAAATGCATCCACATTCAGATCCATCGTCGTTGTAAATGTCTCCTCTTCTTCCATCTCGCCTTTCAGCTGCTTCACCGCCTCGTTCAGCATCTTACAGTAAAGGTCATATCCGACTGCTTCCATATGTCCATGCTGTTCTGCTCCTAGAAGATTGCCTGCTCCGCGGATCTCAAGATCCCGCATTGCGATCTTGAATCCCGAACCAAGATCCGTAAACTCGCGGATGGCCGCCAGTCTCTTTTCAGCCACTTCTTTTAACATCTTGTCTCTCCGGTATAGAAGGAATGCATATGCCATGCGGTTAGAGCGTCCGACACGCCCACGCAGCTGATAAAGCTGTGAAAGGCCGAGACGATCCGCATCGTGGATGATCATCGTATTCGCATTGGAAATATCCAGTCCTGTCTCTATGATCGTTGTAGATACCAGTACATCAATCTCACCATTAATGAAATCATACATAATCCGTTCCAGTTCGTGTTCCCGCATCTGTCCGTGTGCATAGGCAACCGTCAGATCCGGCACCAGTTTCTGCACATGTCCTGCCACTTCATCAATATCTTCCACGCGGTTGTAGACATAATATACCTGTCCCTGTCTTGCGCATTCCCGTTCAATTGCCTCACGTACCATCTCATCGTTATATTCCATGACATACGTCTGGATCGGCATACGGTCGTTCGGCGCTTCTTCCAGCACACTCATGTCACGGATTCCGATCAGGCTCATATGAAGGGTTCTCGGGATCGGAGTTGCCGTAAGCGTCAGTACATCTACATTTTCCTTTAATTTCTTGATCTTCTCTTTGTGCTGTACTCCGAATCTCTGCTCTTCATCAATGATCAGAAGCCCGAGATCCTTGAATTTCATATCTTCACTTAACACTCGGTGTGTTCCGATGATAATATCTACCAGCCCCTTTTTCGCATCCTCGACTGTCTTCTTCTGCTGCGCCGGCGTGCGGAATCTGCACATCAGATCGATCCGCACCGGAAAGTCTTTCATACGCTGCACGAACGTCCGGTAATGCTGCTGTGCAAGGATTGTTGTCGGAACCAGATAGACCACCTGTTTACTCTCCTGTACTGCTTTGAATGCCGCACGGATCGCAACTTCTGTTTTTCCGAATCCGACATCGCCACAGACCAGACGGTCCATGATCTTGTGACTTTCCATATCTTTTTTCACAGCCTCGATCGCCATCATCTGGTCTTCTGTCTCTTCAAACGGGAACATCTCTTCGAATTCCCGCTGCCAGACAGTATCTTCTCCATAGACATAACCATCCTGTTCCTGTCTCGCCGCATACAGCTTCACCAGATCCCTTGCAATCTCTTTTACCGCACCGCGCACCTTTGTCTTGGTCCGGTTCCATTCCTGCGTTCCCAACTTGTTCAGTTTCGGTTTCTTGGCATCGGCACTTGCATATTTCTGGATCAGATCCAGCTGCGTTGCCGGGATATAAAGATTTCCGCCCTGTGCATACGAAATCTTCATATAATCCTTCGAAATCTTGTCTACGACGATCTTCTCGATCCCCTGATAGACCCCGACACCATGATTCTCATGGACCACATAGTCTCCCGGTTTCAGTTCCGAAAAGCTCTGGATCTTACGGCCTTCATATGTCTTTCTCTTTTTCTTCTTTTTCCGTTTGCCGAAAATGTCCGACTCTGCGATCACAGTGAATTTGAGCATCGGATATTCATAACCTTCTGCGATATATCCGTATGCCGTCATGATCTCTCCCGGCTTCACTTCCCGGTCCAGATCTTCACTGTAATAACTGCTCAGATTATAATCTCTTAAATCTTCCGCCAGACGCTTCGCACGGGTCCTGGAACCTGACAACAGAATTACCCTGTATCCATTTCTTTTTAACCGTTTCAGATCCTGTGTCAGCATTTCAAAACTGTTATTATACGGATTCACACTTTTCGCCTGGATCTCATAAGACTCTCTCACTTCCAGTCCTTTGCATTTCATCCCCAGTGCATAGAATCCGATACTACTGTAACAATTGATCTTTTTCAGGATCTCAGTGACCGGAAAGATTTTTGCTTCTTCCTCTTCCAAATCATATCCGCTTTCCAGACGTTTCTTCTGTGCTTCCATGAATTCATCTTCAATATTCTGTCCACGCTCCACAAGACGTACCGGTTCATCCAGAAAAAGGATCGTATCCTCCGGTGGAAAATAATCCAGAAACGAGACACCCTTCTCACCATTCTGTGGGAATTCTACCGCCGGATAGATTACAATATCCATCAGATTTTCGATCGACCGCTGGCTCTCCACATCAAACGTACGGATGGAATCCACCTCATCTCCCCAGAGTTCGATACGCACCGGAAGTTCTTCCGTCAGCGGATAGATATCCAGGATTCCTCCACGTACCGCAAACTGTCCAGATCCTTCCACCTGCACTTCCCGGTCATAACCTATAACCGAAAGCTTCTCTGCCTTCTCATCCAATTTGAGAACGCTGTCATTTTGTACCTTAAGTACTTTTTCCGCAATACTTTCCTTCGGTGCCAGATGATCCATGAAGCCGTCCAGGCTTGTCACAACCGTTACCGGTTCACCCGAAAGCACTGCCTGGATTCCTTCCATTCTCTGCTTTACCAGTTCTTTACTTCGGATATCTGCCTGATAGAAGAGAAAATCTTTCGCCGGATACAGATACGTATTACTGTCCAGGAAACGGTATTCTTCATAGATTTGTTTTGCTTTTGTCTCACTGGAACAGGCGATGACTTTATATTTACAGCCATCGCCAAGTGCATACATCATATGAGATTTCTGGGAATTCACACATCCGCACACACGGATCATTCCCACATCTTTTTTCTTATTCTTGCAGAGTTCTTCAAACTCTGCCAGTTCTTTTAACGGCCCGATTAAGCCCTGCATCTTTTATGCCTCCTTAGGCTTTACTTTCCTGTTATACTGATTCATGGCAGCCTCGATCTCTCCATTTAAGATCATTCCCACCGCATGGTCTGCGCGGTCATAACCTTCTTCCATCAATTCACGGTCTTCTTTTGAAAAATGTCCCAGCACATAATCCGCCAGGTCATATTTCTTCGGCTTCTCACCTACCCCGATCTTGATTCTCGGAAATACATCCGTTCCCAGATTGGCAATGATATTCTTGATTCCGTTATGCCCTCCGGCACTTCCTTTTTTACGGATCCTTAGCTGTCCCACATCCAAACTGATATCATCATAGATCACCAGAAGTTCATGTTCTTCATCGATCTTATAATAATTGACCAGTTCTCTTAAGCTTTCCCCGCTGAGATTCATGTAAGTCTGCGGTTTTACCAGAAGCACTTTCTGACCCTCAATGATTCCCTTTCCGACCAGCGCTCTTCCTTTTCTTCCATCTACAGAAATATTATATCTGTCCGCCAGCATATCTATGACATCAAATCCTACATTGTGTCTGGTTCCTTCATACTGAAGTGTAGGATTCCCAAGTCCTGCAATAATAAACATAATTCTTCACCTTCCATTTCTTTTACCATTCTACAAGAACCTTTCCCATTTGTCACGGAAAAATTAAATGAATAATTCTTCCACTTTTTTCATACATTATAGAAAATAAAACAATCTTTGAAATAAAATACCAGGAGGTCTCGCTATGAGTTCCAAAACCAAAATTGTTGTACTTCACATGAAGGAAATCATCTATACCGTTATTTTTGCAGTATTAGCCATTGTTCTGATCCTGCTTTTGATATTCATGTTCCGTCCCGGACACCATTCCGGATCCAATGATAAGAAGATCTACACTCCCGGAATCTACACTTCCGATATTACGTTGAATAATACTGCTTTAGAAGTTGAGGTCACAGTGGATGAAACGCATATCAATTCAATCCGTTTTACGAATCTGAATGATTCCATCACAACCATGTACCCTTTTATCGAACCGGCGATTGAAGATATTGCCGAACAGGTCTATAAAAAACAGTCTCTTGAGAATATACAGTATTCTTCCGATACTCCTTATACTTCCCAGTTGATTGTTCAGGCCATTGAAAACGCACTAAAAAAAGCCGAAACTACAAAGTAGTCGCGGCTTTTTCTTTTGCTCTCTTTTGTTCTTGTTCTGATCTTAACCCTCAACGATAAGATAACGTCCATCTGGAAGTGCAAATACTTCCGATGCCTCTTCGATCTCTTCATCAGACATTCCGCTGATATCCATTCCGTCCTGATCCAGGAATTCTTTAACTTCTTCAATGCTGTCTACGATAGAAGCCATACAATCCTCCAGAAAAGCCTCAGCCTCTTCTAAAGTCTCAGCAACTGGTTCGTCAAACAGCTGTCCCTGGTTCAGGATAAAGGTCTTCAGACATTCTTCATCATATTCGTACATACATCTCAACCTCCCTTATCGTAATATTACACAAACTGCAACAGTTCTTCCGGTCTTTCGATCAGATGATCTGCTCCCGCAGTTTCTAACGTTTTCCTGTCCCGGAATCCCCACAGCACACCTATTGTCTTAAGGCCTGCATTCTTTCCGGTTGCCGCATCGACTTCCGAATCTCCGATATACAGACATTCTTCTTTCGATACCTGCATCTGCTCCATCAGATACCAGACTCCGTCCGGTTCTGGTTTTCTGCGGATGCCGTCTTTTTGTCCCTGTGCATAGTCAAAAATGTTATCTCCAAAGATTTCTTTTACAACCTTTACCGTCTGACGGTCCGGCTTATTCGAAAGGACTGCCAGATGGATTCCTCTGTCTTTCAATGCTTTTAACATCTCCGGAATCCCCTCGTAAAGTGTTACATGATATGTACAATTCTGATCAAATATACGTCCGTAAATTTTCATTCCTTCTTCAATTCTTGAAGCCTTAGGATCCCCCGACACTTTCAGAGATTCTTCGATCAGAACTCTTGCTCCGTTTCCGACAAACATTCTGCACTGATCCTTTGTGATCTGGGAGAGCCCCATCTCCTTCAGTGTCAGATTCACAGAATATGTCATAGATTCCAATGTATTTGTTAATGTTCCATCTAGGTCAAATATACAAGCTTTCATTATACAAATCCCTCCTGCAAATATCATAGTATGAGACTGTCAAAAATGCAATACAAAAAAAATCTATCAGACTTTTTTGTCATATACATGACACACAAAGCGATACGCCAGCCCTTAGATAAGGTACTGGCGCATTGTTTTCAACGCATTCTTTTCAAGTCTGCTCACCTGAGCCTGTGATATCTGTATTTCATCTGCAACCTCCATCTGTGTTTTTCCCTGAAAAAACCGAAGCTTTATAATATACCGTTCCCTCTCTCCCAGATGTTTCATTGCTTCTTCCAATGATAAATCTTCTATCCACTTTTCTTCTTTATTCGTCTGATCACTTAACTGATCCATTACATAGAGTGCATCTCCTCCATCATTGTACACCGGTTCCTGAAGGCTCATAGGTACCTGGATTGCATCCAGTGCAAATACAATATCTTCTTTGGATATTCCGATCTCCTCAGCGATTTCCTGTACTGTAGGCTCTTTCTGATTCTTCTTCATATAGTTTTCCTTAGCATAAATTGCCTTGTATGCAGTGTCTCTGAGTGACCGGCTGACTCTTATGGAATTATTATCTCTCATGTACCTTCTGATTTCTCCGATAATCATAGGTACTGCATAAGTGGAAAATTTTACCTCTAATTCTGTATTAAAATTATTGATTGCTTTAATAAGGCCAATACAGCCAATCTGGAACAGATCATCCGGATTCTCTCCACTTGCACCGAACCTCCTTATTACACTTAAGACAAGTCTTAGATTACCTTTGATATATTCTTCTTTCGCTTCCTGATCTCCCGCTTTAATACGCACAAACAAAGCTTCCTTCTCCTTTTCATTCAGGATCGGAAGCTTTGCTGTATTCACACCACATATTTCTACTTTTCCCTGTGCCATTGCGAACCTCCTGTCAGAATCTTCTCTATCAGTTTCTAGTAAAATGATTCTCCATATCGCACAGGCTTATGCGGATTCTTATGAAATTAAAAAACTTTTACTCCTTGACATCCGGTCTGACGTCGGTTATCTGTCCCATTTGTCTGCCAGATTTTGGATCTGTGTTTCAAATTTTGCCATATCTTTATTGGCAATTCCTTCGTTCTTATATACTACATTTAACAGACGTTTGGCTGCTGCCACCAGACGGTTAAATGCAGATGCACTTTTAATCTTATTCGGCTTTTCTTCTGCCTTCTTCGGAATCTTCTGACCAATGGTAATGATCTCATTTGTCGCAAGATCTACGGAACCTCCGGAATACGGTGCAAATGCCGGGCAGCCAAATTGCTCTTCTACAAGCGCAGCAAAATGATCCGTCACTGTATCCTCACCATGTACAACCATCACACGGTCCGGTACCTTTTCAAATCCTGCGAGCCAGTCTAACAGTCCATTCATATCTGCATGTCCGCTGATTCCCCTTAACACTTCTATCTTTGCGTTGACCGTGATGTTCTCACCAAATAATTTCACACTCTGTGCACCTTCGATCAGCTTTCTTCCAAGCGTTCCCACTGCCTGATATCCAACAAAACAGATGGTACATTCCGGCCGCCACAGATTATGTTTCAAGTGATGCCTGATACGTCCGGCCTCACACATACCGGATGCAGACAGGATTACTTTAGGTTTCGTATCAAAATTAATCTGTCTGGATTCATCACTGGTAATCGTTGTCTTGAGTCCCTGGAACAACAGTGGGTTAATTCCCTGATTGACAAGCGCCATTGCGTCTTCATCAAAGCATCCTTTGACATTTTTATTAAACACATTGGTCGCTTCAATTGCCAGCGGACTGTCTACATACACTTCAAATCCCGGGAATTCCGGAAGCAGATTCTTTTCTTTTATCTCTCTGATAAAATACAGGATTTCCTGCGTACGTCCTACCGCAAACGATGGGATTACTACATTGCCTCCTTTTTGGAATGTTTCCCGTAAAATTCTTGTAAATTCGCCGACATAATCCGGAATATCCTCTCCATGTGTCCGGTCTCCATATGTAGATTCGATCACTACATAATCTGCTTCTTTTACCAGCTGCGGATCTTTGATGATCGGTTGATTCTTGTTACCCACATCTCCGGAAAATACGATCTTTTTAGAAACTTCTCCTTCTGTTACCCACACTTCAATACTTGCGGATCCCAGAAGATGCCCTACATCATTAAATCTGACTTCTATTCCGTCACACAATGTAATCTTCTGACCGTAATCCACAGGTGCCAGAAGCTTGGTCGCCGCATCTGCATCTGCAACCGTATAAATCGGTTCGTATTCCGGTTCCCCGCTTCGTCTTGCCTTCCGGTTTCTCCATTCCGCCTCAAATTCCTGAATATGGGCACTGTCACGCAACATGATATCGCACAAATCTGCCGTTGCAAATGTTGTAATGATCTCTCCGGAAAATCCCTTTTTAACCAATAACGGAATATTTCCCGAATGATCGATATGTGCATGTGTCAGAAGAATGTAATCTACCTCTCCCGGTGTAACAGGAAGTTCCTGATTCTCATAAAGATCCGGTCCTTGTTCCATTCCACAGTCAATCAGAATATTCTTTCCACACGCTTCAAGAAGATGGCAGCTTCCAGTCACTTCATGGGCTGCTCCAAAAAAGCTAAGTCTCATATGACCAACCCCTTTTTTCTTTTTATTGTATCATATTTTCATGAATACTTCACCATCTCCCGACGCAATCTTTGCATAATCTTTTTCTCCAGTCTGGATATATAGGACTGGGAAATCCCCAGCATATCCGCTACTTCTTTCTGAGTCTTTTCTTCTCCATCCTCCGTTCCAAGTCCAAATCTCATTCTTATGATCATCTGCTCTCTTCCAGACAGACGTCCAATAGCTCTGATGAGCACCTTCTTTTCTGCTTCATTCTCTAAATCCTTATAAATCACATCTTCTTCCGTCCCCAGGATATCTGATAACAACAGCTCATTACCATCCCAGTCTACATTCAGCGGTTCATCTATCGATACTTCCATTCTCGTTTTATTATTTCTCCGCAAATACATTAATATCTCATTTTCAATACATCTGGATGCATAGGTTGCAAGTTTGATATTTTTATCAGGATTAAATGTATTAATTGCTTTTATAAGACCAATCGTTCCTATGGATATCAGATCCTCTACCCCCACTCCTGTATTGTCAAATTTCTTTGCTATATATACCACCAGGCGCAAATTATGTTCAATCAGTATTTTCCTTGCATTTTCATCTTTTTCTGTCCCAAGGTCTTTGATTGCTTTCTTTTCTGCCGCCGCCTCTAAAGGTGCAGGCAGAATATCCGATCCGCCTATGTAATGAATGTCTTTTCTGTCCACAAAAAAGAGTGTCTTCAAATCCGGAATTACTTTCAATTTAAACTGATGTGGAACTGCTACTTTTATCACCATTTTTCTTTCCTCCTGCCAATATATCTGGATTTATGATCATCTGATAATTTTCTGACCCTAATTCTTCTTCACATACCGCCACTAATGGATATTCTACATTTATCCTGTATCCATCCCGTATGATCTGTATCTTATCCATGCGAAATGCAGGCATAACTCCCTCTTTTTTCCCAATGGAATGATATGGAATATATCTGAATCGTTCCGGTTGCTTTCCTTCTGTCAATCTCTTTACAGATGCCTGATCCATAACACTGACCGGATCTTTACTCACTGTATCCTTCAATGTATTTCCTGTATCTATAAGGGCTCTCAGTCTACAATTTCGTTCTCCGAAAAACACCACCACTTCACAGTAACGATTTCCTTTCTCCGAAAACAATAAAATGATCTTCCAGATTCCCAACACCACATAATAACTGATGACTGCCAATGCAAAGAATACACTTCCCTGCCGCAGATACTGTCCCGCAAACTGTAATACTCCCCCTAAAAGAAAAGACTCTATATATAAAATTACCCATCCTCTGAACAATTCCCGGCCCCATTTTAATCCCAGACCGGTTCTTAGCATCAATACATTAATGACGCCATGAAATACTATAAATTTCGCCCAAGTTGTCTTACACGGCCATATCACAACAACACAGGTCACTACTGCTCCCAGTACGCCTCCCGCTATTATGCGGCCATATCTCACCGGACATGCCAATGCCTTCTTTAGTAAAGCCAAAAGAATTGTATCCATCGTAAAGTTCATCAAAAAGAACACATCTACATATAATTCATAGTACACATCAGGCCTTCTTTCTCTTTCCGTGCACAGAAATAGATTTGTTGTTTCAAACAAGTATCATTATATAGATTTTATAGAAAGGATTTTGTCATATGATGTATGATATGCCGGTTTTCGTTCGACTGCTTTCGTAAACAAAAGAGCATTTAAGAAAGAAAAGAATAAAAAAAGAAAGAACTGTGCACATTTCAAATTCATGTGCATCAGTTCTTCTGTCTTTTTTAAGTAATATAACTCTTTATGTGATTGTTATTTTTTAAAGAAATCCGGAATTTTGATTGACTGCTCTTTCACTTTACTTGTCGGTGTTCTTGGTGTATCCAATGTAGGAGTTGTTCCACCAATCGGTCTTCTTGCAGTTGTTCCACCATTTTCTCTCTGTGTTGTTGTTCCAAAATCAAGTCTTGGTGAAACCGGACGTTCAGCCTGCTGTGTACGTACAGTCTGCTGCTGCGTATACATCGTATTATTCTGACGTGTCGGTCTTTCATATGCGGATGCATGTCCCTGCTGACCATGTGGCATAGCCGAAGATCTGCCCTGATTCTCCAGTCTTGATTTTAACTTTGAAGCACTTCCTCCAACATTGTGAAGTCCTGTAGCAATTACAGTGATTGTTGCTTCATCTGCTCTGGAATCATCGTACATAGCACCAAAGATGATATTTGCATCTTCTCCTGCAAGTTCCTGTACATATTCTGCCGCATCAGCTGCATCCATAAGTGTGATATCTCCGGATACATTGATGATAACATGTGATGCTCCTGCAATCGTTGTCTCCAGAAGAGGACTGGCAACCGCCTGTTTCACAGCCTCCAGAGCCTTATCATCACCGCGTCCCTGACCGATACCGATATGGGCAATACCTTTATCTGTCATAACAGTCTGTACATCTGCGAAGTCAAGGTTGATCAGTGAAGGTACATTGATCAGGTCTGTGATTCCCTGAATACCCTGCTGTAATACTTCGTCAGCTTTCTTTAAAGCTTCCGGCATTGTTGTGCGTCTGTCAACAATCTCCAGCAGTTTATCATTTGGAATTACGATCAGCGTATCCACACTTTCTTTTAATTTTTCAATTCCCGCAAGGGCATTGTTCATACGTGTCTTAGACTCAAAACGGAACGGTTTTGTTACAACACCTACGGTTAATGCTCCCTGTTCTTTTGCAATACGTGCAATCACTGGTGTAGCACCTGTTCCGGTACCACCGCCCATACCGCATGTTACGAATACCATGTCGGCACCTTTCAGTGCTGCTGATATTTCTTCTGCACTTTCTTCTGCTGCTTTCTCACCGATCTCCGGTCTTGCACCGGCTCCCAGACCTTTGGTAATCTTATCACCGATCTGCATCAGTGTCGGAGCTTTACACAGCTGAAGTGCCTGTTTATCTGTATTGACCGCTATAAATTCAACACCGGCAATCTGCTCATCAATCATTCGGTTTACCGCGTTATTACCGCCTCCACCTACTCCAACAACAATAATCTTTGCCGCTGCTTCTGATTCGTTTGTTTTAATTTCTAGCAAGGGTTTCTCCTCCTTTGTTATCCTTATTATACATTATACACCCATATATATTTCTATAATATAGACTTTTGTCCAAAATATCAATAGAATTTCATGACTTTTTCAATTTTTTTTGTTTTATCCCGCATCTTCCGGAAAAACTCCAATATCAAAAGT
>ERZ857955.983-NODE-983-length-26032-cov-3.548986_pt1 | contig 26032 bp, 34 predicted proteins | sample MGYA00519956_ERZ857955 | MGnify/ENA primary metagenome ERZ857955 (study PRJEB31778, sample SAMEA3449378) | human gut metagenome | biome: human gut; feature: human-associated habitat; material: faeces | place: United Kingdom | collected 2010/2012 ...
CTCCTTCGGATCCGCCGCCGTCTCCTCCAGGCTCTGTAAATAACTGCAGGTTGCTCATTGGAATTCTCCAGTGATTATTCATGTGTTTCATCTTATCTATCCTTTCCGCCCCGCCCTATTCATTTAAGCCCAGGTCGTTGCATCTTGAATATGTAGTTTAACGACATCCCGGTCACATTAAGTTACATGATCCGGACATACTCCGGAAACTCCTCGGCAATCATACAGATGCCAATGAAAAAGGAATCCACCAGAGTTTTCGACTTCTCTGATAGATTCCCATACTTTATATCCACCCTCCCGGGAGATATCTCATATTCAATTTTATCGTCTGTCAGGTCCTTTATGGACTTGATCAGTGTCTGTGCAAGTGCTGTTACACCGGCACAGACGATATCTGATCCGGAAACAGCATAATTTGCATGTCCGGATGTCTTTATTTCATCCTTGTGGACGGTTACTTCAATCAGTTTACATCACTCCTTTTTCTCCCCGGTCATTCCCCGCCGGAGGAAGATAGTTTGGATCACCGCCTTTCCTATTCTGCAAATTTCCAATCCTCTGCCAGCATATCAGCCTGAGACGCTAACCATCCCATCTGAACACCAGATGTTCCACAGAACGCAATAGCCATGTTTCCGATGGTATCATGCTCGCAATTTACAATATCACCATCTGCCGTTTTATATGAAATTCCGGCTGCAAGCTGGATGTACTGTCCCTTTCCATTCCAACCTTTACGTGCCACTTTCATTCCACGTTTCAGATATTTAATTGCTTCCCCAAATGAAAATGTAGCTTCTCCGCCCAGTTCCGGACAATTTTCTCCATCTGCCAGCACCCATTCATCAGAACAGATATTTCCAAACGTATAATCTGGAATCTGTGTCTCTCTGATATCCAGTTCTTCGCCATCTTTTGTGTGCATGATAATAGTCTGTTTCTCTTTTGACCAAAACCAATAACCGCCCCAAGATGGAAGTTTCACTTTGCTTCCCTGCTTCATTATTTTAAATGCTTTGTCAAATCTCATGTTCTTTTACCTCTTCCTTTCTTAAAAATGAGTACAAAAATACCACCAATCATTATGATCAGTGGCTTTTTAGTCTTCCCAATATGAATCTTCCATTTCTGGAAAATCTTCGTCCAATATGATTTCTACATCTTCTGGCAATGATTCTATATCTAAATCATCCGGGATTTCACTCATTTTAATTTTTTTCTCTTTATATATTTTATTCATAAGTTTCGTATCCATATTCCAACCCGTATCTTTCTGAGAAAGTCTTATTTACATCATGTCGATACATTTGATATCTCTCACGCTTTGTAATCTTTCTTTCATTATACAATCTTTGATATTTTAATTTCAAGGATTTCTCAATCTGTTTATACATTTCTTCCATGTATTGAATATCTTTCAGTTCTTCCGGCCATTTATCTGGTTTTCGTATGTAATAAGCCCCGTTAGAAACAGCAACTCTCAATTCTGAGATTGGCATCCTTTTTAAAAATTTCAAATCCGTAAAAGAAAACGATCCTCCAGATGGATGATTATGCGTTACAACGGCATTCTTTAATTTCGTATAATCTTTCAAAGAAATTCGAACACTTGACTCCCCACCTCGCTTTGACATTATAAACTTACCAGTTGCATCATATATTTCCATAGTCTCTTTGGTACGTTTACCTATACTTTGTTCTGATTTATGTAATTCACGCTTTGCTTCTTTTGCCCATTTATCGGTGGAATCACTTAACTTTAATTCTGCATTTCTTATTCTTTGACTATATTCTTCATAAGTAAGTCCATGCTCCTTATAACTATTCAGCCATTCCTCATACAGTTTACCATCCATATATGCTGCTGTGCTACAATGACAGTTCGGATGCATTGGTGGAGCATTCTCTCCCGGCATCATATCATCTACCTTGAAATGCTTATCGTCCAGTCCTTTGCAAATCGGACATACATCGCCTTTTGTGCATGCAACATACACATACTCATCAAAACCGTTACGGATAAAAGACTGCTTCTGAGCCTCTGTCTGCACCCTTGCAAGTTCTGTCGTCATAAGCCTCTGTGCATTATAAGCACTGACACCAAATCTCTTCTCCAGATGCTTTGCAAGTTTCTTCGGATTCTGTCCTCTGATCAGTCCTGATGCAAGTAATCCTTCCAGCTCTGCTTTGAGCATTCCCTGATACATCCAAATACGATCCGAATATGTCGCATTCTTAAACGATGCATTCACAATTGCATGAGCGTATTTTTCATTCTTAAGAACGGACTTGCCAAGGATACCGGCTTGTCTCTGGAACTCTTTCAGTGTTCTGTCGGTCAGCTTCTTATCGAAATATTTCTGCATCTCATCAAATCCTGATACCATCTCAAGACCGATATTTGCCTTCAGGAGTTCCAACCGGTTCACCTTCATGGTCAGATTATAGATCCTCATCTCTTCATTTGCCCGATCGGAAAAATCTTTTGTTTCAACATATTTCTTTGCTTTCCGTTCATATGCTGCAATATCCAGCTTGCTTACTCTCTTCTTTGCCTCAGCCATCGTAATGCCTTCTTTAGCAGCATACTTGGTATAGAATCCGTTGATCTCTTTATTGATCTCGTCCATCATATTGGCATAGATTTCTTCAATATCTTTCTTGTACTGCACCTCCGAGATCTGGTTTTTCATGGCGTTTTCAGCCTCTCGTTTCTTCCAATACTCCCTACTCTTCATTGCCATTTACGCCTTCTCCAAGTATTTTATTGAAAACATCGACCGGTTCCTCTCCATTTCTTTCCGCATATTCTTTTATGATGGTTATCATTTCCAATATAGAGTTTTCATTTCTTCCAAGCACCATGTACTCTGCTTTTTGATTTTCTTCCTGTTGTATTCGATCAATTTCTCCCTGCACATTATCCACGACAGACAGTACACCAAGCTGTGTCTCCTGTGAAACAATTCCTTCGAGGTTGCCGGCGATCTGACTCTCTTCCAGTACATTCGATGGAATATTCGGTGTAAAATGGTAATGCAATTTCACCCAGTCATCTTCTTTCATTCCAGATACTGGATTGGAAAAGATCAACTTGTACCGTCGATTCATTCCGGACGTAAACTTTCTCTCCTTCGTCTTTGCCAGATTGCTCATTCCCTGCAGCTTGTACTTCATGGCAATGCCCGAGCTTGTACCAAAGTTCTCATCTGAGATATTAGCAACCATGCTGATCTGGAATATTAATTTCTCCAGACGGTCAATCAGGTGCTCCTGCGTGGTATCTCCATCCGGCTTTTGTAAGAAATCTACAATCAGTCGATCCGCATCTTCATCAAAATTAATAATACGATTATCCCGAATATGCTCTACGTCGTCATCATCCAGCGTAGCTCCAAGTATCTTCATATAGGCATCTGCAAAATAGTCCACATCATTTGCCTTTTCGCTGATAGCTTTGTTATAAGCATCAATCATTGACATCGCCGGTTCAAAGATACATGTTCGCTCCTTGTTCTCCACATACTCTGTAGCCGGCACTCCGTCAAATCCATGTATCTTTTCTTCTTCCTCCCAGATAAGCTTTCCCTTCTGGGTGAACCAACGTACCTTCTCCGCATCGGATACACTACCGTGCAAAACGTCATTCGAATCTATGTACAGTCGAACAAAGTATCGTTCTCTGCATAATACCGAATCATCATAGATCATAAAAGCATCAAATGGTGTCAGATATGTAATCCCGATATTTCCCAGTTCATCCACGTAATACATCTCGTATCCTTTGCCATAAATGCAACAGATCTTCGACAGCTCCGCGTTGTTATCGTCCTGATCATTGTACTGATCCAGGAACTCTACATATTTTTTGATATTATCTGTAGCGTCATCATCCACAGATATTTTAATTGGGTTTCCGATAAAGAATCCGTTGAATGTATCTACCGTATACTTTGCAAAGTTCACAGCAATACGATTGTCCGGTTTATAATTCGGCTTTGGTTTCTGATGGAAAATCTGGTAGTCTGTTTCGTATGCATCTTTCAAACGTTTAAACCGAAAGGCACACTCTGCATCATGCTTTGCTATGAATTCATTCAGTTTGTTATCTGTCAGTTCTTCCTCTGACGGTAATCGAAATAACACTTTACAGTCCTCCTTTCAGGTTTCTGTTTAATTTCGGCTTAGCCTTACGTTCTTCCTCAATGGAATAACGCAGCATAGCCATTGCATCATCAAAAAATGGAACTGGTTCTTCCAGATAAGTGTTGGTACGCTCATCCTTCTTCCACTTCCATTGTTGTATTTCTTTTATGGTATTCACACAGGACGGATGTATGTGAATCATGTGTTGCTTCAAATAGTCTATCTGAGCATGAACACTGTTTGTCTCTTTATTGACTCCTTTTGCCCTGTATCCGGCTTTCTGCCACATCTTGATACGATCCGGCTCCGCAGAATCGCACCACATCCTTAGTTTTTTGTTGAATCTTCCGGCGGCAAGCTTAATGATCTCCTCTGTGTCCATCTCATACACATACAATTCCTGAAACAAATACAGATCTCCATCCTTGAAGCCTACCTCGCCGATGCAGTTGGCATGGTTAAAGCCAAAGTCCTGTGAGTTCACAATGTAATCATAGTTCTCCGGATTCCGGTCAAATTCCTCTATGACATAATTCTTAAGGATAAGACCGGCAACCTCTCCCCATTCACCCAGACCATACACCCGATAACCTTCCGGATCTACTTCCTTACGCCGGAGCATACGTCTGTGATACGCTTCATCAATGAACCGGTTGTTCTCGTAGGTTGACTGATGCGTCAGTACATCCGGATCGGCACGATCAAAGAACACTTTCTTAATCCAGTGATGTGATGACACCGGATTGAATGTTAACCTGATCTGGTAGAATAATCCCTTCGGCAATATACCTCGAAGTCGGTCATCGATGATTTCAAAATCTGACTGTGTAATCTCTGTGGCTTCCTCTACCCAAACATCGGTAAGCTTCCCGCGCTTAAATGTAATTGACTTAAGTTTCTCACGTTGCTTCTCGTCATTTACCCCGCGGAAGATGATCTGGTTATGATTGTTCTTACATTCCAGAAGCATATTTGAAGTATTGATGTACCAATACTTCTTATAGCTTTCTCCGAACATACGAAAAATAGCACTCTGCAATTCTGCAAAAGTGCTATCTCTATTCGTTACATCTGCTTTTCGGACGCACAAAAGATTACGTCCCGGATCATTCATCAAACGAATGATATAATTCTGTGCCGAGTCCATGCTCTTTCCAGATCCGGCAGAACCTTTCATCACGATATATCGTTTTTTACTGTGATCAACCTCTTTGAAACAAGCATTCGCTTCTACCTTTATTTTCATCCGGTATCATCCTCACCGTAATCGATCGTGATGTTCAGGTCCATGTCCACATCTGTCTCAACTTTATCAGTGAATAGTGCGTATCTCTTACCCAGAAGTTCCGCAGCTTTTAATCGTTCTTTTTCTGACGGGGATTTCTCCATTGTTCTCGCTTCACTACATCCATCACCCGTTCCCTCAACTACAATTTCCTGTGCAGTGCTTTCTCCACGGAGAACAGACGTCAGATACTCAATTACCTCCTGCGCATCTGCCGTCTTTTCATTATGGATCTTTTCCATTTGCTCGGCTATATAGTTTTTAACCTTAACATTTCTTAACAGCCTAGCCGCCGCTGCAGCTGCTACAGCATCATTCTTGACATTCGGATACGCCACCTTGTAAGCCCGAGTGGCATTTAAATCGATTAGATATTCATCTGCAAATATTTTCTGCTTTTCAGTCACTCAGACTCACCTCCTGTTTTATTGATGCAAAAACAGCCGGACCTTAAATTTTTCCAAGTAATAAATTTATATTATTTTACTTGTCTATTCAAAAGAATAGTATATCATTATCCCAGCTGTCTTTTTCTATAATATATTATTTTTAATTCTTTTTAATCATTTCAGAAAGCATTTCTTTTCGATATTCAATATCAGAAATCTCATGTAATTCATCTATAAGTCTTTGTTCTCGTTCATCTTTTGCCAGTTCGTTAAAATACTTCTGTTTACTTTCCGATGATTTATTTATTAAATGAAGCATTGTCCCAGAAAATAAATCTACAAACGCTCCTGGTATTACAGCTATCCATGAACCTTCCTCTTTAATTGCCGCAAAAATTGTTCCTGCAATAAGCATAGCAATTCCAACCCATATCATTTTAATTGCATTTTTTATAATTAATTCATTCAAATCAATTTCGCTGTTATGATACTTTCGCGACAATGCATACTTACCTTGTCTATAATTAATTGATTTTTGGTTTTTTAACGAATATGGCTTATTATTTTCTGTTGTATTTATTTCCATATCATTAGCCTTCCAATCCATCTAGGCAATGAATTGCTAATGGATTAATAAGTACAACATTTCCACATTTATTACACGTCACAGCAACAATCGGAACAAATTTTCCACCCAACTGCACAGAACGCTCCTCATCCACTGGAAGCATTGTCATTATATCGGGATCAATTGTCCAATCGTTGTTTCCGCACATAGGACATTGCTTACTTTTCCATTCCTTATTAATCACTTGCATTAATTTTTCTTGATTTAGTTTCATACGCCATCTCCACAAATACTTTTTAATGTATTTTAACACTTTCCGTATCATATATCTACTCTCCTTTTTAATAAAAAAGTAACAGTTAAAAGTTTATTCTTTAAACTGCTACTTTTCATGGTTGTATGAAAATAAATCTTTGTTTAACGCTTTTGCTATTCTAAGGATAGCAGAAGAATAACCTAAACTTCAATAAACAATTATAGATTATGTTTCATTCTTTCGGCATTTTCAAATGCTCCAGTGCCTTTCCATGTAGTTTATGTATCCATTGCTCACTATATTCCATTTTCTCAGCAATTTCCCAAAAGCGAAGACCTTTCACATATCGGTAAAACAACACATCATTTTCATCTTCATTCTTTATTTCCTTAATCTGTTTTTCGATAGAAATATATGACTCAATACAGCTTTCCTTTTCTGTCCCAAGTTTTTCTACCAACGAATCAATCCTTGCCAATTCATCGGATAAATCTTTCTGATTCCCGCTACCATGTGGCATTCCGGAATAATCAATTGCCTTCACTGATGCAGCCAATTCTTTCAGTTCGGTGATTTCATCATCAATACGATTGATACGTCTTCTACTGGATCTGTATCCTCTCAGATATTCCTTCTTCCGGTTGTTCTCGTTCTTAATATTGCTTTCTTCCAACTCCTTATAGTGTTGCTGATCATCCAGCTTTACCTGTTTTCTGTCTCTTCCTCTGTTCAATCATTCCTCAGCTCCTTCGTCGTTTTGTTTTTATTCATCAACTTCCTGTTCAAGCCAATGTGCTTTACAATCTACGCATACCTCTCTACTTGATACTAGACTACCTTCTTTTCGGCAATATGCTCTTTTATCACCTGCATAATATGGACAATTTATGTTGTAATAAATCATAGCTTCTTCGCTTGCACCACCATCATCAATGCTTACTCGGTTCAAACGTGATTCCAAACCGTCCAGCAATAGATTTATCATATATTCCCTATTTGTCATTCTGTTTTCTCCTTATACGGTTCCGGCAACGGCATCCAAGCATTGACAAATATTCCATAGCTTGAATATGATTTTTCATCATCTCCCGGATAGAATGTACCGCCTTCATCATTTTCTTCATACCTTGCGATATCCGGCATTGTTGCATTCTCGAATGATACCAATATATAACTTTCATCCTCCGGCAAGCGCGCGCTAATTGGAATCCATTTGCCAAGGACATTTGTGTCCTTAGCATCTTCCCTGTCCTCATACATCGCCAGTCTATCCACCAGCTCCTGTTTCTTATTCGGGGACCAGTATCCTCGCTTTATACCGTTCTCTCTTTTATGTGTTAATCTCTCCATGATCTATTCCTCCACATCCTTCATTTTCATCCGCGCACCTTTCTCATACTTCGTGCATTCCTCTACCTTACATCCACGACTGTGGTTCATAAATCCGGCATAATCACAGCTATTCACTGTCGGCCGGTTGCTCCGGAACTTACAAGTCTTACACAGGTGCCGATCTGAATTGTCTACTGGTTCCTTTTCTTTCTTCCGGAATCTCGCTGCATGATACCCGACCGTTCCGAACGGGATACCGGTCCGATCAGCGATCTCACGATTGGTATATCCTTCCTCTACCAGTTTCCGGATCTTCTCTTTCTTATCTTCGATATTGTCCGCCGGAAGATCTATCGTTTCTTCTTCCATCCTTTCCTCCGGCTCCGTTGGGGGGGGGGTAATACCTTCCTGTGTTTCATGCACTGCCCGAATGATTTCTTCCGGATCTACCTGATCAGCTTCTGTCATCCCCTGCACAGCCTGTTCAAAATCCGGATTTATGACTGCCGGCACATCTACCAGAAAGTGATTCTCCGGCTGATTAAGGATATCTGACAATGGCATTGCTTTCATACTGCCGTCTTCACCTATCCAGAGTGCTGTTACAGGTTTTCCTTTTATGTAATACTCCAATGCTTCTTTTAAGTTTTTCTCTACTAACATTTACTTCGCCCCTTTTCTGTTCCACACTTTTTCTAAACATCCACGATGTAAAAATATCTCAGTACCCCTTTTTGTTTTTATGTATTCGATTGTTTCAAGATCATCGTCCTCCCGAATGGCTTCATCACATCCTGGACAGATGACAGGAGCCTTATGCTTCTCCACCATTTTTTCTATCATACTTTTCTTCTTTTTCTCGCTTAATGCTATCATCTTACACCTCCAGCCGTATCTTCCTGATCCTTGCCTTCAGGCTTTCCATTACCCAGTTCTGTACATCGTCCTTTTTCTCCAATGCCAGCATGACATCCTCATCCCTGGTGCCGCTGCTGACCAGATGATGAATGATCACTTTCTCTTCCTGCCCCTGCCTATGCAGTCTTTTATTTGCCTGTGTATATAATTCATAATTCCAGGTCAATCCGAACCAGATCACGTGATTCCCGCCTTGCTGCAGGTTCAGACCATAGGCGCTGCTTGCCGGATGCGTAAGTAGAACATCTACCTCATGCCGGTTCCAAGCATCCTCATCCTCTGTTGTATGCAGCTCTCTTACCCGAAGTTTTAGTTTTTCCAATGCCTTCAGGATCCGTATCCGGTCATGCTGGAAATTATAAAACACCAGAACTGATTTCCCCTGCAGGCTTTCGATCAGTTCTAGGAATGCCTCTATCTTGCATCCATGAACTTCGTGGACCTCATGATTCTCGTCATAAATTGCCCCATTCGATAACTGCAGTAATTTATTACTTAACGCAGCTGCACTGGTAACGCTGATTTCTTCTTCGTCTTCCGGAAGTGCAAGGACCATTTTTCTTTCCAGCTCCTTGTATGCCTTTTCTGCTTTTGGATCCAGTGTAACCGGTACCTGATGGTAAATGATATCCGGAAGCTGTAAATAATCTTCAGCTTTCATGCTGATGCAGATATCTGATATCTTTGCGAGTATGCTCTCTTCCGTTCCCGGTTTTGCCTTGTAGTTATACACAATGTTCTGTCCCCGGTCTCCGGGATCAAAATACCGTTCACGGAATTGTGTGTAACGTTTTCCAAGTCGTTCGCCACCGTCCAGCAGAAATATCTGGCTCCAGAGATCTTCTAATCCGTTCGGGGAAGGTGTTCCGGTCAGCTCCACCATCCGGGTGATATGGCTGCTCATGCTTGCCAAAGCTTTAAATCTTTTTGCTTTATGGCTTTTGAACGAGGAGGACTCGTCCACGATCACCATGTCGAACGGCCATGCCTGTTTATAATAATCCACCAGCCAGCATACGTTTTCACGGTTGATGATATAAATATCAGCCGGGATGTTTAATGCCCGGATCCTTTTTGTCTGGCTTCCCAGTACCTGCGATACCCGAAGCATTTTCGTGTGCTCCCATTTATCCTTTTCCTTCGTCCAGGTTCCCTCAGCAACTTTCTTCGGTGCGATCACCAGAACTTTTCTGACCTGAAAGCGGTTATATTTTAATTCCTTGACTGCTGTCAGCGTTGTGATTGTTTTTCCAAGCCCCATGTCAAGAAACAACCCGATCTTGTTGATCTCTATGATTTTCTGAATGCAGTGTGCTTGATAGGCATGTGGCTTAAATTCCATGTTGCATTTCCTCCAAGAACTCTTTCACATCTTCCAGCCCATACAATACCCGGACATCCTGCCCCAGATCTTTTAATCTTGTGATCTGCGCTCTCTGCAGATTAGACAGCTTTCCGGTTTCTGTTTTCAGCTCTATGAACTTTGGTGCTTTTCCCGGAAGGATCGCGATCCTGTCCGGCACCCCATCGTTTCCCGGACTGACGAACTTGTACGCTCTGCCTCCCTGATTCCTTATCCCGTCCACCAGCTTTTTCTCTATCTCTCTTTCCAGCATTGAACATCCCTCCTGTGTTGCTGTTGCTCGCGTACGCACGTGTATGTACCCCTGTATTATGTGCGCCATATACGCCATATACGTATTTTTATTATTTATTTCTATCTTCATATATAAAATATGGCAACATTGGCAACATATTATAGAAAACCCTTTGTTTTTCAGGGTTTCAGCGTTTCCAAAACCGTTGCCATTCTCCATTTTCTTTTGTAACATTGGCAACACAGCCATTTTTTGCCCGTTGCCAATGTTGCCATTAAGTTGCCGTTATTTTTCCGGCATGGCAACACTTTTGGCAACGCACTCAAAACCTTTTTGAATCCCATGTGGACCATATCTCCGCTTAGACCGGTTAGGTTTCCACCCTCTTAAGTTTCCAAGTATCTGATTAATTTCCCTGCTGTCTGTTCGTTTCATGTACTTTGCCTCACCGCCAAAGCACTCTGTCCAGATCTCCAGGGCACACACTTTATCCCTGTCTACAAGCCCCGTTTTATCGTCCAGATGAAGATTCCCATTCCAGAACTGCTTCCTCTGGAACAGGCTCAATGAGTCCCAGTTTGACGGTATTTTGCGTTCAAGGAACTCCCGGATGATACCCTCCTTTCCGGAGGTCTCTCTGTGGCTTTCCTGCATCTCCATAGCGATCTCTTCTTCCTCCCTGGACATATACAGAGGTTCCCCCATTTTCCAATATGCGTAAGCCTCTGCCCATATCTGATCCACCTCATCAGGCAGATCATTCCATACCGACTTCCTTGCCGGATGTACCCCTACATCCACCGGCCAGAACCGGCGGTTTCCTGTCATATCTTTTAAAAACTCTTCCTCGTTACTAGTACCGAAGAACACACACCGCCTTGGATATTTATTCGTCCTGCGCCCGTAGGCAGCGCGATAAATGTCGTCCGTTTTACTCAAGAATTGCTTGACAGCATTCGTCTCCTGTTTGGTCATAGCTGTCAGTTCTCCGACCTCATTGATCCACGTTCCCTGTATCAGCTCTGCAGACTCCTTCCCTTCAAAACTGGTCAGTGAATCAGAGAACCATTCTTTTCCAAGGATACTTAAGAACGTACTTTTACCAATTCCCTGAGGTCCGGTAAAAATCGGCATGTAATCATATTTCACCGCGCCGATCACAGCTCTTGCAACTGCAGCGCACAGGGATTTTCTCATGACCGCATGTGTATATACATTGTCTTCTGCGCCCAGATAATCCGGGAGCAGTGTATCGATCCGCTTTTTCCCGTCCCAGGTCACACTTTTTAAGTATTCTTTTACGTCATTGATCTTGTTCTGACTGCTTACAATCAGCAGTGCGCTGTCTAATTTATCTCTCCCGGTAATTCCATAGAACAGCTCCATATAGTTATAAAATCCCGCATCGTCTTCGTCTTTCCAGCGGCGCTTTCCTGTCTCTTTGCTCCAAGGAACTCTTCCAAGAATAAGCCCACAACTTGCGAATTCATCCGTTACAATTTTGCCTTTTAACAGAGGATCGTTTTCCAGAACCAGTACCGCATTATTGATCGTCTTTGCTATTTTTCCATTTCCATCTCTTGTAAGCCGGTCCAGCCACGCAAGATCCAGTTCTTCTGAAGAATCCTCGTTGTCATATGAATTCTGTGCTTTCTCAAAAGTTTCTTTTGCTAATAATCCGGATACGGCTTTATCGTTGCTTGCAAGCTTAGTCATGGATATAAACGACGGCAGCTTACTGTTCGGTGTACCCTCTTTTGCATTCTGATCCTGATCACCGTACATATGTAAGCGGATCAGATCAAACGCATTCACCAAGAGCCCAGAGCATGGATCTGTTGCATGATGACTATATAAAAACAGATCTCCATCATACACGATCGCCCCACCGATCGTTGAACCGCCAGTATAGGTATATCTTCCTTCCACATCTGTCGGCTCGTACATGCCGGGGATAAACTTTTCCATTGCCTGCGTAATGCTGTAGGTTCTGCAGAATGCCCCGATGATTCCTTTTTTCTCTGTCGGGTTCTCCTGTTTTGCCAGTCTTCGTCTTTCCACTGCATCCGTTCCTGGCACCTGCGGCCATTGGGAAATATCGGTCCAGTCCCCGTACATCTGAAGAAGTCCCCGCAGACTGCAGAATGGGCGGTCATAAACTTCGCATATGTATTCACTGTCCCTGCAGCAGCTCGGCCAGTACATCAGTCTTGCAACATCAAATGTAGTCGGGTCACAGAATTCGATTCCGATCAGTGATGCCAGCTTCCTTGCTGCAGGTTCATACTCATCTGCTGTTGCTGTCCTGTCTAAAGGTACGATTACTCTTAGTCTCGGTGCATATCCGCAATGTTTTCTGGTGCTGTATACTGCAGCATTACATCCCAGACCGGACACACGCCGTAGGATATCTTCTGTTCTTCCCGCCGGAATATTATCCATATCCAGTGTCAGAAGATCTCTTCCTTCCACGTAAGCTGCTTTTCTTATATCACCAGCAAATATGCCGCCTACGAATCCGCCTACATCTTTTAATTCGTCCTGTTTCACTTTTGCGTAGCTTAAATACTCCTCCAGTGTTTCTGTACTGCGCACTGGTGTCTTCAGCTTTTCTACAAATTCAGCCCAGGTGAGTTCCATTCTTGGCCAGTGTTTAGTTTTTCGTGTTCCTGCCATACTGATCAGCAGCATTCTGTTATTCTCCACCTTACGGCCTCCTAGTCTTTCATATAATAATTGCTTTCAAATCCGGCACCTTTCAGTATCAACCCCGGTGCCCACGGTATCGGTTCTGCCATCAGATCACAAATTTCACCAACCGTTGTCTCCATTGGCGCATCAATGATAACCTCATCGTGCACATGGAATACTACCTGTAATCCCTTTGCATCGATTCTTCTTAATGTTTCCGCCAGACAGTCTCTTGCGATCGCCTGTACGATATTCTCCGTCATTTTTCCACCGTAGGTAGAAGTCACTTCCCATTTTCTGGTCTGCTGACCCCCCGTATAATAATGGATTGCCAGCTTTCCAAACTGATTTTCTTTCAGAAAGGGTCTCGGATAATAAAGCTTTCTACCACTCGGCAGCTGAACCGTCAAAAAATTCTGACCGTATACGATATCACTTTCGAGATTGAAGATCAGGTTATATATTGCCTGAGGCTGTGCGGTCTGCATAACTAAAAGAGCCGCTTCTTCTACCGCATACCACAGATCTCTGATCCTCGGATTTGCATTTCTCCATCTTTGAACAATATCCGGAAGTTCTTCCTCTGACAGTCCCATATTCAACGCTCCCATTGCGATCAAGGCATTTGCTCCGCCCTGATACCCCAGTGCAAGTGTCGCAACCTTCCCTTTCTGACGCAGTGCGTATTCCGGATTTCCTTTCGCGATCTTTTCTATCGGTACGTGGAACATCTGTGATGCAGTAGCTTCGTAGATTTTTCCATGGGTGGCAAATACATCATTTACCCATGTCTCTCCTGCAAGCCATGCTATCACTCTTGCTTCAATCGCAGAAAAGTCTGCAACGACGAATTTATTTCCCTCTGAAGGGATAAATGCGGTCCGGATAAGCTGGGATAAAGTATCCGGTACATTTCCGTATAACAGTTTGATCCCGCCGTAATTTCTGTCTTTTACAAGCTTTCTGGCATAATCCAGTGTTTTGATATAGTTTCTCGGAAGATTCTGCATCTGCACTAAACGTCCTGCCCACCTTCCGGTTCTGTTTGCTCCGTAGTACTGCGTAAGTCCTCTTACCCTATCGTCTTTTCCTTTTGCGGTATCCATGGCTACATATTTCTTGATTGATGTTTTTCCTAATTGCTGCCGGATCTCTAACGCCCGTCTTACATCATCCGGAAGATCATTTGATAATTTTTCCGTTACGGTTACCTTCTGCAGGTTATCCATTTCCACACCGTTGTTGTGGACCCAGTCTAATAACTGCACAGAGCTATTCGGATTCTGCAGTCCGGTTATTGCCCTTGCTTCATTTTCCAAAAGCTCTGTGCTATGATCATTGATCTGCAGTGCGCCGCTTATCAAAGCTGTATCTACTTTCACCCCGAATGCATTCATCCGGATATCCATCTGCCAAAGTGTTTCTTCCTCTTCCGGAACGGGAAATGCGTCCAGTCTTCTGAGGATCGCACTCTCGGTCACAACATCCTGTTTACAGTATTCCTTGAACAGCTCCCATTTTTCTGGTGCATGTTTAGGAAGATTCCAAGTACGACGACCATTATTTTTTGTTGGTTTGCATGGAACACAAAAATAGCGGATCAGTGCTTTGCCTGTTGCAAGTTTTCTTTTATCCTGCGGGAGTCCGATTGCCTTACCTGTTGCATCCAGTCCCGCTGTATATCCACAGTACAGTCCATGGATCATGGTACATTTCCATTGGCAGAGTGGTGTTTTATATCCGGCTATGTTCAGACAGTACCATTCAAATGCTGCATTATACGCATGTTTTACAATCTCCGGATTGCTCAAATCTTCCACTATCTTGTCCGGTATCTTTTCTCCCTGAGACAGATCTACGATCTGTACGCTTTCATCGCCATATCTGTATGCAAACAAAAGAATTTCAAAATCATCTGACTGTGCATAACGATATAACCCGGCTTTTCCAATATCCACACTGCTTTTTGTTTCTATGTCTATACTTAAATGTTCCATAATGCTCTCCTTTTGATAATGGGAAAAAGGGCTTTCTGCCCCTTCCCCTACATCGGTAATCCGGTAATCGGATTAATCTTCGCCGGATTTCCTACCGGCGCGGCTGTTCCAAACACCGCCGCTGCTTTTGGTACGCTTCCACCCAGCACTTCGCCATCTTCCAGTTTCTGTACTGGTCCTAAGCCACAGCCGATCCCTTTCTTTCCTCCGAACATATACGGGAAAAATGTTACATTCACACGCCCATACATTCCGCTGTACACTTCTGACTGGTTGATGATCGGATTTCCCTGACTATCTACAACCTCCGGTGGATAATCTGCTTTCGCTGACGCGGTGAACACCCAGTGTCCTTTGCACTCCGGACCAAATTCCATCCCGTCTGAAGGTCTCACTCCGTCTCCGTCGTAAACTGGTGTGGCAACGATCGGCGGGCACACGCCATTCCATTTTTCAGAGATGCCTTTCTGTTTTGCAGCCTCAATAGCTGCATCAATTCTCGCTTTTGTATTCACATCGGACTTCGGAATCAGAACGGTCACCTGATATTTTTCTTCCTGTCCCTGCTGATATGCATATGGTTTAAATAAATGTACAAATGAAAATCTCGCTCTATCTGTTGTTACATTGCATAAGTTATTCATGTTATTTTTCCTCCTTGAATGCCTCTTCGGCGGTTACTATATTTGTAATTGCTTCTCTTTTATCGGATTCTTTCACGAGTGTTGGTTTGCCAGATTTCTTTACCACGAACTCTCCGACCGCATCCTGAAAATCCTTTTTCCCGATCAGTTTTTCTACCTGTGCAAGAGTCAACGGCTTCTTCTCATAAAGCATTTCTTCCATCGTCATTTCTGATTTGATCAGTTTATCGAAAGCCGCATCCATATCGCTCCAGTCTCTTACGCTTCTTCCTTCTACGGCTTTCCATCCAGGAACATCTTTTCCAGCAAGGCATTCGCTTAACGCCCACTCCTGTAAATCCTTTTGATACTTCACAATGTCCTGTAGCTCCAGCAGTCTCTTTCCTGCTTCCTCTGCGCTGATCAGCGGCGGCATCTCACCGATATTGAACGCTTTCTTTACGTTGAAATCAGATCTTGCCCGGCACTGCGCTTTCGCTCTGCAGAACCGGCAGGCTTTTTCATCTGGATGATATTCCCCTTTTCCTTCAATGGCGAGTGCTGCCCTTTCTTTTACTTTTTCGCCGAAGGATAACAGTTCCTCCAGTGTGCATGTCCATTCCGAAACATGATCGATACGTGGCTGTACGATCGTCATGCAGATCTGTTCGATGGGATACAGCATCTTATATGCTGCATAAGCACCCAGAGCATACAGCAGCATCTGCGGATTCTGCTCCGCATCCACCTGTACACCTTTACCGTATTTAAAATCAAATACGTGCACTGTGTTTCCGTAAACCATTACACAGTCTGCAGTGCCAAATCCTTCCGGAATCCAATTTCCAAGATCCAGTTTCTGCTCAATTGCAACATATGGTGCGGTATTCAGGTTCAATGCCGTTACCTTCAGGTAATCCAGATATTCATCTGTGTAACGTTCCATCTCATCTTTCCAGAGATCTTCTTTTTTTAACTTATTCGCACGTGTCGTATACTTTTTCTTTCCAAAATCTGGCGTATAAAAGTAATGTCTCGCTTTTAACTCTGCCAGTTCATGCGCTAAAGTGCCTTCCCTTGCTGCTTCAGAAGTCGTATCCGGGAAACCTTCTTCCAGCTTTGCACTCGGTATGCACACTAGCCACCGATGTGCTCCTGAAGCACTCAAAAGCGCATGCGCCCTTTCTGCATGTCCCATTAGATATTTGCCCCCATTCCTCTAAGTGCCGTTGCAAAATTACCGTACTGATCTTTTGGAAGAGCCGGCAGGGCTTCCACTCCGTATCCTGAAAGAAGTTCCTGCAGCTGCGCCTGCATTCCTTTGTCCATCAGTGTCATTGCCGCGTTTGCCAATTCATCCAGAGTATATGTGCGTTCTGTTGTAGGCACCGCTGTAACTGGTGGCTGAACTGGTGTTACCGGAGCCGGCTGCTGAACTGGTGCGACCGTCGGTGCTGCCTGGGTGATCGGAGCTGTTGGTACTGCCTGAACTGGTGTGGCTACCTTTTCCGCAACTTTGTTTGCTACCGCATTGCTCTGAACTGCTGTTTCCTGTTTTGTCCCCAGTAATTTTTCTGCGAACTCCTTTAAATCTTCATAGCTTTCAAATGTGACTGTAATCTGTGCCATTATGTATTACCTCCTAATTTTTCAAGCCCTGCACGGGCGATATTTATGAATTCATCCTTTGTAAGGCTGATTCCTTTTGTCATCTTGGTGTGGTCATCAGACCATCCTCTGATATCAAACTTTTCTGGTTTTCCATACCAGCTGATCAGATTTAACTCTTTGTGATAAATATCCGAATCACTCTCTTTTGGTAATGACAGGATGTTTTCCTTAATCTCGTAATTATTTGCTGTCATTGTTTTCCTCCGTATTTCTGGCAGCTACTTCTGCCAAGGTCTGTACAACATCAAAGATACGTGTCACAGCACGATATGCCTCGAGTTTCGTCTCAGAAAAAGGTTCCGAACCATTCAAGTGGCTCGTTATTCTTTTGCATAAATCTGCCGCAAATTCGCTGAGTTTCTTTTCCTCTTCTCTTGCGGTGCCTTCTGGAATTGTGTCTGCCATCGCTAAACCAATGTACATTTTCAATTTTGTCTCTGTGATTTCATATTTCTTTTCTTCTGCCATTTGACTAATTTCCTTTCTTCTCATATAATATAGTTGACTAATTTCTTGAGCGCCCGAAGCTTGCCGGCTTATATGGGTGCTCTTTTTTGATTTCTCCTTGCAACGTCCTCACCTCCTTCACCTTACAAGCAACCAGATAAATAACATTGCATCAAATGCAAGTCCGATTGCTCCGCCGATCAGAAACTCAAATATTGTTTCCCTGATGATTCTCTGCCATTTTGTTCTTGGTCCTCTTCTTTTCATGCTTGTCCACCTCCCCTACCGCCTAAGCGGTTTTCTCTTTCTGGTATCCCAGATATCCAACAGCTACACGATTCAGCTCATTCACGATTTTTTCTCGGTCCTCTGCAGATAATGTAGCCATGTCTCTCTCTACTCCATCGATGATCACGATGTTTATATGTTTCAACTGCATCACCTCTTTATAGGTTATGTGGTATGGTTTGTACTTGTTGCGGTTCTCTGGTATAATTTTCCTATCAAAAGATGAAAGGAAAATTGACATGCTTTCGTTTGTATCAAGCATTAATTTAGGAAAAATTATAAATATTTTATTAGAACCATCTGTCACGCTCACGCTTGGCATCTTTACTTTACTAATTAGTCGAAACTCTAATCTCTCTACTGTAGCTCGTGAAAGACTCGATAAGGTCTATCACCCACTCTTTTTAGAAATTGAACCTTTTCTTTACAAAAAAGTATCTCTCGATGATATATCCCCCTTTCTTTCTAAATACTATGAATTAGAAAATTCACACTCTCTTCTTATTGACCCCGTTTTACGTCAAGAGATTCGTTGGCTTGAAAAACCATCTGCTCTGCAGGAGAATAAATATGGCTATAATCAATGGTTTCGAATTTGTGACCAAATTTCAAAAACATATGACAAATTATGTAAGCAAGCCCATATTCCTGTCCGCAGCATTTCTTATCGGATCAACTACGAACAATATCATTCAAAAATCCGCATGATATTCGCTTGTATATGGATTGAATTACCAGCAATTGCCTTTTTCAGTCTAATACTAGGTTTCTTGTCCACACGTCTTTTGATTGTTGCGTATATGTTGTTCTTACTATTTCTGTTGAAAATATTTTTGGACAACTTGTAATAGCACCATTATGTAAAGGAATATAATAGCTATCGTTTCTCTGGGATATTTGTTTATCAGATATCCCATTATTAAAGTAATTCCAACAATATACAGGCCAACCGCGATTTCCAATTTACTCCCTCCCTTCTCCTGAACCTGTTTCATCTGTTGCAAATAAGTAATCTAATGTTTTGTCTGGAAATGCTTTTCGCTTGATTTCTACACATTCTTTTAATGAAAGTGTACTTTTTCCGTTCATCTTGAATGATAACGTTGTTGGCGTAATTCCCAGAATTTCAGCAAGTTTTACTTGCGTCACTTTATTTCTTGCCATCTCGGCTTCTAAATTCGGAAACACTTTCTCACCTCTTTTCTCGATTTTTCGTGATTGCACTTTAAAGTATATACGAATTTTCGAGAATGTCAACCTGTTTTTCTCGATTTTTTGAGATTTTTATTTTATTTTCGGTGACATTATATTGATTTTTCGAGATTTTAATGCTATTATCAAATCATCAGCTGAAGAAAGGAGTTAACTTTACATGAATGAATTAGAATCTAATGTGAAAGCACTCATCATAGATAGATACGGAAGTATGAAAAAATTTTCCGAAAAAATAGATATGCCGTGGACTACCTTAGATAGTATTCTAAAAAGAGGTATTGCCAATTCCAACATAACAAATGTTTTAAAAATCACACGTGAGTTGGGATTAGATTCTGAGAAACTGGTAGATGGTATAATTGTTTTCACACAAGATGAGCCAACTACCCTTGCAGCTCACTTCGATGGTGATGAATACACAGAATCTGAATTAGATGAAATCCGTCAGTTTGCTGAATTCGTAAAGAATAAACGAGTTAAGTAATTTATAGGACAGCTTATCTGATATACTCGAGCGGGAGGTGTTTGTATGAATACATATGAAAAGCTACAGGAAGAAGCCTGCAAAGACGGTATAGATGTTATTGATTATCCTTTTAAAAGCAAAAAAATAAAGGGATTATATTGTGATGGCACTGTTGCTATCAGAGATAATATAGATACAACTACGGAAAAAGCCTGTGTTCTGGCAGAAGAACTCGGTCACCACTACACTTCTATCGGTAATATTATCGACATGGAATATACCGGTAATCGAAAACAAGAGCGGCAGGCACGGCTCTGGGGATACAATCGCAGCATCGGATTATTCGGTCTGATCAGGGCCTATGAACACGGTTGTAAAGATAAATATGAAATTGCAGACTATCTGGATGTTACAGAAGAATATCTGGAAGACTGCATTGACTGTTACCGTGATAAATATGGGATATATAAAGAAATAGATAACTATGTTATATATTTTATTCCACATTTAATCGTATTTAAGAAATTCTAAAATAAGAGGAGGCGATTTTGTGGGATTTTTTTCAAAACTATTTGCAGGAACCGTATTTACATTTCAACCCGATTTTTCCAAAACCGAATATGATAATTGGCTTGAGTATATGCATCTAGGTGGCACAACTGCCGAGTGGAAAGCTCTAAAGAAAAAATGTTCATGGAAATTTAAAAAAGAACCTGCTGATGCTTGGTCAGATAAAGAACATATGCGAATTACTGATAAATACTTTCCACAACTAGAGAAAATCGAAGAGCAATGGTCGATAATGTATAATCTTAAAAATTATACTGGAAAGCGCGCTGAAAAGTTTGAACAACTTTGTAAAGATAATATATCTTTATATAAGCAAATGGCAACCATTGAAAACTCTTATGGCGAAACTCCTCCACCAAATGCACCGGCTTTTAAGCGTTTAGCTATGCTATATGAAAAGAATAAATTGTATGAAAAAGCCGTTTCGGTATGTACTGATGCTTTATTATACGGTGCTTATGCCGAAAACATGAAAGGGCGATTAGCCAGAATGATAAAGAAGGCCGGCCGTACTCCTACTGCCGAAGAATTAAAGCTTATAGATAACTAATTTGATTCATCCAGTATCTCTAACCATAAATACACTGCCCTCTTGATACGAAAGTATTTATATGGCGGAGATATCTGATTGAATAAATACATTCTGAAAAAATCATATAAGAAAGAAGGAAAACTTATGAAAACATGGAAACTCGTATCAGGAATACTGTCAATCATTTTATTTGTTTTTGTCAGTTTCCAGTCATGTGCTGCTGGAATCAGTAACACACTTGAAGCAAATGGAGAAGCTGGTGGATCCGCTGGAATTGTCGTAGCAATCCTACTCCTTGCCGGAGGAATCGTTTCTATTGCAACACGCAATGGAGGTAAAGGTGGAAACATCGCTATTATTGTATTATACGGAATAGGTGCTTTACTTGGATTTGCCCTTGCCGGAAGCTATGCAGATTTAAACGTATGGGCTGGTTGGTGTTTGATTTGCGTAATTTTAGCAATAATAGCACTTGTCAAAAAGCGAAAAGACAATCAAGAAAAATAACGAATAAAAATTCCCCGGTGTCTACCAAACACCAGGGAAATCATAAATAAGTTGCAAGGAGAGATAAAGTATGACCTATACAGATCAATTGGCGTTGCTTGACGCAATTGAAAATTTTAGCGTTCCGATCATTCCACCCACCACACATTTTTGGATGATTCGCACCAAAAAAGGCTATTTTTATAATGAATTTCTTTCAAAGCGTTTTGTTGCCTTGGCTTGGAATAACATTTCGCAAGAAACAGATTTTTCGGAATCAAATAAAGATTCATTAAAAGATGATATACTAATGACATTTAAAGAAATTCATCGCCCTTCAACCGTTATTAATAAATGTCATTCTTTTATTTACGAAATCAAAACTAATGATATTCTCGTAATCCCAAGTGCTAAAAGTAGCTATATTACTTTTGCACTTGCTGGTGAATACTATGAAGATGATTCAAAAACTCTAGAACTTGAGCAGAACGTTATATATCGTATTGATAATCACGATGTTGATATAAACGATGTTTCCTGCCCTTATAAGAAGCGCAGACACATAACTCTGCTTCGAACAGTGAAAAATGAAGAACTAAACTATTCGTTATGTAGAGCAATCTCTAATTATCATGGTATTTCAAATTTAGATTCTTACTCAAAGCAAATACTCAATGCTTTGTATAATTATTATATGTTTGGCAATGATATGTCTTTCGTTCTTAATGTTCGAAAGCAAACACCTATCGGTCCACGCTCAATCAATAACGTTCTATACGGAACTACCGAATTATTGACTTCTATTGCTTCAGAGGAATGCATATCGACTCAAGTATCTTTAAATTCTCCTGGAGATATTGTATTCTCTCTTGTTAATGTAAAAAATCTTTTAGTAGATAACTGGCAATTCATTTTTGCTATACTTGTATTCTTAGGCGGCGGCAGCGCTCTCTCATTTAAAGTACCTGGAGCAATTGATATTGTAAAAAGCATTTTTTCGGCTAAAGATGATTACCGTATCAAACATGCAGAAGCTGAAAAAGCCGAATTAGAGGTGCTTGAAAAGAAAGCTGATCTTTTGCAAAAAATTAAAGATTCCGGAATAAATCCAGAATCTTTAAAAAATCCTGTTGATGCGTTACTTACTGGTTGTACTACTCTGGAAGTTGAACCAATCATTTTAGATGATGCATCTGCAGCCAACGTTCCACTGGCAACCGAAGTGCAAGAATCTCCTGATATAGAGGACGAGTAAATTTACTTGCAAGACAAATGCCCACTATCCAAAGCAACACAATAAAATTATCTTCATTATTAGAAAAAGTAATCGATAGTAATTTAAAGTAAGTACTTAAAAGAAGTAAAAAAGAAAAAATAAAGATCAAAAAATCTATAATTTTAAGAAATTGTTTTTTCATAGCACTACCTCCTTTTCTGTATTATATCCGATATTTCTGTATACAACAATAAGAAAAATCATCAAAAATAACTATACTCTACGAAAGGACGTGATCACATGCCATTATTAAAAGATGACCATTATACCATCGAAGATATCTATGCTCTTCCGGAAGGAAAACGTGCAGAACTCATTGACGGACAGATCTATGATATGGCACCGCCAAGCTACCAGCACCAACGACTTGTAATGGAACTTTCTTCCACATTGAGGAATTACATCAAATCAAAGGGCGGTCCTTGCGAGGTTCTACCTGCTCCGTTTGCAGTTTTCTTGAATCAGGATGATTACAATTACGTGGAGCCTGACATCTCTGTAATTTGTGATCCATCAAAGATCAATGACAAAGGATGCAACGGTGCTCCCGATTTTATCATCGAAATTGTCTCACCGAGCAGTCAGCGCATGGATTACCTGACAAAGCTGTTCAAATACCGCACTGCCGGTGTTCGTGAATACTGGATCGTAAATCCGCTGAAACAGACCATACAGGTGTACTCTTTCGAAGGAACAGAGGATTCTACTCAATATTCCTTTGACGATGAAGTTACTGTTACGATTTATGGTGATCTTAAGATTTGTATTGCAGATCTGCTGAAATAAAAAAGAAACGCCCCTGCTGACAACAGAGGCGGATCTATTGAATACTATACAGTGCCAAGGCACGATATAACATTCCGTGAACAAGAGTATTATATCACATTTCCCCGGCACCTGCATAGGTGTTATTTTTGTACCCATTTTTGTGCGACATCGCACATATAATTACTGGAAGGTGATACAATGAGAGTAAAATATGCATACGGCTACATCCGGGTATCCACTCACGATCAAGAAGAAATTTCCCCGGACTCCCAGGAGCACCTCCTCCGGGACTATGCAGCCAAGAACAATATTGTAATCCTGAAGATCTTCACGGACCTAGGTATCTCCGGAAGAAAAGCCAACAAACGTCCCGGCTTCCAGGAGATGATCGGACTGGCCAAAGGTGATGACCATCCAGTCGATCTGATCCTGGTATGGAAGTTTTCCAGGTTCGCCAGGAATCAGGAAGAATCTATCGTTTATAAATCTCTATTAAAAAAGCAGCACAATGTAGATGTCGTGAGTGTATCTGAACCACTCTCCGATGATCCTTTCGGTTCACTGATCGAGCGTATCATCGAATGGATGGACGAATACTACTCTATCCGGTTATCTGGCGAAGTGTATCGAGGTATGAAAGAAAATGCACTCCGCGGAGCATACCAGGCACGTCCGCCGCTTGGCTACAAGGTTGTGGAGCATGGCAAGCCGCCGGTGATTGTTCCGGAAGAAGCAAAGATTGTTCGGACTATATTCGAAAAATACACAAATGAAGGCATGAGCTTCTTTGACATCGCCAGATACCTAAATTCTTTAGGGCTCAAGACTTCGCACGGAAAGCCATTTGAGCGAAGATCTGTCGAATACATCATCCAGAATCCTTCCTATTGTGGCATGATCCGGTGGAACCGGACAGAGAACAGCACCAATCGTATCAAAGATAAGGACGAATGGATTGTTACAGAAGGGCAACAGCCGGCTATCATATCAAAAGAACTCTTTGAATCAGCGCAGAAACGATTTAAAGCCACCTACAAGCCGGTTGGCAAGCGTCCCTCTTCCACTTATAAGCACTGGCTCTCTGGACTGCTGAAATGCCCGGATTGCGGACGCACCCTAACCTCAACCACTATGAAACGAGTCAATGGGGAAAAATATTCTTACTTCTCCTGCTACGGATACAGTAAAGGTAAATGTAAAAAGCCGAACGGCATCAGTTCACTGGTCCTTGAAAAGGAAGTTCTGGCCAGTATCAAAGAAGTATTGGATACCAAAGATATTGTCTATGAATTGCGTGAATATCAACCCACAGAGCAATTTGATGAGCGCAAGGCTATAACAGAACAATTGGAAAGTTTAACTGGCAAAGAGGAACGAATAAAAGCCTCCTACCGGGAAGGGATTGATACACTGGAAGAATATAAAGCGAATAAAGCTATCATTCAGAAAGAGCGGGAATCCTTAGAACAACAATTAAAGGAATTGAAAAAGGCAGCGCATAAATCTGATCAGGATCCAGCGGATGCCATGCTGCAGAAGGTCCGGAGTGTGTATGATATTCTCATCTCCAACAATTATACATACATTCAAAAGAACGAAGCCCTGAAGCAGATCATCGACAAGATTATCTACGATCGCAAGAACGATTCTCTCAAAATCTACTTTTTCTTATACAGGTAAAATGCCCGCAAGCCCAGCAAAATCAAGGGTTTACGTGTACTTTATAGGTTATAACAATTTGGTTGACCCAATGGGGATCCAAATCCTTAGGCGACCAGGGCTATTCCCCTATCGAAATTCTCCGTTACTACTACGGTGACGACATGTACATTAACACCGCCGAAGCCATCTCCGGCATCCCATCCTCCTGGCCTGGCTATACTCTGGAAATTGGTTCTTCCGGCAATAAAGTTTTGCAGATGCAGGAACAATTAAATGTCATAGCAGGTGCTTATCCTGCTATTCCGAAAATTACTGCTGACGGGATTTACGGACCTGCAACTGCAGAATCAGTCCGTACATTCCAGAAAGTATTCGGGCTGCCACAGACCGGAACAGTCGATTATACTACATGGTATAAAATTTCCGAAATTTATGTAGGCGTATCACGAATTGCTGAACTGTATGGATAATAATCGAATCGCTCTAATGATAAACGGCTTAATCACCCCTGAAAAGAAAGGATGGTAACATGAAAGCAAAAGATTGGAAAAAATGGGCTAAATGTGCCGGTATCAGGGCAATAAAGACTGTCGCGCAGACCGCCATAGCAACAATTGGAACCGTAACTGTACTTGGGCAGATAGACACGAAATTAGTAATTTCCACATCCATGCTGGCCGGAATATTATCACTGCTAACCAGTATTACCGGTTTGCCGGAATGTAATTTCGAAAACAAATAATGCTCTCTTTTGTATACTTTTGTATCAAAAGTCCCCCTTAAGTAGACTTTATCTATTTTCTACCTAAGGGGGATGATTTTTTGATAGATCTGCCAGCACTTCA
>ERZ857955.1010-NODE-1010-length-25504-cov-3.522300_pt1 | contig 25504 bp, 22 predicted proteins | sample MGYA00519956_ERZ857955 | MGnify/ENA primary metagenome ERZ857955 (study PRJEB31778, sample SAMEA3449378) | human gut metagenome | biome: human gut; feature: human-associated habitat; material: faeces | place: United Kingdom | collected 2010/2012 ...
CCTGCCCATAGTACGAGAGGACCTGGGTGGACGAACCTCTGGTATGCCGGTTGTCGCGCCAGCGGCACGGCCGGTTGGCTACGTTCGGGAGGGATAACCGCTGAAAGCATCTAAGCGGGAAGCCTGCTCCAAGATTAGGATTCCGTACGGTCTTGAACCGTTGTAGCCCGCATGTTGAACACGTGTTTGATAGGCCGGAGGTGGAAGCCCCGTGAGGGGTGGAGCCGACCGGTACTAACGGGCGACGGCGACACAACAATTCCGATCCTCTTGTGGAGGGTTGGTTCCGCGTCTTTCCTGTGCTTCGATCCCAGGCGACAATGAGTGCTTGGTGGTCACGAATACGATTTAAACGATAGGCGTTTGCCTCGCGTCCGCTAGCCGGTTCCCGAACCGCCACGGTTCATAACATAATGGCCGGAATGGCCGCCATGTTTTGGCTGTCGTTCCGTGATCGCGGTTTTGCGGTGGTCATAGCCCTGGTGAGACGCCCGGTCCCATTCCGAACCCGGTAGCTAAGGCCAGGCGCGGCGATGGTACTGCACTCGAGAGGGTGTGGGAGAGTAGCACGCCGCCGCTTCAAACGTTGGGGGTTCCCGTCGAGCATCCTGCTCCGGGAACCCCATTTTTTATCCCCGAATCTTTTGTTCCTCCTCCCGGTTCTTCCGGCTGACCCCATGCGGGTTCCCGGAAGGGCTTTTTTATTTCCCGTATTTCCTTCTTCCTTCCGGGACTCCCGTGGGGCTTGGCTTCCGGGGACCCCGTCTTTCCATCCTTGATTTCCATCTGATTCCCAGGTCTCCCGCAGGGGCATGGAAATCCTTTCCACTCCTGGTTTTTTCTCTTCGGCGCCGCGGATTCCTGTTAGAAGACCGGAAAAACTATGGTTTTGGGACCTCGTGTGTGTCCCATGCATCAAAGCGCTTAGACTGGTCTTATGGCAAGAGTTACGGTGTATGACGTTGCAGAGAAGGCGGGTGTGTCTACCGCGACGGTCTCCTTCGCCTTCAGGCATCCCGACAAAGTGAAGGATGATACCAAGGCCAAGGTCCTCAGGGTCGCCGAGGAGCTTGGCTACGTTCCCAGCGGCAACGCACGTAGCCTTGCCAAAGGCAGGACGGGCACGTTGGGCATGTACGCGTTCGATATGCTGCTGGAAAGACCTCAGGGAAGCAACCTTGAGGATGATTGGCCTGATGTTTCCCCCAGATCCATCGACGAGCCTCTGGACGGTGACGAACCCAACGTTCTTGTATATCCGTTATACGTTGATGAGGTGCTTCGTGGTTTCGAACTCGAATGCTGGAAGAGCGGCAAGGGAATACTTATGGGAGCCGCCTCGGAAAGGGATGATTACAGATCGGTAACGGATATCGCCGGCCGCGTTGATGGACTGTCGCTGATGCCAAGCGGATATAACGATGCGCTTCCTCTTTCCATGTTGGCGAAGACCATCCCGCTTGTAATGGTGGGTGTGGGCGATGAAAAACTGCCGGCCGCGTACCTGCAATGCGATAACGCATCGGGCATGAGGCAGATCGTCGACCATCTTGTAGACGTCCATCATGTCGACGAGATGGCGTTCGTCGGCGGCTTCGATTCGGACGACGTCGTCGCCCGTTACGTCGCCTTCCGGAAATGCCTCGAGGAACGTGGTCTCGATTCCAGCGACGCGCTGTTGGATGACTCCTTCGCCACGTCCGATGAATACATGGTGGGTTTGTGCGAGGCGATAGGATCCGGCAGACTGCCGCAGGCCTTGGTCTGCGGCACGGACCAGACCGCCTTCGGCGTGATCAGACTCCTCGAGGAGGCCGGTGTCCGGGTTCCCGACGACGTCATCGTCACCGGATTCGACGGAATCCTCGCCGGACGGCTGATGGAACCGCAGCTGACGACCGTCCGCCAGCCCATGGAGGACATGGGGCGCGAGGCGGCTCGCATGCTGCTTTCCAGGAACGGGGAGCCTTGGGAGAAGGCTGAAAGACGAGTACTCCCGGTTCGCCTCATTGTGCGCGGCAGCTGCGGATGCAATCAAAAAATCTAAGCGCATAAATCATATGGGCGTGTCGCCTTGACTTCCTTAAATCTAAGCGCTTAAATTGTAATATCAATCTAAGCGGTTAGATTGATATGAATCAAAGGAGATTTCAATGAGGAAGCCATTTTTCAAAGCGGTCGTGGCCGGCATGGCCAGTGTGGCGATGATTGCCGGTATGTCCGCGTGCGGACGGTCCGCGAACAACGCGGATTCCGATTCCGATGCGGTCAAGACCATCGATTCAAGCAAGGCCACCGGCGACCTGACCATCTGGGCCATGGGCAACGAGGGCGACCTGCTGGGTGATTTCGTCAAGGGATTCGAAAAGGAGAACCCCGACGTCAAGGTCAAGGTCACCGCGATCCCATGGTCCTCAGCGCACGACAAACTCCAGACCGCCATCGCCGCGGGCAACGGTCCCGACCTTGCGCAGATGGGCACCACCTGGATGGCCGATTTCTCCAACTCATTCTCCACCGTGCCTGACAACCTCGACATGTCCGACTTCTCCGACGGGTCTAGGGCTGCTAGCCAGGTCGACGGGAAACAGCTCGGCGTGCCTTGGTACATCGACACCCGAGTGCTGTACTACCGTACCGACATCGCCGGGATGGCTGGTTGGAACAAAGCTCCGAAGACGTGGAATGAGCTTAAGCGGATGGCCAAGGACATGCAGAAGGTCGACGGGGTTAAATATGGCATGAACCTCAATCCATCTGGCACTGATGCGTTCCTTGGGACTCTGCCGTTCTCCTACTCGGCCGGGGCGTCCTTGACTAACAAGGAACAGACGAAATGGACTTTCGAAGATACTGGCATAAAGAAGGGACTGAACTTTACCACCAGTCTCTACAAGGACGGCGTCGCGAACGTCAACGCCGACGTAAGCTCCGGTGCCGACATAGCGAACTTCGTGTCCGGTGACACTCCGATGATGCTGCAGGGGCCGACCGCCGTCAGCCAGATCAACGAATTGGGCGGCGATGGCTTCGAATCCAAGTACGCCACCGTGATTCTGCCGTCGATGAACGAATCCTCGGGTCCTGCCACGTCCTTCGTCGGCGGCAGCAACCTCGTGACGTTCAAGGACTCCAAGAACAAGCAGTCCGCATGGAAGTTCATCCAGTGGGCAAGCAAGCCCGAGGTGCAGGTCGAATGGTACAAGAAGTCCTCCGACCTGCCCGCCTCTCAGAAGGCATGGGATGAGGACGCGCTCTCCGGCAACGACAAGCTCGCGGCGTTCGGCGACCAGCTGAAGCACACCATGGCTCCGCCGGCGCTGTCCACCTGGGCGCAGGTGTCCTCCGCTGCCGACCGCATCCTCGAGCAGATAAACAAGGGACAGGTCTCCGTTGACGAGGGCTTGAAGAACCTGCAGTCCGAAGCCGACTCCATCGGAACCGGGAACTGATCCCATGAGCCTCGGAACAAGAAAGACGAAGACGGAGGGCTCGGGCAACGTTCTCCGCCGCCGTCGCACGATTCTCGCATGGGGATTCGCGCTGCCCTTCGTGGTCGTGTTCTGCGTATTCATGCTGATTCCCCTCCTGTCCTCGATGGCGATGTCCTTCACCGACATCACCTCCAAGGACCTCCGCACCCCGTTCAACGTCAACTTCGTCGGACTGGACCAGTACATCGCACTGTTCCACGATCGTCGCTTCCTGCACGCGTTGGGCGTCACCGGAATCTTCGTGCTCGTCGGCCTGCCGATCACCATGGTGATCGCCCTCGCGTTCGCGGTGGCCCTCAACAAGGGATCCAAGCACCTCAACGCGTTCTTCAGGGCGGTGTTCTACGCGCCGGTCGTCGCCAGTGTGGTCGCAGTCTCCGTCGTGTGGAGGTACATCCTCCAGAAGGACGGCCTGCTCAACTCGCTCTTGGCCGTCTTCGGCATTGCCGGACCGGACTGGCTGCACGACACCCGCTACGCACTGCCCGCGCTGATGGTCATGACCATCTGGCGCAACATGGGAACGCTGATGATCATCTTCCTCGCCGGCCTGCAGGCCATCCCCGAGGAGCTGAAGGAGGCCGCGGCCATCGACGGCGCGGGCAAATGGCGCACCTTCCGCAGCATCACGCTTCCGCTGCTCAAGCCCACGCTGCTGCTGGGAGCCGTGCTCCTTTCCGTCGCCTACCTGCAGTTCTTCGAGGAATCCTTCGTGATGACTCAGGGAGGGCCGCTCGACTCGACGCTCTCCGCCGCGTACTACGTGTACCAGAAGTTCGGTTTCGGACAGTACGGAATCGCTTCCGCAGCCAGCTGGGTGCTGTTCATCATCATCGCGCTGGTCAGCGTGCTCCAGTTCCGCATTCTCAAGGAGGATTGAGATGACAGCCACGACAGTCGCGGCCTCGAGGCCGCAAAGCAACAAGCAGTCGCTCTGGCGCCGATTCGTCAAGGGGCGTGGACTCTCCTACTGCGTCCTCGCGGTGATCGGAGTCTTCTGGATCTTCCCGTTCCTGTGGATGGCGCTGGGCTCGTTGAAGACCCAGAGGGAGATCCTCGCCAAACCGCCGAAGCTCCTGCCCGAGCACGCCTCGCTCGCAAACTTCGCGAAATGGTTCGGGGAACTGAACTTCGGCACCTACTTCACCAACAGCATGGTCGTCGCCGTGATCACCGTCCTCGGGAACATGGTGCTCTGCTCCATGGTCGGATACGCCCTGGCGAAGATGGACTTCGCCGGCAAGAACATCTTGTTCGGCGCCGTCATGGTGACGCTCATGGTTCCGAGCGTGGCCACGTTCGTCCCCCTGTTCGTGATCATCTCGAACATGGGACTCGCGAACTCCTACGCGGCGCTCATCCTGCCGTTCCTGTGCCAGCCCATCGGAGTCTTCCTGATGAGACAGTTCATCTCCGGAATCCCCGACGCGCTGATGGAGGCCGCGAGGGTCGACGGCGCCGGTGAGCTGCGCATATTCTTCCAGATCGTCCTGCCCCAGTGCGGGCCGCCGCTGGCGACGCTGTCCATCCTCACGTTCCTGTCCTCCTGGAACAACTTCCTGTGGCCGTTGGTCGCGGCCCAGACCGAGGAGAAGTACACGCTGCCCGTGGCACTGTCCCTCTACTCCACCGGCCAGAACGCCACGAACTACAGCGTCCTGCTCGCCGGAGCGGTACTGGTGGTCACCCCGATCCTCCTCCTGTTCGTATTCCTGCAGCGCTACTTCATCCAGGGCGTCGCCGGAACGGGCATCAAATAGAAAGACATGTCATGAAAGAACAATACGAGTTCCCGCCGGAATTCATCTGGGGCGCGTCCACGGCCGCGCACCAGATCGAAGGGAACAACGTCGCGAGCGACTGGTGGGCCAGGGAGCATGCCGAACGCACGGATCTCAGCGAACCGTCGGGAGACGCGGCCGACAGCTACCACCGCTACGGCGAGGACATCAGAATGCTCGCCGACGCCGGATTGGGCATGTACCGCTTCTCCATCGAATGGGCCCGCATCGAGCCCGCGGAGGGCTGCTTCTCCAAAGCGCAGCTGCTGCACTACCGCCAAATGATCGACGCGTGCCACGAGAACGGCGTCGAGCCCATGGTCACGCTGAACCACATGACACTGCCGCTGTGGCTCGCCACCAAGGGCGGATGGCTCAACGCCGATGCCGTCGACTACTTCGCCCGGTACGTGCGGTACGTGATGCCGATCCTCCACGACGTCACCTGGGTCTGCACCATTAACGAGCCGAACATGGTCGCGCTGACCCGTGGCGGAACCGAAGGCAGCGACTTCGTGGCCGCCTCGCTGCCTGCGCCCGATCCGGACATCTCCGCCACGCTCGTCAAAGCGCACAGGAAAGCCAGGGAAATACTGTCCGAGAACCCGCGTATCAAGTCCGGGTGGACCATCGCCTGCCAGGCGTTCCACGCCATGCCCGGATGCGAACGGGAGATGGAGGAATACCAGTACCCGCGCGAGGACTACTTCACCGAGGCCGCGGCCGGGGATGACTTCATTGGGGTGCAGGCCTATCTGAGGACCTTCATCGGCAAGGATGGCCCCGTACCGATCCCCGAGGACGCGGAACGCACCCTCACCGGCTGGGAGTACTTCCCGCCGGCGCTGGGCATCGCCATCCGCCATACTTGGAACGTCGCCAAACGCACGCCGATAATCGTCACCGAAAATGGCATCGCCACTGCCGATGACCGCCGGAGGATCGACTACACCTTCGGCGCCATAGCCGGCATGCACGACGCGATGGACGACGGCATCGACGTGAGGGGATACCTCCACTGGTCCCTGCTCGACAACTACGAATGGGGCTCGTTCACCCCGACGTTCGGCCTGGCCTCCTGGGACAGGGACACCTTCGAACGCCATCCGAAGCCATCCCTGGACTGGCTGGGATCAATCGCGAGAACGGGGGTCATGGCCAGATAGAAGCCGTTTCCTCTCCATCCATTACATGAAAGGGCGCACGTTTTGAAACGTGCGCCCTTTCGTTTGATTTGGCGGATTCAATAGAAAACGGGTATAGCCCTCGATCTGGAAGAACATGTCCGTCCGGCGGCCGATGCTCGCGGCTGGCATACGCCGAAAACGCAGCACTGCTGTTCCCGTAAGGTCGCATCTCCCTTAACGTGTCAAGCGTCTCCTGATACGTTGCTGTATCGACGCCGGTTTCGTCATTCCTTGCCTTTCCCGAGTGGCCCTGTCGGCCAAGTGCGTTTCAACTCGAGAAAATAGCCGGGTTATGGCGGGCCGGCGGGGAGGGGCGTGCTGGACGCCTGCGCGAACTCGGTCTGACCCGATTCGCTGGATGTCTAGCCACAATGGAATGACTTGATGCGTATTCCAAGCCGGACGGAGGATGGAATGCATCTCCACGCGGATGGCGGCCGAATTCTTAAGTGTTTGCACCAGCGTTACATAAAACGCTTAGCGAACCGAAATGATGTCCGGCGGAACGTGTCCTTGCGCGTCTTGGAAACGGATATCCGTATTCGTTCGAAGGTTTCTCGACCAGGGGATGGGCTTTGCTTTTTCAGATTGACAGTTCGTAATCATTTCGGATATGTCGGAATTTAGACAGGAATCCCTTGGATGCGCCGCGGGCGATAAATACGGGCCGTGGTGCGGGAAGGACCTCGAACATGACGATTCGAAGAACACGGTCGCCTATTTCGGCGAGCGTGCCGCTTCCCACCCTCGGCGAGGTCACGGCCGGCACCGCGAGCCTCAGCCGGTAGGAGCTACCCACAGGATCATTCGTGTTGGTCGGAGTTCTCTCGTTCGGCGACGGAATTGTATCCGTGGGGTACTTCGTCGTTGTTTCTACGGACGGATCCGAGGGTGTCCATCCACCAGTGTTCGCGGTCGATGATCTCTTTGGGTGACTTGTTCATGTCGAAGATCTCCAGGATCGAGTACTGGAAGTTCTTCTCGATGTATCCGGCGCCGAGGTTTCTGAGCTGCTTGTTTCCCCCGGAGTGGTCTCCGGACGCGTATTCCTTCCAACGCGACAGCAGACCGTGCGAGGCTCCTTTCCGTGAGTAGGCGGACCCCACGTAATGCCATCCCGTTCGTCTATCGGTCTGCAGATAGACCGCCTGGACGCTGCCGAGGGCCGCCCGCCATTCCTCGTTGTTCACGGCCGCCACGAGCTGCCGGTGCGTCAACCGAACGTTCTCGTATCCAGAGAACGGTAACGCGGATACGGGGGATTGAGCGATTTTCTCAAGGGTCATCGTCTTGAGAAAATCCCGGCGTCGTTCTTCATTGTTGGACAGGTTAAAGACGACTCCCGTGTAACCCGGATCTCTTTTGTAGTACACTACCGCCCTGGCCTTTAGCGAGGCGTATTCCGGGATCTCATTGTAACGGTATAGAATCTTGCCGTCGTTCTCCGTGTACTCGTCGAGGACGTCGTAGGCTCCGACGAACAGCCATTGTGTGGGGTGGGGATTCTCTGGCTTGAGCTGAATGAACTGGAGGACTTTACGTGTGTGAATCTGCGCTGTTGCCTTATCCTTATCTGGCCATTTCTTCGTGAAAATCCACTTCATCAGGTCATCATAGGAGAAATAGTAGGCGTCGGGAAGATCACTCCATTTGCCCCATTCCGGGTTGCTGCCATTCAGACGAATGCTATAGCCGGCTAGGTCCTCTTCGTCGAGTCCCAATAGTTCGAGGAACCGGATCGGTTCCGTATCCTGGATTCCGTCTTCGATGCGCGTCATTGCCATCGCCTTTCCATTCCCGATTGCCGCCGGACGGTATGATTTTCCGGTTTGTAAGACAGTCTAGCGTCTTGATGATGAGGATTATGGAACCGGCTGGCTCCTTGCCAGGTGGACGTGGAGTCCGACGAAGGGTTGCGGGTCCGGCTGTCTTCGTGGAACGACGACGGTTTGACGTGGCCGGGTGATGGGAATGAGACCGGTCGCGCGGTGTCTGGGCGTTATCTGTTGTCATGTCGCCATGTCGCGAAATCGGTTCGTTGTTGGATGAGTGTGGTCCTGTGAATTCTTAAATGTTGTACCGAATGCAACATGCAACACTTGGTGAATCCGACTAGGACCATCGGAATGCGTCTTGGACCATTTCGAAAACGGACGTTTTCGGAGCGTAAACCGGACTGGGGGAGTTGTCTCCGACACTCCGGCGGAAAGTGTCTCAAAACCCGTCCCGTAATCAACGTTCCGAAACTCCATGCCTTTGACGGGTAATGGTACGGTCGGTCAAATTGCGGTGATGATGGGCGTTGGGCAATCCACTGTATATCGGTATCTGAATGAAGCGGATGGCAAGCGCTGAACAGTCGTTTCCTAAAAATATGTTCATATGTCGCCGGCGTTTGGCGAAGGATCGGCCGTGCGGACCATTGTGACCATGGATGGGAACGGCAGGCTCGCCATAGACCTGCGTCACCAAGGTGAGGGCATTGGCGCGATGCTGCTGAAGGGCGCCGCGGAATAAGCCTGACCTCCATTCCGCAAGCCGGCCGGGTCGCCGCGCGACGTTTTACCGTTAATCTGTAGAATCGTCGGAATCGGCGTTTGATGCAGTCGCGCGGTCGGAACAGTGCCGCTCGGTATCCGGAAAAGTGCGGAAATCGGGTAAAACTGTTTTTCAAAAAGTGCGGAAATCGGGAAACCAGGGATGACGGCCATGTTTTGACAGGATGCGCAATGCCATGCTCGGATGAAGGGGGGTGATTTCATGGCGGAATGGCGCCGTTTTTTAAGGGGTGCATAGGGTGCGCAGGTGGCCATGGAAGGGTGGCTCTCCCTCATGAAATGTTACGGAAGGGCAAAAACTCGCTCATAAAAGTGCGAGATGAGGATGCCGGATGTTTCAAAGAAAACGATGACAAGGTCAGCCATGGCCACATCGCCGTATCGCAATTCGTCACAGCAGCTCGTCTCTCTTAAGCGCTCCGAACGGGTCTTCCTCCGTCTGATATTCCATTGCATGGTCTTTGAATACGTTTGATATACAAAACATATTTGTTGCGGGCTGCAAGTGCGGAACCGGGCTTATAGAGACAAAGTGCGAGCGTATTGGACGGTTCGTTGTCGGACGGCTTGTATTAGAGAGGTAGTTCCCGATAGACCAAATCGTCACGGACCGCAAACCCCTGATGCTCCCAGAAATCGTTGCCGGCATCGTTGTCTGCGGGCACTCCGACAGCGACTTTCGGCAGGCCGATCGCACGAAGCGCTTCAACCACTCGGCCCACCAAAAGCGAGCCAATGCCCATACCGCGCGCGTCGGGATCGACCGCCGTGTGGTAGATGCGCGACCGTCTGCTATCGTGACCGGCAAGAATCGCTCCAATAATCCTTCCGCCATCGTCTTCGGCTACGAAACAGGTGTCGGGATTGCGTTTGAGGAACGTTTTTATCGCATCCTCGGAATCGTCGATGTCCCTCATGGTGAAACCGGTGCATCGCGTCCACAACCCGTATACCAGCGGGTAATCTTCAATTTTCATACGACGGATGGTTGGTGCAGGCCCAGTCATATTTCCTCCTTTTCATATTGGACGTCTTATTGGATGTCAGTTTCGATTTTCGTATCGTTCGCGATATTCCTGCGCGCGTATGCCGTATTTGCGTTGCACGGCCGTCTGCAGCGCGCGCGTATCGGGGAAACCGCATTCCCTTGCGATGCTGGCTATCGACGCAGAGGAACCTGACAGTTTTCTGCAGGCGTCGTCCAATCGCAGGTCGGTCAGAAATTCTTTGAACGTTTTGCCGGTCGCCTTGCGGAATAGGCGGCAGAAATGTTCCCTGCCGTATCCAAATTCCCGTGCGACGTCGGTCGCTTCGAGATGCTGTTTGCGGTGCGATGTCATGTATCCGATGATCTGCATGGTGATGTTTCTTCCGGATCTGACCAATTCCGGCCGCCGTACCCCGGAAACGAACCTCGAATACAGCAGCGATAGCAATTCGTACAGCAGCATATTGAGCTTGAATCCACGAATGGCCTCATCGGACTGCTGCCATCGGATGATGTCCTCGCCTAATCGTGCGAGTCGCGCTAAATCGTCTTTGGTGGCGCGGGGCGCTCGCAGGGAAAACATGTACCTGTCGGCGAAGGGGTACAGCCGTTCCAAAACCTCGTCATTGAATGTGGCCGAGAGCACGAGCGGTGTCGTTCCGTCTGTGTTCGTCGGTATGCCGTAATGAATCGAATATGGATTGATGAGCAGCAGATCGCCGGTATTGAGGGGCATTTCCTGCCCGTCCACGATAAACGGGCAGCTGCCATGTGATGAGTAGACGAATTCCAGGCCGGGGTGCCAATGTGCCTTGGCTTTCTCATCCGGCGAATCGTGAATGATTACCAGTCCGGGGTGCTCCTCCGGATAGACGTTCTCTTCGCGATAATCAGGGCCAATCAATGTGTTGTATGGCATTGGCGCGGATGCGATGGCCACGAATCCCTCCACTTCATCGTCAACGGATATAGGGCATGTAACATGTGATTCTATTATGGCAAAATGTGATGTCTTTTTCTGCTATTACCGAACGGTAAATCACAAGCATGTATTCCAATGTCACATATTGCACTATTTTGGCCTGTTTGAACTCGTAGCGTTGATATGTCTATTGATTAGAAGACGAAGGAGTCAGAATGTCATCTTCGAACAATTCGAAGCAGACAAATGATTCCGTCGGAACTATTGCCTTGGCCAACAAACGCCGTATCGACGAAAGCATGCCGGAGACGGCGGGTGTTGAGCTCGAAGACATGAAGGCGGAGTGACATGTTTGAAAAAGTGCTGATCACCGACGAAGAGCGTCAGATGTTCCCCAAGTGGACCGTGCTTGACGAGGACCTCGCCGACGTTGATCCCGTTCTTGCCGAGCAGGTGCTTGAATCGCGACTCGAGTTCTCCAGGGGAGACATCTCTCGAACCGACTACTGGCATGATCCTGAAGGAATCGACGTCATCGCCGACATCCAGTACGTAGACGACGGAACCCGCGCCCACAGGCTCGACCTGTACCTGCCGCACGACAGTGTGGTCAGGGGCAGCAAAACCACTCCTGTGTACATCGACATTCATGGTGGCGGATTCGTTTACGGTTACAAGGACCTCAACCGCAACTTCTGCACGAACCTTGCCAAGCAGGGATTTGCCGTGTTTTCCATAAGCTACCGTCCCGCTCCGGAAACCGACTTCCTCGGACAGCTGGAGGATACTGCGGCGGCGTTCCGGTGGATTCGGGAGCATCGGGACGATTATCCCGTCGCGCAGGATCAGGTGTTTCTTACGGGAGATTCGGCGGGTGGCACCCTTGCCTTGTATATGACGGCCGTTGAGCGTTCCTCCGAATTCGCCGAAAAGATTGGCATCGGCCAGTCCGGTCTTTCCGTTGCGGGAAGCGCGTTGATTTCGCCGTTGACTGATCTGACTTCGTATCTGGCGTTGTGTGGTTTCGATGCGAAGTGTGAGTTCGGGGATGCGAGGTTGGTTCCGATTATTGACTGTATTGCGCCGATGTTCTTCACTCGACTGTTCGACAGGGGTGCAGAACTGGCCGATCTCAAGACAATGGCCGAAGAAGTGGATTTCCCGTCGGTGTTTATCAACACCAGCAGCGACGATTTCATCCATGTTGAATCGTTGAAGCTGGCCACCGCTCTGGTGGCGGCCGGGCGAGACGTCGAACTGCACGATTGGCATACGGATAAGGGCCAGACCCTCGGCCACGTGTTCCCGGTGTGCATGTCTTGGCTGGATGAAAGCCAGAAGGTCCTCCGCCTGATGCGAGATTTCGCATACGCGAAGCTCTGATATCGGACGATATGGGCCACGGACGGGCGGTAGGCGATTCCCGAGCGATTTGCCTACCGCCCGTCTTCGACATAAGTGACTTAAACAACGGGGTGTGAGAAACATAGCGAAATCAAGGGGAAGAAAAGTGATTCTTGATTTTGACTGTATCGCGTTGCGGAAAGCCTCTGACGATGACTCTGCTTGTTGTTGTGTTCGATTGGTTGATGAGTTGAACGCTTCGTTGCGATGGCGCATACACTGGATGGTATGAAGGCTGATGGCAATGTGGCGGATCGTAGGGAAGCGCAAGGCGGCCGGCGGAAGACGGACCGGTTCGGGTTGAATATGAGACGTTGGGCGGCGCAGCACGAATCGTATATCGACACCGCATTGATGCAAGGGGAGACCCCGCAGCGGCTTCTCGATTGGCATTTGCGTAAACTGCAGTGGTTGCAGCATGAACGGCTGATCCATCTCATCGTCCTGTTCATCACCATCGCGCTATTCCTGACTTCGCTCGCTTTTGTGGTACTGGTACCGTCCACGCTGCCCGTGTCGCTGGTGGTTTATCTTATTCTTCTTGTGCTTTTGATCTTTTATCTGCGCCACTACTTCTTCTTGGAGAATACCGTGCAGCATTGGTATCACATCGCCGAGGAACTGCATGACCGCGCCGAGGAAGCCCGCTAATCCGTTGACGCAACAAACGCTCAGTTTTTAAAGAAAGCAATCGACAACTTTTTTAAATAGATATTTTGATGAGCGGCTTGTTTCGGGAATAAAGACGTTCGGTTTTCTGTTAGCTCCGACTAGTCGGCTGCTTGCGTCTTCATGCGGATTGGATTGCCGATGCGGGTGGTCCTTTTGGAAAATATGGAAGGTGGGAACGATGAAGAGTCTCGAAGGGCGAACGTGGGAAAAATTTTCCTGCACCGTGGAATATGAGTCCGGAAAATGGCACCTTAGCCCGGAATCCGTTCTGCACGAAATGGGATTCCGCATCTTCTCCCCAGCTATAAAGTCGGTTTACCCCTACATATCTTCCGCATTTTTCTCTCATTATTTTCGTGTTTCCGGACGATTCTGCGAAAGGTGGCCGATTATTCGCATCCCCCTTTCTCATGGTGCGGGAGGCAGCCTCCGCCAGCATGCCGCTTGGTACGATTCGCGCTACGTGGACGGTCGCATGACTTGCGGCTACGCGTTGCCTCGGCTGAGGCTGCGTGCGCAGAGAGCCTCCAGCGGGAACGCTGGTTCGCCGATGTCCGTCGAGGTGGTGACATCTAGAAATGTGATTTCGCCCAGCGATTTTCAAACGGCGATGGATCTCAAATACGTCCGAGACGTGAAGGAAGCGCCACGGAAGGTGACACATGTTCTTCCTCGTCGAGCCTTCAACCGGCGTGGCACTGCCCATACTGGCGGGAAGAACGCAGTTGTACGGCCGCTTCACGGGCACGCCGGACGACGGCATGATCGTCGATATTGCCGTACGGTCTGTCAGAAAATGCAGGAACGAGGTTTTCGACGAAGACAGCAGTGATAGTGGTGACGTCTCGTTCCGCCGTTTCCTGGAAAAGAATGGGGGAGCGGACGATAAGGACGTGGCGCAGTACATCGAACAAAACGACGGTGTACTACGCGAACTCGTCGAACGCAGGGGGAGCGACGACGACTACAGAAAGCTACGCGAAGCCGTTTATCTTCTTCGGCGCAGGCTGGGTGAAGGAGACGCGCAGGATGTCGTCTGGAACGATGGCAATGGCAGTGGCGAGGGCAATAGCGATGGTGGCAACGACGTTCGGGAAGTCGTCGAACAAGATGGGGCCTGTATCTTCGCGCATTCCCGTCTGCATTGCGATTGCCGTGCGGAATACTATATCGAATCATACTGTGCGAATCCCGAATGCAGCGAGGTACACGAACAATGCTACTGCGCTCGCCATTTTGCCTAGAAAATCGGCAAGTACATAAACCTTCTTGAACGATCCCGGGTCGATGCGGCCCGCCTCCGTGACGAGGTTCTGTGGGCGGGCCTGCTCCCGTCCTGCATGACTCTGCTGGATTGGGGACGTCTTAACTGACGATTTGCCGTTTTCCGGGGATACGCCGGATGCGAACATACGGTAACGGCACGGTGAACTGTGCTTAACTGGAATCATGCGCATGAAGAACAGAAGTGTCGCAAGAACGGCGGCTGTTGTGATCGCAACTGCGGTACTGTGCGGCATTGTGCCGATGATTGGTGTTGCGTTGCGCAATTCGACAGTCGCAACAATACGTGAAACCAATATTTTGCAGGCTTTAACAGTGTTGCCAGAAGGATTGCGCGACTGCTCCACGGTACTTGCGTACCTGTTCTCGACGGTTGGGTGCGTCGCTATCGTCTCTGCGCTCGCCGTTGTCGATTCGCGTATTACCGGCAGCGGACGCGTCGTCATCCGCGATGTTATCGTTTCGGTGGCACCGATACTGTATGTGACCGGCGTCAAATGGCTGGTTGAACGTCCCCGTCCGATTACGTCCGTCGGTAGCGGTTTGCTGCCGGGCGATCCAAGCTTTCCCAGCGGACATACTGCAGCCGCGGTGATCGTATCGGTCATGATGATTCTCATCGTGCGTAATTTCGCGCGCAGTCGCTTCCCCGACGGCGAAGATGACGAGCGCGCAAACAGAAGACGAGTGTTCCTTCGCAGGGCGATTATCGGCGCTGTCGCGCTTGTCGTGGCGGTCGCCTGCTCGCGATTGCTGCTCGGCCTGCACTATCCAACAGACGTGATCATTTCCGCCACCATCTGCCCGCTCATCTCCTACGCCGTCTGGTGCGTGTGGAACGCATGCGAAAGCACGGAGGAGTGGTAAAAATCGCGCGCTGTCAGCGAAATTATAGGCGTTATATAGGCGTTGCGTAGACGCTATATAGGGCGTTACATAGGCGTTTGGAGCGTCGGCAAGGGATTTCACACAGTCTGCGTCAGCATGGTGAATGGCTGATCGGGCTCGTCGTCTTCAGCGACAAGCCCGGCCACATCCGCTAGACACCATAGGGCATATAACGGCAAATTCAGCACGTTCCCTTGAAGCAGCACGTTCGACCGGGAGACCACAATGCCTTGTTTCAATTGGTATTCCGGGTTGGCAAGCAATGCGTCGATGGCCGCATGGGTCATGTAACTCCTGCCAGATTTCACTTCTATCGGCATTACGGAATCGTCTTGGGTGTCTGCAATGAAATCGACTTCGCCCTTCTTTTTTGACATGTAGTAATACAGTGGAATCCTCTGTGCCGTCAGTTCTTGGGCTGCAAAGTTCTCGTAAATGGCCCCAAGGTTGGGATTGCGATCATCCAAATATGCCGCTTGTGCCGTGGTGGTGGGATACCTTGCCATCAGCATGCCTGTGTCAGACTGGTACAGCTTAAATTTCGGGGATTGCGCGCCACGTTTCAGTGGCGATTTCGGTTCGGCCACGCAATCGGTTTTCAGTGCCACGCCAGCGTCCGACAGCCATACGAAATCTTTCTGATTGCGGGAATACCTTGCGTTTTCGCCAATCGCGGTCACGGAGAAACGGCCATTGCCTTCCGTCAACTGTGCTGGCAGCTGCTCGAACACTTCTCTCACCTGCAATGTGCGGGAGCCAGCGTATTGGGAAATATCATGTCGATATTGACGATTCAAATCAGATTGGACACGTCTTACGGCCGACAGATCGCCATTGGAGTTCAGAAAAGCGTTCACTGCGTCCGGCATACCGCCTACAACAAGATAAGTGCGGAAATTGCGCATCATCGCATCATGCACGGCTTCATCAATGGGGCTTTTGTTTTTGCAACATTGACGTATGGTTTCCAATGTTGCTTCACGTATGCCGATCGCCCAACAAAATTCTTCAAAATCCATAGGGCGCATAGTTCGTTTCGTCACATATCCTACCGGATATGAACGTACGCCTTTGAATTCTGTTCCGAGCATGGAACCGGAGAAGATGTAGTCGAACCGACCGTCCTGCACCAGGAATTTGACCATCGTCATGATATCCGGTGCTTCCTGCACCTCGTCGATGAAGATGAGGGTGTTGCCGGGGATCATGTCGGTTTGGGCGAATAAGGAAAGTCGGGAGAGGAAATCATCCATACTGGAGGCTGTCAGCAGTGCTTTTGTGGCCGCTTTGTTGTCATATAGATTGATTTCAACGTACGTCTGGTATTCCTGTTTGGCGAATTCGCGTATTGCGTAGCTTTTTCCGATTTGCCGTGCTCCAGTGACGAGCATTGCCTTTTCGGATGATGTTTTCCAGTCGATAAGTTGCTGTGTGATCTTACGTTTCAGCATCGGCAGCCCCTTTAGTGCGATGAATCCTTGAAAAGCATAGCATAGGAAGCGTTTGTTGCACAAAATAGAAGATTTGAAAAGGGCAAAATTGCACAGAATGGAAGATTTGAGACTGAGCTATTTGCACAAAATGAAAAATTTTGTTTTATGCGTGATGAGGCCAGTTGCGGTTCAGCACTTCAGCTGGGGTCTAGATGATCGGCTGCGACTGATTGCATTCATTGGCGGCGAACTGTTATTTGGTGATTCAAGCTTTCCAAGTGTTGTGCATACGGAAGCCGCGAATGTTGGTTATGATAGTGTTTGCTGCGCGTGTTTTGGCATAAAACGAATCGACCGAAGGGGAGTGTTAGCGGCACGTGGTTCTATGGCACTCGTTCGCTCGCAATCACTACTTAGTTCACATTACCTGATATGAACTGATTTTTGTTCCGCATTTCCCCTAACTCGATGGGAGATGATGGAACCATGGCAAAAGGAACGAGATACACGCCGGAGTTCAAGGCGAAGGCCGTCAGGCTGTTGACCGAGTCGCGCGGCTCGTATTCGTCGGAGACCAAGGCGATCGAACAGGTCGCCAGGGATCCGGGGTCGCGCCGGAGACGCTGCGCCGTTGGCGCAACAAGACGGACGCCACGGTCGCGGCGGAGACCAAGCAGTCGGCCGAAGACGCGATGGCGGAGTTGAAGAGTTTGCGGGCCGAGGTCGCGCGATTGAGGCGGGCGAACGAGATATTGACGACGGCGTCGGCTTTTTTCGCGGCACGGCTCGACCCGACACGGCGTTGATGGTCGCTTACATCGACGAATTCAAGGACCGTTTCAGGGTCGGGCCGATCTGCAGGGTGCTGGCCGCTTCGCTGGACTGCGGGTTCATCACGCCGCGCGGCTACCGCATGTTCAGATCCAGGCCCGTCAGCCGCATGGCCGCCAGGCACGAGGCGCTGGCCCGCGGCATCCTCGAGATCCATGCCGATTTCTTCATGGCCGTGTACGGGTACCGCAAGACGCACGCCCAGTTGTTGGCGCGGGGCTGGGATCCGGCCGAGATCGGCCGCGACCAGGTGATGAACGTCATGCGGGAATCGGGAATCCGCGGCGTGCGCCGCGGCAGGACGCCCGTCACCACCAAACCGGCGAAGGGCACGGGCGGCAGGCCCGACCTCGTGGAACGCAGGTTCGAGGCGGAGGCGCCGAACCGGCTGCACGTGGCCGACATCACCTACGTGCGCATGGCCAACGGCTCGTTCGGCTACACGGCGTTCGTCACCGACGTGTTCGCCCGCAGGATCGTCGGATGGGCGTGCGCCACCACCATGGACACCGGGGAGCTGCCGCTGCAGGCGCTGGAACAGGCGATGTCATGGGCTGCCTCGCATGGCGGCACGGACGGTCTCGTGCACCATTCCGACCATGGCGCGCGGTACATCAGCCTCGTGTGCACCACCAGGGTCGGGGAGTTCGGCATGCTTCCCTCGGCCGGCACGGTCGGCGACTCGTACGACAACGCCATGGCCGGGAGCGCCGACGGCGCGTACAAGACCGAGCTCGTCTGGCGACGCAAGCCCTTCCGGGATTTGAGGGACCTGGAATTGGCGACGTTCCGGTGGGTCTCGTGGTGGAACTCGAAGCGTCTGCACCGGTCCTTGGGCTACGGGACACCGGAACGGACCGAAACCGAGTATTATGCAAACCAAGCGGCGCAAGCCGCCCCACTATAAGGGCGGAACAAAAATCAGGCCATATCATGTAGCCGCTGGTGTCACTGCTGGCGCGATTAAAGACTAAAGAGGGTAAAAATGACACAGTTTTCAATTTCTCCTGATGGACTTGCTCTAACATGGACTGGTAGCGGAGAGTATCTACGCATTGAGCCTTGGTCCAAGGATAGTGTCCGAGTGCGTGCCAGTAAAATGCATGAACCATCTGATTTTGATTATGCCCTGCAGTGTTCTGAAAAGGTTCACAGACAAGCTGTAATCGAAATTGATTCACAGAAAGACGAGGCAACTCTTACCAATGGTCAGATTGTTGTAAAAGCTAATGCTTACCATTCATGCAATGCGGCATCTGGGTATGAAGAATTTCATTGTGCATTGAGCTTTTATAAAAAAGACGGTACGCTACTCTTTAAAGAGATTTCGGGTGGTGGTTCGCTGAATCTTAAAGCGCGTAATTATCAATCCATCACAGGTGGAAACCATAGAATTACAGTCTCTTTTACAGCATCTAGAACTGAGCATCTTTATGGTATGGGTGAATATCAGCAAGATGTAATGGATTTGAAAGGTAGCACTTTTGAACTTGCCCATCGTAATTCGCAAGCGTCAGTGCCTTTCGTGGTTTCTTCTGCCGGATATGGTTTCTTATGGAATAATCCGGCAATTGGGCAAGCCACGTTCGCTTTAAATAGAACGGAATGGCGTGCTGATTCCGCGAGACAAATTGATTATTGGGTGACGGCTGGTGATACGCCGGCAGCAATTGAACGCAATTACGCTAATGCTACAGGGCACTCCCCGATGATGCCGGAATGGGGTCTTGGATTTTGGCAATGTAAATTGCGCTATTGGAACCAAGAACAATTGCTGGAGGTGGCTCGCGAATTTAGGCGTCGTGGAATTCCGCTTGACCTTATCGTTATTGATTTCTTTCATTGGCCGCATATGGGGGATTTCAGTTTTGAGCGAGAATTCTGGCCTGATCCTAAGGCTATGTGTGATGAGTTACACGAAATGGGGATTAAGCTTATGGTTTCGGTCTGGCCGCAAGTCGCGATTGAATCAGAAAACTATGCAGAGATGAAAAGCCGGAATTTGTTGGTAATGGCAGAGAAAGGGGAGGACATTGGCATGATGTTTGAGGGGCCTAGCCAATTTTTTGACGCTACCAATCCTGCTGCGCGAAAATATGTCTGGGATAAATGTAGAGCCAATTATGCGGATTTGGGTGTCGATGCCTTCTGGCTGGATGAAGCTGAGCCGGAATACGGTTCCTACGATTTTGAGAACTATCGCTATTATGCTGGTTCGAACCAACAAATTGGTAATATATTTCCAGTAAAATATAATCAGGGGTTTTATGACGGCCAGATTGAACTTGGGCGTGAGGGGCAGATTGTCAATTTAACCCGTTGCGCATGGGCGGGTTCTCAGCGCTATGGTTCACTTGTATGGTCTGGTGATGTTGGCTCGACATTTGATGCTTTTAAAGCTCAGATTACCTGTGCTATTCACATGGGTATGGCGGGCATTCCATGGTTTACAACTGATATGGGTGGTTTCCATGATGGTGACATTAATTCGGAATATTTTCGTGAGTTGTTTTTACGTTGGTGCCAATTTTCATGTTTCTCTCCTGTAATGCGGAATCATGGTGATCGTTCTGCCGCACAGCCTGACGGCACAATGAAAGAGGTGGTTACTCGTTCTGATGGTTCACATCGTTCTCCATCAGGGGCTGATAATGAGCCGTGGAGTATGGGAGAAACCGTTGAAAGAATTTTTACAAAATATATAAAGATCAGGGAACAACTAAGGCCATATACCCGTGAATTATTTGCAGATGCACATGAGAATGGGCAGCCATTGATTCGTGGATTATTTTATGAATTCCCCAAAGATTTAAATACGGCTGACATTTCTGATGAATATATGTTCGGCCCTGATTTGTTAGTGGCTCCTGTTACAGAATTTTCAGCTAGAAAACGGACGGTTTATCTGCCAGGAGAGGCTTCAACTATATGGACGAATTTATTGGATGGGACTGAAACTACAGGCGGACAATCTATCGTAGTTCATGCGCCGTTGGAGTCTATACCGGTTTTTGCTCGGAATGGTAATGACCATGATTTGTTGGGCAAACTGTGATTCTTTAACATGAACTTTGAGCCGTGCCGCGGGTGTTAATTAGACTTCTTAGCTAATTAACTGTAACGCGGCTCGGCTCTGTTTGTTCTTACTGCGTCTTGTGTGTTTGGGGGCGGTGTCGTTTTGTCGGACTCATCGTTGATTCCATCACCACCAATCATGCCACAAGACCGAGCCCGCGTCGACGCTCCATGATGCTCGTGTCCGGACTCCGTCTTGATGCGCTTGTCCCGGTACCAGACCATGTAGTCGTCGAGCATGTTGATGATCTCATCCATGGTGACGCCCGCGAAGCTCCGTTTGTGGAAGAACTCCTGCCTGGTCCGGCCGAAGAACCCCTCTGGACTGTCTAATACATTGTAGCCAATCCACTGGGGTCGCTGCCGAACGTGTACGTCAAAGTATCCGGATATCCGACCGGCGACATCGGTTTCGTGACCGATCTGCTCGACCTGCTCCAATCGGCTTTCCCGAACGACCGTCTGCTGTACGCGTCCAACTGGCCCGTCATTGACATGTACGCCGATTTTGACAGCCATCTGTCGATCCTTCTTGACCGTTTCGCGGGGAACGACGACTTCTTCATCAACAACGCGCGAAGCGCCTACCATATCGTCGAAAGGAAGAAACCATGACCAGCAACGCCATGTTCGAAGGGGTGTTCTGCCCATCCATCACCATCACCAAGGAGAACGGGAGCGTCGACTACGACAATTGGGGTAGGCACCTCGACCATCTCGCCGATTCCGGCATCGACGGCGTGCTGCTGTTCGGCAGCATCGGCGAGTTCTATTCCATTGACGTCCATACCAAGGCGGAAGTGGTGAAATTCGCCGTTTCAAGGGTCGCCGGAAGGATGAAGGTGCTCGTCGGCGTGGGAGACACGAATCTCGACAACGTCAGGACGCTTGCAGCTGAAAGCGAGGCCGCCGGAGCCGACGCGCTGGTCGCGGTCTCCCCATACTATTTCGGCCCGTCTCCCGACACAGCGAAACGGTATTTCTCCGCCGTGGCCAAGTCGACGACCCTTCCGGTGCTGCTATACAATTTCCCCGCCAGGACCGGCAACGACCTATCCCCGGAGCTGGTGGCCGATTTGGCAGCCGAGAATCCGAACATCGTCGGCATCAAGGACACCGTCGACACGATCAGCCATACCAGGAAGGTCATAGTCGCCGCACGCCGCGTGAACCCGTCGTTCAGCGTGTTGTCCGGGTTCGACGAGTACTACACCGTCAACCGCATCAGCGGCGGCAACGGAGTGCTGTGCGGCCTGACCAACGTGGAGCCAGAAACGTTCGTGAAGCTGCATCGCGCATGGCAGAAAGGCGATTACGCCACCGCCGTGCAGGCGGCCGAACGCATCTCCTACCTGATGCGTCTGTATGACACGGCGGATCTGTTCATCAGCGCCATCAAGGGGGCGGTCAAGGCGAAAGGACTGTCCATCAGCACGGCCATCCGCGAACCGGCCACCCAGCTGACGAACAGGCAATACCAGAACATCCAGAACATCCTGCGTTGAAGGATATGGTGGAAGGGAACGCGTCATGAAGCTCGTATTCAATGGAACGTCATCGCATTGGGAGGAGGACATTCCTCTCGGCAACGGCCGTATGGGAGCGGTCCTATGCTCCGAACCGACAGCCGACGTCCTGTATCTCAACGACGACACCTTATGGTCCGGATATCCGCATGAGGAGTCGCCGGCGCTGAATCCCAAGATTGTCGCTTCCGCCAGACGGGCGGCGTTCCGCGACGATTACGCCGAAGCGACCCGAATCATCAAGGAGGCGACGGTACGGGAAAAGGACGAACAGATCTACGAACCGTTCGGAACGGCGCGCATCCGATATTCGGCCGAAGACGACGGTCGCGACGGCATGAGCCGCCGGCTGGACCTTTCCAGAGCTGTGGCCGGGGAAACGTTCCTGATCGGGGAAACCGCCGTCGGGGTCGATGCATGGTGCAGCGAACCAGATGACATGCTGGTATACAGAATGTCATCGGACGGGCCGGTCAACGTGTCCATTGACGTGTCCGGCAGCTTCCTCAAACAGTCCAGGGTCTCGTTGAACGCCAATCCGGACGCCCGTACCGCTTCGCTCATCGTCATGGGCAGGATGCCCGGGCTTAATGTCGGCGTACTTCCTCATCAGGTGGAATCGCCATGGGAGGATGAGGATTCCGGCACGGGAATGGCATATGCCGGGGCTTTCATCCTGGATGCCAAGGACGGTGACATCCAGGCAAGCGGCAACATGCTGAGATGCACGGACGTCACCGGATTCACACTGCGGTTCCGCAGCATGAGCGGCTTCCGTGGCAGCTATGAGCAGCCGGAACGCGACATGAACGTTCTCGCGGACCATCTGGAGAAGTCCCTTGGCGGATGGCCGTCGGATCCCCAAGCGCCGCTCGAACGTCATGTGGCCGATTACCGGCGTTACTTCGACCGGGCCAGGATCCATCTCGGTCCGAGCCATGATGGCGATGTGGAGGTCCCGTTCACGGAAACACTCCGTTCGACCGCCAACGAAAGGCCGAATCGTCTGGAAACATTGTCGGAAGCGATGTTCGACTTCGGAAGATACCTGCTGATCTCATCATCCAGGCCACGCACGCAGCCCGCGAATCTGCAGGGATTGTGGAACCACAGGGATTTCCCGAACTGGTACAGCGCGTACACGACGAACATCAACGTCGAAATGAACTATTGGATGACCGGCCCCTGCGCGTTGCATGAGCTTATCGAGCCGCTCGTTTCCATGAACGAGGAACTGCTGGCTTCGGGGCGCGAAGTGGCCGAGCATGTCCTTGGATGCCGTGGATCGGCGGTGTTCCACAACGTGGATATCTGGCGCAGGGCCTTGCCCGCGAACGGCGATCCGATGTGGTCGTTCTGGCCTTTCGGACAGGCGTGGATGTGCCGGAACCTGTTCGACGAGTACCTGTTCGACCGGGACAAGTCGTACCTCGCGCGCATCTGGCCGATTCTGAGGGAGAGCGCCCGGTTCTGCATGGATTTCCTGTCGGACACCGAACAGGGCCTCGCCCCTTCGCCGGCCACTTCTCCGGAAAACTGCTTCCTGGTCAACGGGAAGCCAACGTCCGTCGCGCAGGCAAGCGAGAACGCCACCGCCATCGTCCGCAACCTGCTCGACGACCTCATCCTTGCCGCGCAGGATATGGACGACCTCGATGGCGATGACGAAAGTCTGGTCCAGGAGGCAAGGATAGTCGTCAGGCAGTTGTCCGAACCGCAGATCGGTACGGACGGAAGGATCCTCGAATGGAACGACGAGTTCATCGAGGAGGATCCGCTCCACCGCCATCTGTCGCATCTATACGAGTTGCATCCAGGCACCGGCATCACCGCGAGAAGTTCGCGCTTGGAGAACGCGGCCCGCAAATCGCTTGAGACCAGGGGCGACGACGGCTCCGGCTGGAGCATCATGTGGCGCATGATCATGTGGGCCAGGCTGCGTGACGCGGAACATGCCGAACGAATCATAGGCATGTTCCTGCGCCCGGTCGACGCCGACGCCGCGACCGGTCTGGTAGGAGGAGGCGTATACGACAGCGGCATGTGCGCGCATCCGCCATTCCAGATCGACGGCAACCTTGGATTCCCGGCCGCGCTGGCGGAAATGCTCCTGCAAAGCCACGACGGTCTGATCCGGATTCTTCCCGCCTCGCCGAAAGACTGGCATGAGGGACGTTTCCGTGGATTGAGGGCGAGAGGGGGCGTTTGCGTCGATGCGTCATGGACGGACGATGAGGTGAAATATACTTTGCGTTCGTCGGGGCCGACGGAAGTCACGGTGATTGTAGAAGGCGTCAATATGGCGCACGTCGTGGTATCTCCGGATAAGCCCCTTGATGGCACGGTACGGCGGAGATGATCGGATTCGCACAATATGAAGCGATCCCGTTCGCAGACTGTCATTTTTGTTTGCGGATGGGTCGTTTTCATTGAAAACAAAATTTCCGACATTGATGGCAATTACGCTTCCAAACATGATAAACTCGTTACTAAACACGTTTAGTTACTGAATCTCCAAGGAGGTAGGTTTCCATGGCCACGATCAGGGAGATCGCGGAAAAGGCGGGCTTCTCCCAGGCGACCGTATCGAGAATACTCAATGACGACCCCTCGTTCTCGGTGAAGGAGGCCACCCGTCAGAAGATTCTGAGCACCAGCATTGAGATGGGGTACGAGAACGTCCCCCGCTACCAACGTGTCACCATTCCGCAAGACATCGCGTTGCTGAACAACTCCATCCACGACAAGGGGCTTCAGGACGCCTATTTTGACGAGCTTGAAGTTTCATTACGTCGCCATGCCAAGGACGAGCGCATGAAAGTGACGGAATACAACGATGTCAAATCCCTGATGAAGGACGCGTCCAAATACGCCGGATTCATCTCAATAGGTCCGGCGCCGTTCAAAAGGAACACGTTGAAGCGTCTGCACGCGGTCCTTCCGCATGGAGTGTTCATCGACATCAATCCCGCGCCGAACCTGTTCGATTCGGTGCAGCCGGATCTGGAGCAGACCATTCTGGACGCCTTGGACGAATTGATGGACGCCGGCAACAAGCGAATCGGGTTCATCGGAGGGTTCGGCAACATCATGGGCGACCATGAGTATCCCGAGGATCCGCGTGCGTTCGCGTTCCGCAACTGGACCGTCCGTCTCGGTCTTGACGTCGACGGCCTGGTGTTCGATGAGGGGCCTTTCACCGTGGAGAACGGCCGTGCCTTGGGAGAGAGGTTCGTGGCCGAATGTGGCGACAGGCTCCCGGATGCTCTGATTGTGGCGGCGGACCCCATCGCCGTAGGCGTCTTGCAGGCGTTCGCGGCGTCCGGCATTCTGGTTCCACGCGACATGCGACTGGTGAGCATCAACAACCAGGAGATCGCGAATTACACTTCGCCGACGCTTTCGTCGTATGACATCAACAAGGACGAATTGGCCAAGGCCGCGGTATTCATGCTGTCGGA
>ERZ857955.1018-NODE-1018-length-25271-cov-4.188491_pt1 | contig 25271 bp, 23 predicted proteins | sample MGYA00519956_ERZ857955 | MGnify/ENA primary metagenome ERZ857955 (study PRJEB31778, sample SAMEA3449378) | human gut metagenome | biome: human gut; feature: human-associated habitat; material: faeces | place: United Kingdom | collected 2010/2012 ...
GTCGGCATTTTCAATGACCATCAGCGTGGCATTGCTGACATCAACACCCACCTCGATCACCGTGGTTGCCACCAGAATATCAATTTCATGCCGGAGAAATGCACTCATGGTGTATTCCTTGGCGTCGGACCGGAGCTTGCCGTGCACCAGCCCGACCTTTAAATCCGGAAAGGTGGTGGAAAGCGTTTCAAACATGGTTTCTGCGGCAGTGAGTCCGGTTTCGGCATTTTCCTCCACCGCAGGGCAGACCACATACACCTGCCGACCTGCATCCACCTGCTTTCGGATAAAACCGTTGAGCCGCGCCCGATAGCCGGAGCTTACCAGAAACGTTTCCACCGGCTGCCGTCCGGGTGGCAGCTCGTCAATCACCGAAACGTCCAGATCGCCATAGAGAATCAGCGCCAGCGTCCGAGGAATGGGGGTAGCGGACAGCACCAGCATATGAGGTGCGTTTCCCTTGGCTGCCAGTGCGGCGCGCTGACGGACGCCAAACCGGTGCTGCTCGTCAATGACCACCAGTCCCAGATTGTAATAATCCACCGTGCCGGAGAACAGCGCGTGGGTGCCGATGATGATTTTTGCCGCACCTACCGCGATATAGTCCAGGGCTCTTCGGCGCTGTGCCGTGGGGGTGGAGCCGGTGAGCAGCACGCAGGGAATCCCCAGGGGCGCGAGAATTTTGGAGAAGTTCTGATAGTGCTGGTCCGCCAAAAGCTCTGTGGGCGCCATGAGCACCGCCTGATAGCCATTCTCCACCGCCTGGAGCATCGCTCCCAAAGCGACCATGGTTTTGCCGGAGCCAACATCTCCCTGCACCAGCCGGTTCATGGGACTGCCGGACAAAAGATCGTCGGAGATTTCCCTGAGACAGCGGCTCTGGGCGCCGGTAAGATCAAAGGACAGGCTGTCATAAAAATACTGGGGGACAGGCTTTGTGCATGGATAATGGCTTTCCTGCCCCCGCCGCGCCTTCATGAGTCCCAGACCCAGCGAATAGAGGAAGAATTCCTCAAATATCAGCCGCCGCCGGGCTTCGGAAAGGGCTTCGGTGGTGGTGGGATGATGCACCTCAAGGAGCGCCTGATACAGTGGGACCAGCTGCTCCTGCTCCAGAATCCCGTCGGGAAGCCCGTCGGTCAGCTGGTCCCGGCATTGCTCCATGGCGGTAAAAATCAGGCTTTGAAGCATCCGGGAGGTCAGTCCTTTGGTGAGGGTGTAGACGGGGATGATGCGCCGAGTGGCGGTAGGAGGGGCCTCTATTTGTTCTACCACGGGATTTGTAAGTTCATACTTCCTGTCGTCTCCGGAAAGGCTGCCATAGAAATAGTAGCTTTCTCCCGGAAGGAGATTCTGGCTCATCCAGGGCTGATTAAACCAGGTGACCCGGACTTTGGCGGTGTCGTCGGAGACGGTGCAGCGGGTATAGGTCAGTCCCTTGCGCACATAGCTGGTGCGGGGAGCAGACAGCACCATGGCGCGAAAGCAGGCAGACTCCTCCGGCGCCAGCTGGGAGAGCGTGACCATTTTGGTCCGGTCCTCATAGTCACGGGGATAATAGTGGATGAGATCCTCCAGGGTGACAACGCCCAGCTTTTCCAGCTGTGCCGCTCTGGATGCGCCTACGCCTTTTAATACGGTGACAGGGTCGGTCAGCACCATGAACACACCTCCAAAAAACAGGGCAGCCGCAAGGATCGGGCTGCCCTGTATCGGTCAAAAAAGTTAAATTCTAGCCACGCCGGACTTTTTGGCGGCCTCGGCAACCGCCTTTGCCACGGCGGGTCCCACTCTGGGGTCAAAGGCGGGGACGATGATATAGTCGGGAGAAAGCTCCTCAGGGGAAACCAGGTCTGCCAGGGCATAGGCGGCAGCCAGCTTCATCTCATCGTTGATCTCGCTGGCACGGACGTCGAAGGTGCCGCGGAAAATGCCCGGAAATGCCAGCACATTGTTGATCTGGTTGGGGAAATCGCTTCTGCCGGTGCCCACCACCGCTGCGCCAGCCTTCAATGCCTCGTCGGGCATGATCTCGGGGGTGGGATTTGCCATGGGGAATAGAATGGCGCCGGGCGCCATGGTCTTGACCATCTCAGGGGTAACGGTGCCGGGGGAGGAGACGCCGATGAACACGTCAGCGCCGCGAATCACGTCCTTCAGGGAGCCCTTTTCGAGATTCCGGTTGGTGATCTTGGCAATTTCAGCCTTAGCGGGATTGAGATTCTCCCGACCCTCGTAGATGGCGCCGGTGCGGTCACACATAATGACGTTCCGGAGCCCCATGGAAATCAGCAGCTTGATGATCGCGATACCGGCAGCGCCTGCACCGGAGGTGACCACCTTAATGTCCTCGATTTTCTTGCCTACCACCTTCAAGGCGTTGAGCATAGCGGACAGCACCACAATGGCGGTGCCGTGCTGATCGTCGTGGAAAATCGGGATGTCGCACTTTTTCTTGAGCTTTTCCTCGATTTCAAAGCACCGGGGGGCGGAGATATCCTCCAGATTGATGCCGCCAAAGGAGCCTGCCAGCAGCGCCACAGCGTCTACAAACTCGTCCACATCCTTGGTGCGCAGGCACAGGGGAATGGCATTGACACCGCCGAACGCTTTAAACAGCACGCATTTGCCCTCCATTACCGGCATGCCCGCTTCGGGACCGATATCCCCAAGACCCAGCACAGCGGAGCCGTCGGTAATGACCGCAACGGTGTTGCCCCGTCCGGTGAGCTCATAGCTGAGGCTGGGATTCTTCTGGATTTCAATACAGGGCTGGGCAACACCGGGGGTGTATGCCAGAGAAAGGTCGTCACTGTTTTCCACCTTCATCTTAGGAACGGTGTCGAGCTTGCCCTTCCACTGATAGTGGAGCTTCAGGGATTCCTCTGCGTAATTCATATTGTTAACCTCCAGGCAGAATTGTAGCAAAATGTTCTTTTATTATACATCAAAGTCAGCCGGATGTACAGAACGGAAATGGAGTATAAGTGTAAAAATACAGAAATCAAAAAACAAAGGCAACGCCACACGAATTGGCGGCACATTCGTGTGGTGTTGCCGGAAACAAAAGAAACCGCCTCAAGCGGATGCTTGAAGCGGTGCTTTATGCTCCATTAGAGGGTGTTGAGCTTCTGAGCAATGCTGCTCTTCTTATGAGCGGCAGTGTTCTTGTGGAGGATACCCTTGCCCACGGACTTGTCGATGGTGGCAATGGCGACCTTTGCAGCAACGGCAGCAGCCTCCTTATCACCGGAAGCAGCGGCAGCCTCGAACTTCTTTACGTTGGTCTTCAGCAGAGACTTGTTCGCCTTGTTGGTGTCGTTAGCGGCTTTGGAGACAAGCACTCTCTTCTTGGCAGATTTAATGTTAGGCACGAAAAACACCTCCTCCACATCTCAAATTATAAGGTCAGTAAAAAGGCACAATATGCCTAGCTCACTACCATGCAGGGTTAGATTATACACGGTATTCCAAAGAAAATCAAGAGCTATTTTTGATTTTTTCAAAAAATATTGTGGTTTTCTTCCTTTGCAGGGACTAAATGTGGGGGCTTGGTGGGAAACTACCAAGTAAAGAGGAAAAGGAGGGCGTTTATGGAGATTCGGACGGACCTGGCACTGGAACGGGCGGGGGAGCTGCAAGATGAGGGGGGACTGCCCAAGGGCGTCAGCGTGCGGCAGGAAAGCCGCTACGGCACTAGAGCCACGGTGGTGACGGTGACCTCACGGGCAGGGGAGACGGCGCTGGGAAAGCCCAGGGGCACCTATATCACCGTGGAGCTGGGACGGGTGCTGCGCCGGGAAAAGGGCAGCTTTGAAAGTGCTGCGCAGTGCATTTCCGATTATCTGAAGGATATGCTGAAACTGAGCAGCCGCCTGCCGGTACTGGTGGCTGGACTGGGCAACCGGGAGGTGACGCCGGACGCCATCGGACCCTTGACCGCCGATCATATTCTGGTGACCCGGCATATGGTGGAGGCGGTGCCGGAAACCTTTGGGGAATTCCGTCCGGTTTCGGCAACGGTTCCCGGGGTTTTGGGCACCACCGGCGTGGAAAGCGCGGAGACAGTCCGGGCATTGGCAGAGCGGATCGGCGCAGCGGCAGTGATTGCGGTGGATGCATTGGCGGCAAGGGATACCGGACGGCTGTGCAGCACACTTCAGATTTGCGACACCGGAATTTCTCCCGGCTCTGGTATTGGAAACCGCCGCAGTGCATTGGATCAAAAGGCAATCGGCTGCCCGGTGATTGCATTGGGGGTTCCTACGGTCACCGATGCTGCCACCATGGCGTCGGACCTGTTTCAGCGCGCCGGCATGGAGGTGGAGGAAGCGCAGCTTCGGAAGGTTTCCACCGGCATGATCGTTACCTCCGGAGACATTGACCGCCGGGTGCGGGAAATTGCACGGGTGCTCTCCTATGCCATCAACAGCGCGCTGCATGCGGATCTGACCCTGGAGGAACTGACGGATTTGACGTTTTGACCGGTTCACATCCGTGGGGTGACCGGTTCCGTTATGTCAACGCCATATACGGAATGTTCCGGCGGCAGTGAAATGGGCAAAACTGTGGATAACTCTGTGGATAATGTGAAAAACTCCTTGCAAATCCACAGGTTCATTTCCCAAGTATTTCCCAAGGGGAATCCGAGGAAAATGGATATCCGGGTGCATATGCAAGGGGATTATCCACAGAAAACGGTTGACAAAACGGTTACGGAAAATTGAGATGATGGTAACAATACTAACCCATAATATCTCAAAATAGTAACAAAATGATAATTTTTATACGTAATTCATGGGAGAAACGTAGGAATTGGTGTTATGTAAATGTAATATTCACTTTTTGCCCCTGTGAGAAACCGGTGAACAATTGTGGATAACTCTGTGGACAATGTGAAAAACTCGTTGCAATTTCGCAGAGATTTCCATGGAAGCGGCATGAGAATCCGTGAACAAATTATGAATATTCCGATGAATAACCGGACTAATGCGGAAATTATGGGAACAGTGCGCGTTATGCACGAAATCGTACCATCCAAAATCCCATGAAAAGAGACGGAATATTTCTACACATCCGCTCTTGACGGGAAAGTGCCAAAAGAGTAGAATAGGCAGGTGATTTTGTGATTCTACAATGGAGGCGGAGCGTATGGCAGTGAAATATATCTTCGTGACCGGCGGTGTGGTATCCGGTCTGGGCAAGGGCATCACGGCTGCAAGCCTTGGTCGTCTGCTCAAGCAAAGGGGCTTGAAGGTGACGATCCAGAAGTTTGATCCCTATCTGAATGTAGACCCCGGCACCATGAGCCCGTTCCAGCATGGCGAGGTGTTTGTCACCGACGACGGCGCCGAGACGGATCTGGATCTGGGACATTACGAGCGCTTTACCGATGAGAATCTGACCGTCAATTCCTCGGTTACCTCCGGCAAGGTATATTGGTCCGTGCTGAACCGGGAGAGAAGCGGCGATTATCTGGGACGTACCATTCAGGTGATTCCCCACATTACCAACGAGATCAAAGAGCGCATCTATCGGGTGGGCAAGTCCACCAATACCGACGTGGTGATTACCGAAATCGGCGGCACCGTAGGCGATATCGAGTCTCAGCCCTTCCTGGAGGCAATCCGTCAGGTGGGGCAGGAGAATCCCCGGGAGGACGTGATGTACATCCACGTATCCCTGGTGGTCACCATCCCCGGCTCCAATGAGCTCAAGAGCAAGCCCACCCAGCACTCCTGCAAGGAGCTGCTTTCCATCGGCATTCAGCCCGATGTGATTGTATGCCGGGCAGATCAGCCCATCACCGAGGACATCCGCAATAAGATTTCGCTGTTCTGCAACATCCAGCCCGATGCGGTGATCCCCAACCTCAACGCCCCCATTCTCTACGAGGTCCCGCTGATGCTGGAGGACGAGGGACTTGCCAAGGTGGTCTGCCGCCGGCTGAACCTCGACGTACCGGAGCCGGATCTTTCCGAGTGGACCGCCATGGTCAAGCGGGCAAAAACCTGCAAGGATTCTGTGGAAATCGCGCTGGTGGGCAAATATGTCCAGCTCCACGATTCCTATCTGTCCGTGGTGGAGGCGCTGACCCACGGCGGCATTGAAAACGATGTCAATGTCCACATCCGCTGGGTGGATTCCGAAGAGGTCAATGAGGAAAACGTCCAGGCGCGCCTGGCGGGAGTAGACGGCGTTCTGGTGCCCGGCGGCTTTGGTGACCGGGGCATCGAGGGCATGATCGCGGCCGTGCGGTACGCCCGGGAACACTGCATTCCCTACTTCGGCATCTGCCTGGGGATGCAGATGGCGGTGATCGAGTTCGCCCGCCACGTGCTGGGCTGGGCAGACGCCAGCTCCTCCGAATTTTCCTCCACCGCCCACCCGGTCATCGACCTGATGCCGGACCAGGTGAATGTCACCGCCAAGGGCGGCACCATGCGGCTGGGCCGCTACCCCTGCGTGCTGGCAGAGGGCTCCCGCAGCCGGGAGCTGTATGGCGCGGCAGAGATCTCCGAGCGCCACCGCCACCGCTACGAGTTCAACAACGATTTCCGGGCGGAGATGCAGGTGGGCGGTATGCGGCTGGCGGGCCTGTCCCCGGACGGCCGCCTGGTAGAAATCATCGAGCTGCCGGACCACCCCTGGTTCGTGGGTGCCCAGTTTCACCCGGAGTTCAAGAGCCGTCCCGACCGGCCGCATCCGCTGTTCTATGGATTTGTAAAGGCCTCTGTGGTGAAAATGGAGGCTCAGGAGGTAACACGATGAATCATTTTGCTAAAATCGCCGCCCAGCTGGAATCCCGTGACCTGGACGGTATGCTGCTGACCCATGAGGCCAACCGTTTTTACGCCTCCGGCTTCCACTCCGCCGGAACCGACGGCATGGCCCTGGTCACCCGAGAGAAGTTCTATTACTTCACCGACTCCCGGTACACAGAGGCCGCCCGGCGGCATGTGCAGGATGCGGAGGTCCAGGAGGCAGGCCACGGCCGGGGCTATTCCGCCCTGCTGAAGGAGGCCGTCCAGCGCCACAGCATCCAGCGCCTGGGGTTTGAGGACGCCTATATGACCGTCCGGGAGCACGACGCCTATGCCCGGGCTCTGCCCTGTGAGCTGGTGCCCGCGGCGGACCTGCTGGCAGAACTGCGGGCGGTAAAGGACCCGGAGGAGCTGGAGATCATGATTGCCGCCCAGCGGATTGCGGAGAAGGCCCTGACGGATATCCTGAACGAGATCCGGCCCGGCGTCACGGAGAAGGAGATCGCCGCCCGGCTCCAGTATCTCATGCTCCACTACGGGGCGGAGGACAAGTCCTTCGATCCCATCGTGGTGTCCGGCCCCAACGGAAGCCTGCCCCACGGGGTACCCTCGGAAAAGGTCATCCAGGCCGGGGAGTTCGTCACCATGGACTTCGGCTGCATCTATCACGGCTACTGCTCCGACATGACCCGTACCGTGGCGGTGGGATCCGTGACGGATGAGATGCGCCAGGTCTACGACACGGTGCTGCAGGCCCAACTGGCGGGTATCGCAGCCGCCCGGGCCGGGGCCACTGGAAAGGCTGTGGACGGCGCCGCCCGGGACATCATCCGGCAGGCGGGCTACGGTCCCTGTTTCGGCCACAGCTTCGGCCACGGCGTGGGAGTGGAGATCCACGAGGGGCCCAACGCCACTCCCTCCAACGACAAGCCCCTGCCCGCCGGGGCGGTGATCTCTGCCGAGCCGGGCATCTACCTGCCCGGGAAGCTGGGTGTGCGGATTGAGGACGTGCTGTACCTCACACCGGAGGGCTGTCAAAACCTCACTCTGGCCCCCAAGGAGCTGGTCATTCTCTGACCCCGATTCAATCCCACGCAAGGAGGAAAAATCCCATGGCAAGCTATATCGGCGCGTCCGCCGAGCAGGAGGACGCCGACCCCATTCTCATGGCCTTTGCCGCTGAGGCGGCCAAGGGCGACCCCGCCAGTCCGGAGGCCCGTGAGCTGGTGCTCCGCTGGCAGGCCCATCTGGTGAAGTTCAGCCGCAGCTGCGACGAGGAGAAGCTCCGCCGCCTGGCGGACCTGTACAGCTGGGACAACCGCTTTGCAGAGGTTCTGGACAGCTACGGCCCCGGCACAGCCCACTTCATGGGCGAGGCCATCGAGGCCTATTTGGAAACCCTGTGAACGCCGTCGCGCACCGGCGCAAAACCGCCTCCGCCCCCGCTGGCGGAGGCAGTTTTTGCCCTTCCGGCCCCCGGTTTTCCGGCCTGCGGGCTGTTGACAAACCTGCGCCGGAGACGCATAATAAAGCTATCAACACGCCAAAAATTGGATGCCCCGCATCCACTTGAGAGGGAGTATTCATGGACACCATCTATATCACCGGACACCGGAACCCGGACACGGACTCCATCGTCTCCGCCATGGCCTACGCGGCGCTGAAGAACGCCCTTGGCCAGCGGCAGTACGAGGCCGCCCGCCTGGGCCAGATCAGTGACGAGACCCAGACCGTGCTGGATCGCTTCGGCTTCCAGCCCCCCAAGCTGCTGAACAACGTGCGTACCCAGGTCCGGGACCTGGATTACGACACGCCCGCCACCCTGTCCGCCGCTGCCACCATCAGCCGGGCCTGGCGGACCATGCAGAAGGACAAGATCTCCGCCATCCCCGTGGCCAATGAGGACGGGACCCTGTTCGGAATGCTCTCCGCCGGGGATGTGGCCAACTATGACATGTCCTCCGTCCGCAACCCTAAGGTGGGCGAGATCCCGGTGTACAACCTGCTGTCCGTGCTGGAGGGCAAAATTCTCAACCAGGGCGGCGAGATGCGGGACGTGATCTCCGGTGAGGTCACCATCGCCCTGCCCGCCAGCCGGGAGAACCTGGTGTTCTCCGACCCGGGCAGCATCGTGGTCTGCGGCGACCAGCCAGACATGATCCGCCGTGCGCTGGAGATCGGCGTCAGCTGCATCATCGTCTGTCAGGCGGAGGTGGACCCGGAGCTGCTGGCCATGCAGACGGACACCTGCATCATCTCCACCGCCTATGACGCCTACCGGGCAGTGCGGCTCATCTACCATGCCATGCCCATCAGCAGCATCTGCAAGAACAAGGATCTGGTGTGCTTCCACCTGGACGACTATATCGACGACGTGCAGAACACCGTGCTGGAAAGCCGCTTCCGGGCCTATCCCATTCTGGATGAGGAGGAGCGGGTGGTGGGCACCCTGTCCCGCTACCATCTGCTGCGGCCCCGCCGCAAGCAGGTGATCCTGATGGACCACAACGAGAAGGCCCAGTCCGTACCGGGCCTGGACCAGGCGGAGATTCTGGAGATCATCGACCACCACCGGCTGGCGGACATCCAGACCAAGAATCCCATCACTGTCCGGAACGAGCCCGTGGGCAGCACCACCACCATCGTGGCGGGGATGTATCAGGACAAGGGCCTGATGCCCACCGCCAAGATGGCGGGATTGATGGCCGCGGCCATCGTCTCCGATACGGTCATGTTCAAGTCTCCCACCTGCACCCAGCGGGACATCGACGTGGCCAACCGCATGGCCCGGATCGCCAACATCTCCCTCCAGGCGCTGGGACAAGTGATCTTCTCCGCCTCCGGCGGCGGTGCGAAGTCTGCAGAGGAGATCTTCCGCACAGACTACAAGGAGTTCCACATCGCAGGCCACAACCTGGCGGTGAGCCAGGTCACCTGCATGGACTCCGACCAGCTGCTCCAGCGCAAGGGAGAGTTTTTGCAGCTCATGAGCTCCCTGCAGAAGAAGCAGGGCTTCGACATGGTAATCCTGATGATTACCGATGTACTGCTGGAGGGCACCCAGCTGCTGTTCGTGGGCGACAGGGACAGCATCCGCCAGGCCTTCAATGTGGAGGATGCGGAGGACGTGGTGTTCCTGCCCAAGGTCATGTCCCGGAAAAAGCAGGTCATTCCCATGCTCTCCGCCCTGTGGGGCTGAGGAGCGCGTGGCCCCGCCGCCCGGCGCTTTCTGCTGAGGAAGCTGCCGGGCGGCTCTGTTTTTTGGGAAATCTCCTGCCTCTGAAACATTTTCCAGAGATTTTGTATAAATTCACCATTGACTTTGCCTGTTTAAAGCAGTATGGTGTAAAAGTACAAAGGCCGGTCGGCAGAAGGGAGCTCTTCCATGGTTTTGTTTGCAGCAGCGTTCCGCACTGTGGCGGGGTTCTCTCGATTTTATGGCTGCCAGGTCCGCTATGCGGGCCGATATTGTCATAGGCAGAGCAGCCAGTGAAGGTCCGGCGGCCGGTGGATCTCACCCCGTATGGAAGGCGGCTCTGCTCTTCGGACAGAGCCGCTTTTTGTAATTTCCCCGCGATCAATCTTGAAAAGGAGATCTCTGCGATGAAAAAGAAGTTTCTTGCCCTTGCGCTGACCGCCGTCATGGCTCTGAGCCTGGCTGCCTGCGGCGGCGACACCCAGTCCACAGATACCGATGCCGATACCAGCGGCGACGAGTCCGCCTCCGGCAGCCAGACCTACACCGTGGGTATTATCCAGCAGGTCCAGCACGAGGCCCTGGACGCCGCCACCCAGGGCTTTCAGGACGCCCTGACGGAACTGCTGGGCGACAGTGTCACCATCGACCCCCAGAATGCCTCCGGCGATACCGCCAACTGCACCACCATTGCCAACAACTTTGTCTCCCAGGGCGTGGACCTGATCATGGCCAACGGCACCACCGCTCTCCAGGCCGCTGCCACCGGCACCAGCACCATTCCCATTCTGGGCACCTCCATCACCGAGTACGGCGTGGCTCTGGGCATTGACGGCTTTACCGGCACCACCGGCTACAACGTCTCCGGCACCTCCGATCTGGCGCCCCTGGACCAGCAGGCTGAGATGCTGCACACCTGGTTCCCCGACGCCCAGACTGTGGGCCTGCTGTACTGCTCCGCCGAGCCCAACAGCCAGTATCAGGTGGACACCGTCCAGGGCTACCTGGAGAATCTGGGCTATACCTGCACCCAATACTCCTTCTCCGACTCCAACGACCTGTCCGCTGTGGCCTCCTCAGCCTGCACGGCCAGCGATGTCCTGTACGTTCCCACCGACAACACCGCTGCCAACAACGCCGAACTGATCGGCAACATCTCCCTGGACACCGGCACTCCCATCATCGCCGGTGAGGAGGGCATCTGCAAGGGCTGCGGCGTGGCCACGCTGACCATCAGCTACTATGACATCGGCTACAAGACCGGTGAGATGGCCTATGATATCCTGGTGAACGGAGCCGATCCCGCCACCATGCCCATCGAGTACGCCCCCCAGTTCACCCCCAAGTACAACCCCACCATGTGCGAGGCTCTGGGCCTGACCCCGCCCGACGGCTATGAGGCCATCGCCGAATAAGGACGAATGGACGGAGAGCCGATAAAGAGCCGGCGGATGTTTTCAAATTCTTGTCTGCAAAACTTCCGCCTTCACCGGCGGGGAGCCCTCTCCGGGGCTCTCCGCCGCCCGGTCTCCGTCCTATGGACGGCGTCTGCGGTATGCTCCGCGGGGCGTCCGTCCACCCTTCCGTCCCGTCATCCAAATCTTATCAACACACTTTCAGCGGAAAAGGGGCTTCCCCTTTCCGCTGAACTTTGCTAGAATAGAGCAGCAAATTGCCTCCGGAAACAGCCGGGGGATTTTGGAGGGATTTCACTTGAACATCATGCATCTGGTCAACGCCCTGCCGGGTGTGGCCGCCCAGGGACTGATCTGGGGCATCATGGCCATCGGCGTCTACATCACGTTCCGGATCCTGGACGTGGCCGACCTGACGGTGGACGGCACCATGGCTACCGGCGGCGCCGCCTTCATCATGCTGACCATGGCGGGGGCGCCGGTGCCGCTGGCGATGCTGGGGGCGTTTCTGGCGGGTGTGCTGGCGGGACTGGTCACCGGCCTGTTCCACACCGCCTGCGGCATTCCGGCAATCCTCGCCGGTATCCTCACCCAGCTGGCCCTGTACTCCGTCAACCTGCGGATCATGGGGCAGGCCAACCGGCCCGTCAGCTCCCGACAGTATGACCTGCTGGTGGACCAGCAGAGCGTCCGCTCCCTGAGCCTGGACAACCCCATCCTGGTGGTAGCCATTTTTGTGGCGGCGGTCATTGCCCTGCTGTACTGGTTCTTCGGCACGGAGCTGGGTGCCTCCCTGCGGGCTACCGGTTCCAACCCCAATATGTCCCGGGCCCAGGGCATCAACACCAACTTCACCAAGGTGCTGGGCCTGATGCTGTCCAACGGACTGGTGGCCCTGTCCTCCGCCCTGCTGGCCCAGTACCAGGGTTTCGCGGACGTGAACATGGGCCGGGGCGCCATCGTCATCGGCCTTGCCGCCGTCATCATCGGCGAGGTGATCTTCGGCAAAGTGTTCCGCAACTTTGCGCTGAAGATGCTGGCTGTGGCCATCGGCGCCATTTTGTACTACCTGGTGTACCAGGTGGTCATCTGGCTGGGCCTGAACACCGATGACATGAAGCTCATCACCGCCCTGATCGTGGCGGCCTTCCTGGCCATCCCCTACTGGAAGGGGAAATACGCCCACGTCAAGGTGCCCGCCGGGAGCGCCAATGCCGGAGCAAAAACAGGAGGGGATCAGGATGCTTGAGATCAAGGAGATCTGGAAGACGTTCAACGCCGGGACGGTCAATGAAAAGCAGGCCCTCCGGGGCGTCAGCCTGACGCTGAAGGACGGTGACTTCTGCACGGTCATCGGCGGCAATGGCGCCGGCAAGTCCACCATGCTCAATGCGGTGGCCGGCACCTTTTCTGTGGACAGCGGCGCTATCGTCATCGACGGGGTGGACGTGACCCGCCTGCCGGAGCACAAGCGGGCCAAATTCATCGGTCGGGTGTTTCAGGACCCTATGATGGGCACCGCTCCCACCATGCAGATCGAGGAAAATCTGGCGCTGGCGGCCCGCCGGGGCCAGCCCCGCGGCCTGGGCTGGGGCATCACCAAGACGGAGCGGGCGGACTACCGGGAGCTGCTGCGGGACCTGGGGCTGGGTCTGGAGGACCGTCTGACCAGCAAGGTGGGGCTCCTCTCCGGCGGCCAGCGCCAGGCGCTGACGCTGCTGATGGCCTCCCTGAAGCGGCCCAAGCTGCTGCTGCTGGACGAGCACACCGCCGCCCTGGACCCCAAGACCGCCGCCAAGGTGCTGGAGCTCTCCGACCGGATCGTGGAGGAAAACGGCCTCACCACCATGATGGTCACTCACAACATGAAGGACGCCATCGTCCACGGCAACCGGCTCATCATGATGTACGACGGCCGTATTGTCATCGACGTGTCCGGCGAGGAGAAGAAGAAGCTCACCGTTCCCGACCTGCTGGCCCTGTTCAGCAAAGTCAGCGGCTCTGACGAAGCCGACGACAAGCTGCTGCTTTCCTGAGCCGCGGAAAACCCGATTCAAACTGCATGTTACTCCCCGGCAGGGCCATCCTGCCGGGGTAGTTCTTGCCCCGGATTTTATCTCTTTAAAGCAACAAAAAAGATTTGTGCAAAATCACGGTTGACATTTCCACCGCCGCTTCGTATAATGCAAAGCAATCAAGCAAAACCGATGAGCAAGAGGAGTACCTGGTCAGGTCACCTTTCAGAGAGCCGTGGATGGTGGGATCACGGCAGAGAACTTTCCAGCGAATGGACTTGCGAGGGCAGCGCAAACGGCAAAATGCTCAGTAGCGTCTGACGGGGCCCGCACCCGTTATCCGGGCGGCGCGTATGAATGTACGTGGAACGAGCGGGCGCTTTGCGTCAACTTGGGTGGTACCGCAGGATGGTTTCAAGTCTTGTCCCAAATATGGGGCAGGGCTTTTTTTGATTCCCCTGATCGGTCCGGGAAAGGAGTATGGAGATATGAAACACAATACCAGACGATGGCGCGGCCTGTGCTGCAATATCAATTCCCTGAATGGACCCCTTTCAAATATTCTGTATCAAAGATTGGAGAATCTATTATGATGAATCTGCTGAAGAAGCTGGCCGCCTGCGGCCTGTCCCTGACCATGATCCTGTCCCTGGCCGCCTGCGGCGGCACCGATGACACCTCCTCCGGCGAAAGCGGCGGTGAGCCCGTCAAGTATCTGATCGGCATCAGCCAGTACGGCCAGCACGGCTCCCTGGACAACTGCCGGGAGGGTTTCCTCCAGGGCCTGGAGCAGGCCGGTCTGGTGGAGGGCACGGACTTTGAGGTGGACTACCAGAACGCCAACTTCGACGACAACCAGGCTACCCAAATCGGCCAGATGTTTTCCGCCGAGGACGCGGACCTGATGGTGGGCATCGCCACCAACTCCGCCATCGCCTGCTTCAATGCCGCGGAGGACAAGGACATCCCCGTGATCTTCACCGCCATCACCGACCCGGTGGGCGCCCACCTGGACGCGGGCAACATCACCGGCACTTCCGATGCCCTGCCGGTGGAGGGCCAGCTCCAGCTGATCCGGGCCCTGCAGCCGGATGCCGACACCATCGGCATCGTCTACACCACCAGCGAGGCCAACTCCGTCTACTCCATCAGCGTCTATGAGGAGCTGGCAACGGACTACGGCTTCACCATTGACGCGGTGGGCGTCACCTCCCAGGCAGAGGTCACCCAGGCGGTGGATACCTTGCTGTCCCATGGGGTGGACTGCCTGTCCAACCTGACGGACAACAATGTGGTGGGCGTGCTGGGCGCCATTCTGGAGAAGACGGACGAGGCGGGTATCCCTGTCTACGGTTCCGAGGTGGAGCAGGTAAAGCTGGGCTGCGTGGGCGGCGCGGGCCTGGACTACATCCAGCTGGGCATCCAGACCGGCCTGATGGCCGCCAAAGTCCTCACCGGCGAGGCCGCCTGTGAAGACCTGCCCTACGAGACCATCGAAAACTATGGCCTGTATATCAACTCCGACGCGGCGGCCGAGCTGGGCATCACCATTCCCGACGACATCGCCCAGGAGGCCCAGGAGTGCGCGGAATAACATCTGTAACATCCATTACCAAGGAGAACTCTTCATGAAGCTTGTCACCTATCGTCTCAGCGGCGCCGAGCATGTGGGCGCCCTCACCGCCGATGGAAAGGGCGTGCTGCCCCTCCCCGCCGCCGATATGAACACCTTGATCGAAACCATGACCCTTGCCGACCTTCGCTCTGCCGCCGCGGCGGCAGAGCGGGGCGGTGCGGTCCCGCTGTCAGATGTGGAGCTGCTGGCTCCCATCCCCCGCCCCCGGCAGGATGTGGTCTGCCTGGGCATGAACTACCGGGACCACGCGGAGGAATCCGCCCGGTACAGCGCCGATGCCTTCACCAAGAACAGTACAGCGGCGGTCTACTTCTCCAAGCGGGTCAGCGAGGCCGGGAAGCCCGACGGCGTCATCCCCCGTCACGCGGGCCTTACGGACCGGCTGGACTATGAGGCGGAGCTGGCGGTGGTGCTGGGCAAAGCCGCCCGGGACGTGAAAGCCGCCGATGCGGCAGACTACATCTTCGGCTACACCATCCTCAACGACGTATCCGCCCGGGACCTGCAGACGGGCCATAAGCAGTGGTACTTCGGCAAGAGTCTGGACGGCTTCACGCCCATGGGCCCCGTGCTGGTCACCGCCGACGAGATCGCCTATCCCCCGGCGCTGGAGATCACCAGCCGGGTCAACGGCGAGCTGCGGCAGAAGTCCAATACCGCTCTGCTGATTACCTCCATCGGGCAGATCCTGGAGGAGCTGACCGGGGGAATGACGCTGCTGCCGGGCACCATCATCGCCACCGGCACCCCGGCGGGAGTGGGCATGGGCTTCGATCCGCCCAGATTCCTCCAGTCCGGCGACACGGTGGAATGCGCCATCGAGGGCATCGGCACCCTCTGCAGCACCGTGATCTGATCTTTTCACAAGGAGGCTTCTCATCTCATGGATGTGATGGAACTGCTGACCAGCACTCTGATCCAGGGGCTGATCTACGCCCTGATCTCCTACGGCGTGTATATCACCTATTCCATTCTGGACTTCCCGGATCTGGGGGTGGATGGCACGTTTCCCCTGGGGGCCGCTGTCACGGCGGTGCTGATGACCAAGGGCGTCGATCCCTGGCTGACCCTGCCCGCCTCCCTGATAGTGGGCGGTCTGGCGGGACTTTTCACCGGTCTGGTCCACGTGAAGCTGAAGGTGCGGAACCTGCTGGCGGGCATCATCACCATGACCGCCCTGTTCTCTGTGAACCTGCAGATCGCCGGGTCCAACCTGACCATCGACCGGGGTACGGACACCATCTTCACCTCTGCCCCGGTGATGGCCCTGTTTGGGGATCTCTCCCTCTCCGGGCGGAAGCTGATTGTGTCCCTGGCGCTGGTCATCGTCATCAAGCTGCTGCTGGACGCCTATTTCCACACGAAGTCCGGCCTGCTGCTGCGGGCTGTGGGCGACAACGCCACCCTGGTGACCACCTTGGCCAAGGACCGAGGCACAGTAAAGATCCTGGGGCTGGTGATCTCCAACGCCCTGGTGGCCTTCGGCGGCTGCATCGTCTGCCACGAAACCCGCAGCTTCTCCGCCACCATGGGTACCGGCCAGCTGGTGTACGGCCTGGCGGCGGTGATTATCGGTGTGTCCATCATACACTTCTACACCGGCACCCGGCTGGCCCGGGGACTGCGGAAGTCCGGGCCCCTCCGCTTCCTGGGTTCTCCCCAGGGCACCACGGCGGTAGTGCTGGGCAGTGTGCTCTACAAGCTGTGCATCCAGGTAGCCATGAGCCTGGGACTGCCCACCAATATGATGAAGCTGATTACGGCTGCACTGTTCCTGCTGGTGCTGGTGCTGTCCGGCCGGAAGGGGGAGGCGATCATCCATGCTTGAAGTACGGGACATCACGAAGATCTACAACCCCGGCACCCTGACGGAGCAGCGGCTGTTCGAGCACTTCTCCCTGACAGTGGATGAGGGCCAGTTCGTGGCCATCGTGGGCAGCAATGGCAGCGGCAAGACCTCCCTGCTGAACATCATCTGCGGCTCTATCCCCATCGAGGGCGGTGACGTGTTGGTGGGCAGCCGGAGCATCTCCAAGCTGAAGGACTACCAGCGGTACGCCACCATGGGCCGGGTCTACCAGGACCCCGCCGCCGGCACCTGCCCCAACCTCACCATGCTGGAAAATCTGTCCCTGGCGGATAACAAGGGCGGGTCCTACGGCCTGGGCCGGGGCGTCAATAAAAAGCGTATCGACTTCTATCGCCAGCAGCTGGCCTCCCTGGGCCTGGGACTGGAGGATAAGCTGGATGTGCGGATGGGGGCTCTCTCCGGCGGCCAGCGGCAGGCGGTGGCGCTGCTGATGGCCACCATGACGCCCCTGAAATTCCTGATTCTGGACGAGCACACGGCGGCCCTGGACCCCAAGACCGCTGAGGTCATCATGGCCCTGACGGACAGAGTCATCCGTGAAAAGCATTTGACGGCCATGATGGTCACCCATAACCTCCGCTACGCGGTGGAGTACGGAGACCGGATCCTGATGATGAACCGGGGCCGGGTGGTGCTGGACCGGGCCGGAGCGGAAAAGCGGGCCACCTCTATGGACGATATCCTGACCATGTTCAATCAGATCTCTCTGGAGACCGGGAATTGAGGAAAAAAAAGCGGGCATCCTTTGGATGCCCGCCTTTTTACTCCTTTTCCAGCTCATAGCCCATGGCCGTCAGCTCCCGTCGGATCTGCTCCACATGGGCGGCGTCCCGGGTCTCCAGCACCATGGAGACCATGCAGGCTCCCACGTCGGAATGCTGATCCTCCCGGGCATGGTTGATGCTGAGGATGTTGGCGCCGCTGTCCGCCACCACCTTCAAAAGCTGCAGCAGGCTGCCGGGCTTATCCGCCACCTTCGTGCTGATCTCTGCGATCCGCCCGGCCTTGGACAGGCCCTTGGTGATGATCCGGGACAGCGTGGTCACGTCCACATTGCCGCCGGAGACCACGCACACGGTTTTCTTCTCCGACGTGTCCACCTTGCCGAACATCACCGCCGCCACCGGCACGGCGCCGGCGCCCTCCGCCACGGTCTTCTGCCCCTCCATCAGCGCCAGGATGGCGGAGGCGATCTCGTCCTCGCTGACAGTGACCACCTCATCCACATACTGCTGGCACAGGGCAAAGGTCAGATCACCCGGCTTCTTCACCGCGATGCCGTCCGCAATGGTGGACACGCTCCGCAGCTCCGTGGGGCCCCCGGCGTGGCGGGACAGGTACATGGACGCCGCGCCCGCCGCCTGAACGCCCACGATCCGGCAGTCCGGCTTCAGCTGCTTCACCGCAAAGGCGATGCCGCCGATGAGGCCGCCGCCCCCGATGGGCACCACGATCTGCTCCACGTCCGGCAGCTGCTCCAGGATCTCCAGGCCGATGGTGCCCTGGCCGGCGATCACCAGCGGGTCGTTGAAGGGGTGGGCGAAGGTGTAGCCCTGCTCCTTTGTCAGCCGCTCCGCCTCCGCCGCCGCGTCGTCATAGACGCCGGGCACCAGCACCACCTCTGCGCCGTAGCCACGGGTGGCCTCCACCTTGCTGATGGGCGCCCCGGCGGGCATGCAGATCACCGCCTTGATCCCCAGCCGGGATGCGGACAAGGCAATGCCCTGGGCATGGTTTCCGGCGGAGCAGGCGATGACGCCCCGGGCCGCCTCCTCCGGCGTCAGGCTGCGGATCTTGTTGTAGGCGCCCCGGAGCTTGAAGGCCCCGGTCAGCTGCAGGTTTTCCGCCTTGATGTACACGTTCTCCCCAAATTTCGGGGCCCTGTCCAGCGGTGTCCGCCGGGCGATGCCCCGCAGGGCCTCCTGGGCCTCCCGGACCATATCCAAAGTCAGCATGGACTCCCCTCCCACGTCTTTCTTATGCTTCATTATATCGGCGTGCCCGGCAGAATACAATGCACAACTCCTCCAATGTTTTTCATTCAATGACATCGTTTTTACAGTTTGTCTTTATACAAAGGACATCCATATTCTCTCCGCGGGCAGCAAGGCGTTCCTCCGCCTGCTGCGGCACGGAAAGTTTTCAATTCATCTCTATACAAATCTTCCGAAAATTGCTATAATGAATCAAATTTTGTCGAAGGAGGAGTGTCCGTGAAACCGCACCGGAAAGCGGCCCCCGCGGAGGCCGCGGCCGCTGGCCGCCAGGAGATGCCCCGCTGTGCCCCCAAGGCGGACAGCGGCCTCTCCTCCGCCCAGGCTCAGGCCCTGGCGGAGGCCGGCTGGGACAACCGCCCGGTGGAGTCTCCCACCAAAAGCGATAAGCAGATCATCCGGGAGAATATCTTCACCTACTTCAACCTGATTTTCGTGGTTCTGGCGGTGTGCCTGCTGCTGGTAGGGGACTGGAAGGACATGACCTTCCTCCTCATCGTGGCAGCCAATGCCGTCATCGGCATCGTCCAGCAGCTGCGCTCCAAACGCACCATTGAGAAGCTGTCCCTCCTCTCCGCCGCGAAGGTGCGGATCATTCGGGACGGAAAGGTCCGGGAGCTGCCGGTGGACCAGCTGGTGCGGGAGGACGTGGTAGAGCTCACCGCCGGCTGCCAGATCCCTGCGGACGGACCGGTCCTCACCGGGCAGGTGCAGGTGAACGAGGCCCTCATCACCGGCGAGGCGGACGCCGTCACCAAGGAGCCTGGGGACCAGCTGCTGTCCGGCAGCTTCGTCATTTCCGGCAAGTGCCGGGCCCGGATGGACCAGGTGGGAGCAGACTCCTACGCCTCCAAGCTGACGCTGGCGGCCAAGAAAGATGACGGCCCCGGCAAAAGCGAGATGATGCGCTCCCTGGACAGCCTGATCCGCTTCATCGGCATCGTGTTGATTCCCATCGGCGCAGCGTTGTTCTACAACCAGTTCATCAATCAGGATCTGGGCCTGCAGCAGTCCGTGGTCAGCACGGTGGCGGCCCTGATCGGCATGATCCCGGAGGGGCTGTTCCTGCTGACTTCCGTGGCCCTGGCGGTCAGCGTGGTGCGGCTGGCCCAGAATCGGACGCTGATCCACGAGATGAACGCCATCGAGACCCTGGCCCGGGTGGACGTGCTGTGCGTGGACAAGACCGGCACCGTCACCAGTCCTCAAATGCAGGTGCGGGAGGTGGTGCCCCTGGACCCGGAGTCCTGTTCCGACACGGACATCACCGACATTCTGGGTGCCTTTTACCGGGTGCTGGATCCGGATAACGACACGGCGAAGGCCATCGCGGACAAGTTTCCCCGGGGGCCCGGCTGGCCGGACCGGGGAGCCGTGCCCTTCACCTCCGCCACCAAGTGGAGCGCCGTGAATTTCCTGGACCGGGGGGCTTATGTGGTGGGCGCACCGGAGTATATCCTGGGGCAGGACTTCGCCGCCCTGGAAAAGCGTACTGCCCCCTACGCCGCCCAGGGCTGCCGGGTACTGCTGCTGGCCCAGTGCGACGGGGCGGAGATCGGGCGCCTCCACGGCGTGGTGATCCCCCTGGCCCTGCTGGTGCTGGAGAATCCCATCCGCCCCAACGCTCCCAAAGTCTTCGATTACTTCCACACCCAGGGCGTGGATGTGAAGGTCATCTCCGGCGACAACCCGGTGACCGTCTCCGCTGTGGCGGCCCAGGCAGGCATCCGGAACGCAGAGCAGTGGGTGGACGCCCGGGAGCTCCAGACGGATCAAGACATCGCCGCGGCCGTGCGGGAGTACACTGTGTTTGGCCGAGTGGTCCCCAACCAGAAGCGGAAGATCGTCCGGGCCCTCCAGAGCCAGGGCCACACGGTGGCCATGACCGGCGACGGTGTGAATGACGTGCTGGCATTGAAGGACGCCGACTGCGGCGTGGCCATGGCCTCCGGCGCGGATGCCGCCTGCCAGGTGGCCCAGCTGGTGCTGCTGGACAGTGACTTTGCCGCCATGCCCAAGGTGGTGGCGGAGGGCCGCCGGGTCATCAACAATATCCAGCGGGCCTCGGCATTGTACCTGGTGAAGAACATTCTGTCCTTCTTTCTGGCCCTCATCACCCTGTTCGCCGCCTTCCCCTATCCCTTTGTTCCCATCCAGCTGACGCTGATCTCCGCCCTGACCATCGGCGTGCCCTCCTTCTTCCTGGCGCTGGAGCCCAACCACGACCTGGTGAAGGGCAAGTTCCTCCACAATGTGCTGCGGCGGGCTTTTCCCGGCGGTCTCACAGCCATCTTCGTCATCCTCTTTGCGGAGCTGTTCGTCTACACCTTCGACCTGACGCTGGCAGAGCTCTCCACCATCTGCGTGATCCTGATGGCGGTAAACGGTCTCATGGTGATCTACTACGCTGCCCGACCCCTGGATGCCAAGCGGCTGGTGCTGCTGGTGGCCATGAGTGCGGCCATGTTCGTGGCGGTGGTGTTCTATGGGGCGTTCTTCTCTCTCTCCTCCCTGTCCTTTGCAGCCTGGCTGGTGCTGATCGTGCTGGTGCTGCTGGTGGTGCCCATCCAGATGGGCCTGGAGTGGTGCTTTGACCGCTGCACCACGGCCCTGGACCGCCGCCGGGAGCGGCTGGCAAAGCGCCGCCGCGCTCCCCGCAGACCCCGGCCGGCGCACCGCTCCCGGCGCCGTCGGTGATCTTTCCCACGCCAAATAGAGCGGACCGTGGAAAACCACGGTCCGCTTTCTTCATTGGGTCAGCAGGCGGAGCATCTCCTCCGCCGGGTCCACCAGCGGCAGCCTTGTCCGGGCCGCCAGGGCCTCCTTAAAATAGGGGAAGTGCGTGCAGCCCAGCACCAGCGCCTCCATCCCGCCGTCGGCAAACCACGCTGCCAGCGCCGCCAGACGGTAGCGTTCCACCAGCTCCTCCGGCGGCATCCCCGCCTCCACGGCCAGCACCACCGGCAGCGCACAGGCCCCCAGCAGATCCAGGGCGGGATTGGCCTCCAGCAATACCTTCTCGATGCCGGAGAGTCCCTGGGCGTTGGCGGCGATGACTCCCAGCGCCCGGTAGCGGAGCGCCAGCCGCCGGTACACGTCCAGCGGCGTCACGATCCGCATCCCCGTCTCCTCCGCAAGCCCCGGGAAATCCACTGCCGCAGACAGGGAGTTGCAGTAGACGAAAGCCCGCCGACAGCCCTGGGCCATGGCGCCCCTCAGCACCGCCAGGGCCTGGCGGCGCTTGTCCGCTGCCGGGGCGTGCTGAAAGGCAGTCTGCTCCCTGGGTCCCCGGGAGAGGGGAAACGGCACGCCCGGCAGCCCCCGTTCCTCCAGATATGCCACGCCCATCCGGGTGTCCACCGGTGTGCCGGCCAATACAGCAATGGGTCCGTTCATGGCGATCCTCCTCTCCTCATCCCAGCTTCCGCGGAAAGTTGCCGAATACCCGGACGCCCTCCTGCACAGTCAAAAACGCGTGGGGGTCCACAGAGTGCACCATGTGGAGCAGCTCCTCGATCTCATATTTGGAGAGGCACACGCACAACACACGGACATCGTCCTTGGTGTAGGCGCCCACGCCGTCCCAGTAGGTCACGCTCCGCCCTAGCTGTTTGATAATGAAGTCCGCCAGGACGCTCTCGTCCTCCCGCGTGAAAATCAGGGCTTGAACGGTGACATTCTGCTGGTGCATCCTGTCCAGGATCATGGAGTTTGCGAAGTTGTAAATCACGGAGTAGATGGCGACCTCCGGGTCAAACAGGATCAGGATGGCCGTATAAAGCAGGGCATTGAAGCCCAGCGCAAATTTACCCACCGTAAAAGCGCTGTCCCGCTTGCTCATGATGAGTCCCAGCACGTCCAGTCCGCCGCCGCTGCCGCCGCAGGTGAGGACGATTCCGCTGCCGATCCCGGTGAGGATGCCGCCCAGCAGGCAGGCCGTCAGATAATCGTCCACAATGGGCTGCGTGGGAATGGGAATGATGCTGTAAAAAACAGAGTAGGATACCGTACAGATGATGGTCCGCACCGCCAGTCCCCTGCCCAGGTTCCGATACCCGATCATGAGCAGCGGGATGTTCAGCAGAAAATAGAGGACGCCTGCGATGTCGTAGGCCCCGAAGCTCACGCCCAGGAAGTCCTGCAGCAGCGTTCGCACCAGTTGGCAGAAGCCCAGCAGGCCGCCGGTGTACAGGCTCAGGGGGACAATGAAGAGATTCAGCGCCGCGGCCGCGATCAGCTCGCCCAGCACGGCGAGCACCAGCCGCAGGATTCGGTTGTGCAGGGTAGTGTACAGCATGGGTAAAACCTCCCTTGGGAGTGCAGCTCCCTTCTGCGGATATCCATGGTCCCTCTTTGATACCGATTATACGGTGTATCCCGCAAAACCTCAAGAGGGAAAATTACAGGGCGTACCGCAGGCAGCGGTACAGCCGCTGTTTAGCCCGCTTCACCGTGCGGGAGACGGTGGAGCGGTTCACCCCCAGCTTTTGAGCAATCTGGGACATTTTCAGTCCCCGGTCGTAATAGAGGAACACCATCTCCCGCTGTCGGGGTGTCAGCTCCTGCTCCCGGGCCCGGCGCAGGCCGCGCCGCAGCCGCTCCAGCTGCTCACTGTTATCCTCCGCATGGTCCCGCAGCCAGACGGTCATGTCCCCGATCCACTCGCTGCTGCGGGCGTCAAAGCGTGTATCTCTCATGTCTGTGATAGCTCCTGTCGTAATAATGGGCCGTCAGCGCCGCCAGCTCCCGGGTCTCCTGCAGCAGCGGCGTCAGCTCTGTGATCCGCCGCCGCAGAAGGCGGCGGTCCTCCTCGTCCTTCAGCTCCCGCGCCGCCTGCCGCAGCTCGCCGATCCGCCGCCGCAGGGCGGCCGCGCTCTCCGCATAGAGGGCGGACATCTCCAGCAGCGTCATGGCGCCGCCTCCCTTCCCCGCACCTGGCGGAAGGGAGCCAGCTCCGCCCGGGCGAACACCGGGAGGCAGGCCCCACATACGCTGCTGCCGTTGCAGTACCAGTAGTCCTCTCCCTCTGTGATCTCCAGCCCGCAGAGCGAGCAGCGCAGCGTCCGCCGTCGGCGGGTATGTTCCTTTGTTTCCAAATGCGATGCTCCTTTCCTGTATACAGATCCCGGCAAGTCTCATGTGCCCCGCCGGCAAAATGAAAAAAACGGGTGGAAAAGCAAAAATTTTCTGTTGACAAACAGGCGCTTATCTGGTAAGATAAATTCTGCTGTTGGAACTGCTGGTGTAGCTCAGCTGGTAGAGCAGCTGATTTGTAATCAGCAGGTCGGGGGTTCGAATCCGTCCACCAGCTCCAGTTTTAATATGGGGGAATTCCAGAGCGGTCAAATGGGGCAGACTGTAAATCTGTTGCCTTCGGCTTCGGTGGTTCGAATCCACCTTCCCCCACCAAAAAGGTGCCTGCAATCGCGGGCGCTTTTTTCATTTTGATAAACAAGATACTTGTAAATTTTTATTTATTTTACAAGTATCTTGTTTACAGCTATACAGTAACACAAGTTTTTTTGAAAGTCAAGTATAATTTTACAAGTTTCTTGTAAAATTGGATTGACAGCTTCCTTGAAATCCGATAGGATACTGTCAAGAACATCGGAAAGGATGGGATCCATGGCATTTGGAGACCGGATCAAAGCCCGTCGGGAGGAGCTGGCTCTCTCCCGCCCCCAGCTGGCGGATCGGCTGGGCGTCACACCGTCCACTGTCAGCAACTACGAGACCGGTGTCAGCTTCCCTAAGGAGGAGATGATGCTCCGGCTGTTCGACTGTCTGGAGACGGACCCCAACACCTTGTTTCAGGACAGCTTTCGCCGCGGCGCGGACGTCCTGACTGAGCGGGAGCGGCAGCTGCTGGAGCAGTATCGCTCCCTCTCTCCCCTGGGGCGGGAGAGCGTCCAGACGATGGTGGAGGCGCTGCGGGCCTGTCAGCAGGAATCCGCAGCCCCGGAGCAGGAGCCCCGGGTCATTCCCCTGTACCGGACCCCTGCGGCGGCCGGTTATGCGGCGCCGGTGTTCGGCGAGGATTTCGACTACCTCCAGGTCACAGACGGTGTGCCTCAGGCCGCAGAGTTTGCCGTGCGTATCCAGGGGGACTCCATGGTCCCCTACATCCCGGACGGCTCCGTGGTCTATGTAAATCGCGATCCCCTGAAGGCCGGGGACGTGGGGATCTTCTGCGTGGACGGGGATATCTTCTGCAAGCAGTATTACAAGGATCCCGCCGGAACGGTGTATCTTTTCTCCCTAAACCGGGCGCGGGCCGATGCGGACGTGGTACTCACCGCCGGCAGCGGCCGGACGCTCGCCTGCTTCGGCCGGGTGATCCTCCACGCGCTGCCGCTGCCGGGGCGGACGTAACAGAGAGCC